>ERZ1034920.1061-NODE-1061-length-18852-cov-5.546417_pt1 | contig 18852 bp, 14 predicted proteins | sample MGYA00520688_ERZ1034920 | MGnify/ENA primary metagenome ERZ1034920 (study PRJEB33766, sample SAMN09781785) | gut metagenome | biome: gut microbiome | host: Homo sapiens | place: Madagascar | study: EMG produced TPA metagenomics assembly of the PRJNA485056 data...
GTGCCGTCGAGGATGATGCTCTGCGACTTCTTCGCGAACACCACCGGCACGGTGTACGCGACGCGCATCAAGTCGTTCACTCACGGCAGAACGTTCGACGTCATCGTGTCGATGCGCTACATCGGCCCCGACGATCACGTGCTGATCATCGATGATTTTCTGGCCAACGGCTGTGCGCTCAACGGATTGATCGAGATCTGCGAGAGCGCGGGCGCCACGGTCGAGGGCATCGGCATCGCGATCGAGAAGGGCTTCCAGCCGGGCGGCGACGACCTGCGCCAGCGCGGCTACGATCTGCAATCGCTTGCGATTGTCGAGTCGATGGACGCCGCGACGGGAGAGGTCGTCTTCCGCTCCTAATTGAGAACGATGAAGAAGGCCGCGCAGAGCGCGGCCTTCTTTGCGTTTGCGGTCGAGTCGTCTGAAAAACATCGCTTGGTGTCCCAGGTGAGGTGCTTCTTTGCGCTTTGTCGCGGCGTGCCTTCAAATAGCAAACAAATGTTCTTCTTTCCGTGATAGAGTGAGCGCATGCAAGGAGCCGATGCAAACGCGGCGGGTCGTCGCTTTCCTTGGCGGCGGCCCGTGGGCTCGAGGGGAGCGGCGGCTACTCCCTCCGCCTCGCTTCCTGTTTGAGCGGCTCTCTTTACCCAGGGGATCGAAGTCGAGGTGTTTTAGCCATGCGCACATCGGAAAACCCGCATCACCGCTCGCTCTTTTTCTCCGATCACGTTATCGACTCTCGGGACGTCGTGCCAGTGGGGGAGGCGCTCCTTTCGCACGATCCGCTCCTGCTGTTCGAAGCGCTGATCGAGGATGTTGTCGGCTGGAATGCTCCTGCCGACTTCGCTGTTTCGCGCAGCGGGCGCGCATTGGCGGAGAAGATGACAGCGGCGCTCGAGATCATGCGTGCGCTCCCCACGAGTGAGCCGCCTGCGCGGGTTCTCGTCGTGCCCGCCGCTTGGTTCGAGGACGTCGTCTGCGTACGCTGCAGCGCGGTGCGCATGCGTACAGGAGCCGCCCTGTTCGACGCGTCCTCGTTCGCATGTGCGCGATCCTTCGTGCGGTGTTGCGGCGACGCGCTGTCATCGGACGAGCTCGAGCGATCGCTGGCGTCATGCGGCGACAAGGCCGCCCTGGCGGGGGGATGGCGGCGTCGGCGGGCTGGTTTGAGCGCGTTGTCGGGCATTGCGTGGGCGGAGGCGCTTGCCCTGCCGCTCTGGTTGCCGCGCAGCCTGAGGGATGCCGAGCGCTCGGCGGTACTCGCGCACATCTTCGAAGCCATGACTGAACGGGGTCCGTGCACTGGTGGTGCAGCGAGCGCACCGCTACCTCCGACGGGTCTTAGTGGGGTGCGTCGGCAGAATAGCGGGGGTGTCGAGCTTGCGGGTCGAGCGCCTCTTCGAGGGGGCTCCTCGCGACTTGCCGACTATCTCACGTTTCGCCTGTGGCGCGACCTCGTCGGTGCCGTCGACGCGCTTTCCTTCTTCGACGACAGCCTGCCGGCAGGTGAGAGAGCGTCTGCGTGAGCTGCCGCTTGAGTGAAACAGGATAGAAACACGTGCCATACGCGAGCGTAACAAACGCGTCCTATGCTGAATGGACGCGAGACTCCGTTCACGCTCGCAGAATCGTCCTCTCCGTCCTGGCGCGGTGGTGGGCGAGCGGAGATAGAGCGGACGTTTCGCCTGATCTGTAGACGAGGAGAACCATCTATGCCGAACAGAAGAAACATGCGCGAAGGAGAGGTGAGAATCCCCTCGGGCTGCGCCATCGCAGGCATCATGGATCGCAGCGGCGCACGACATGACGGGAGCGACATCCTGAAATCGATTGCGCTCATGCACGACCGCGGCAACGGCCTCGGCGGCGGGTTTGCCGCCTACGGCATCTATCCCGAGTACAAAGACCTCTACGCGTTTCACATCATGTACGAGACGCGCGATGCGCGCGCCGAAACCGAAGCGTACCTCGACAAGTTCTTCATGAGCGAGAAGCAGGAGCGCATTCCCACCGAGAGTGTGGCGAGCATCAAGAATCCGCCCGACATCTGGCGGTACTTCGTCGCACCCCATCCGATGCGCCTCAACATGAGCGGGCTCGACGAGTCCGAGTACACCATGCAGCACGTGTTCCACATCAACGGCAAGATCGACGGTGCGTTCGTCGCTTCGTCGGGTAAGAACATGGGCGCGTTCAAGGGCGTGGGATACCCCGAGGACATCGGCGCTTTCTACCGCATCGAGGACTACAAGGCGTGGGCGTGGACGGCGCACGGGCGCTTTCCCACCAACACGCCCGGCTGGTGGGGCGGCGCGCATCCGTTCACACTGCTCAACTGGTCGGTCGTGCACAACGGTGAGATCTCGAGCTACGACACGAACCGCCGCTACGTCGAGCAGTTCGGCTACGACTGCGAGCTTCAGACCGACACCGAGGTCATCACCTACCTGTTCGATTTGCTTGCGCGCCGCCACGGGTTCTCGCAGGAGATGGCCGCTCGCATCATGACGGCGAGCCTGTGGGACGACATCGACCGCATGCCCCCCGACCGTGCGCGTTTCGAGACTGCGCTGCGCATCGCCTACTCGCCTGCGCTCGTCAACGGGCCGTTCTCGGTCATTATCGGATCCGACGAGGGACTGCTCGCCCTCAACGACCGCCTGAAGCTTCGCGCGCTCATGGCGGCGGAAAAGGGTTCGATGGTCTATCTGGCAAGCGAGCAGGCTGCCATTGAGATCGTCTGCCCCGACGCCGAGAACATCCGCTCCATCGAGGGCGGCGTTCCCTTCGTCGTCCAGCTCGACGAGGTTGCCGCGCGCAAGCGCACCGAATCGACCGAGAACGTTCCGTCTGAGCATCCGCTCGATCACGAGATCGGCGTCATGCCGCGCAAAAGAAAGGAGGCGTAAAGCATGCTTGACTACCTCCTTCCCCGCTACAAGGTGCTGCGCGACCGCGAGCAGTGCGTGGAGTGCGGCGTGTGCGAGCGCTCGTGCTCGAACGAGGTCCATCATGTTGACGAGGAGCTCGGCTGCGTGACGGCCGACCACATGAAGTGTGTGAACTGTCAGCGTTGCGTGGTGATGTGCCCCACGCACGCCATCGCCATCACGAAGTGGCCGCAGGTTGACAGCGGATCGGCGAACTGGACGCTCGGCTACATGCAGGACATCGCGAAGCAGGCACAGACGGGCGCGGTGCTGCTGTCCTCGATGGGCAATCCCGAGCCGTATCCCATCTACTGGGACCATCTGCTGCTCAATGCGAGCCAGGTCACGAACCCCTCCATCGACCCGCTGCGCGAGCCCATGGAGACGCGCGTGTTCCTCGGCGGCCGTCCAGGTATGCTCAAGGTGAACGAGCGCGAGCATCGTCTCGTGGAGCCGATGCCGCCGCAGATCAAGCTCGACGTGCCGCTCATGTTCTCCGCGATGAGCTTCGGCTCGATTTCGCTCAACGCGCAGAAAGCGCTTGCGATGGCGGCCAAGGAGCTCGGCACGTACTTCAACACGGGCGAGGGCGGTCTGCACCGCGACCTCGAGCCGTACGCCGATCGCGCGATCGTGCAGGTTGCCTCGGGCCGCTTCGGTGTGGACTGCCACTACCTCAACGCCGGTGCGGCGATCGAGATCAAGATCGGTCAGGGTGCCAAGCCAGGCATCGGCGGTCATCTGCCGGGTGAGAAGATCAACGCCGAGGTGTCGCGTACGCGCATGATCCCGCAGGGCACCGACGCCATCTCTCCGGCGCCCCATCATGACATCTATTCGATTGAGGATCTGCGCCAGCTCATCTTCTCGCTCAAAGAGGCAACCCGCTACACCAAGCCCGTCGCCGTCAAGATCGCGGCCGTGCACAACGTGGCGGCAATCGCTTCGGGCATGGCGCGTGCCGGCGCCGACATCGTCGTGATCGACGGTTTCCGCGGCGGCACAGGCGCGGCGCCTAAGCGCATTCGCGACAACGTCGGCATCCCGATTGAACTTGCGCTCGCGGCGGTCGACCAGCGCCTGCGCGACGAGAGCATACGCTCGACCGTCAGCCTCGTGGCCGCTGGCTCCATCCGCAGCTCGGCCGATATCGTGCGTGCGATCGCGCTCGGCGCCGATGCGGTGTATACGGCTTCCGCGGCTCTCATCGCGCTCGGGTGCCACCAGTGCGGCGACTGCTCGAGCGGCAAGTGCAACTGGGGCATCGCCACCCAGCAGCCCGAGCTCGTGAGGCGCCTCAACCCCGAGATCGCCGCCGAACGCGTGGTCAATCTGGTTCACGCGTGGAACCACGAGATCCAGGAGATGATGGGCGGCATGGGCATCAACGCGATCGACAGCCTGCGGGGCAACCGTCTCATGCTGCGCGGCGTGGGCCTCAACGAGAAGGAACTTGAGATTCTCGGCGTCAAGTACGCAGGGGAGTGATGATATGAAGCGAATCTATGCCATTGAATCCTGGTGCATCGACTGCAAGCGCTGCGAAGTTGCCTGCAAGACGTTCCATTCGAAGAGCAGGAACACGGTCAAGGCGTTCAAGCGCGAGTTTCCCGAACCTCAGGCGCGCGTGCGCGTCGAGGGCGGCAAGACGATCTCCCTTGCGATCAACTGCCGCCATTGCGCTGATCCCAAGTGTGTCGAAGGCTGCATCTCGGGCGCGATGACGAAAGATCCGGTAACGGGCGTCGTCACCTCCGATCCCGAGAAGTGCGTCGGATGCCGCACGTGCGTGTCGATGTGCCCGTACGGTGCTGTGCATGTTGAGGACGTGGTGGAGAAGGGCATCGCCTACAAGTGCGACCTCTGCGGTGACGGGCGCGGCGAGCCAGGCGAGCCGAGTTGCGTTGCGGCATGCCCCAACCGTGCGCTCATCTATGTGGAAAGCGAGGGCTGCTAGCATGGCGACCTATCAAGCCGACTACCTGATCGTGGGCAACTCCGCCGCCGGCGTCGCCGCTGCGGAAGCCATTCGCGCCCGCGACGCTCAAGGTTCCGTTCTCATGGTGAGTCGCGAACCCTATCCCGCCTACGGGCGTCCCCTCATCTCGTACCTCGTTGAGGGGAAGACGAGCGAGGATAAGATCTGGCTCAAGCCCGCCGACTTCTACGAGAAGGCGCACATTGAGACGCTGTTCGGCCCCTCGTTCGAGGCGGTCGCGCTGCTGCCCGACGAGCATCGTGTGAAATTGGCAAACGGAGATGAGGTGCAGTACGGATCGTGCCTGCTCGCCACGGGCTCGGTTCCCTTCACGCCTCCGATCAAGGGACTCGCCGAACGCGACAACGTGTTCCCCTTCATGACGCTTGATGACGCCAAGGCGGCATGGGCGGCTGCCCGCGAGGCCACGAAGTGCGCCCACGAAGCGGGTCGTGAAAGTCGCGCCATCGTGATCGGCGCGGGCCTCATCGGGCTCAAGGCCGCCGAGGCGCTGTCGCATCATGTGGATGAGGTGCTCGTGCTCGAGCTGGCGCCGCGCATTCTCCCCGCCGTACTTGACGGCGAGGGCGCGGCGATCCTCCAGGAGCTGCTCGCCGAGCACGGCATCGTGTGCAAGCCGGGCGTGTCGGCCGACGAGATCATCGGCGAGGGAAGCACGGCGACGGGCGCGTTGCTCACGGACGGCGAGCGCGTATCGTGCGATATGGTGGTTGCGGCGGTGGGCGTGCGCCCCAACAGCGCACTCGCCGTCGAGGCGGGCGCTGAGCAGGGGCGCGGCCTCGTGTGCGACGAAGCGCTGCGCACCACCCTTCCCGACGTGTACGCCGCAGGCGATCTCGTGCAGGTCACCGATGCGCTTGACGGCGCCCAGCGCCCGCTTGCGCTGTGGCCCAACGCGGTGCGCCAGGGGAAAATCGCAGGTGCGCACATGGCGGGCGACGCCGAAGCCGAACCGTTCACGACGTCGTTTGCCGTCAACGCCGTTGATTTCTTCGATGTGTCGCTCCTTACGTCAGGCGCCATCAATCCTCCCGACGACGCGGACTTCGAGGTGCGCACTGAGATCGAGGGGAACCGCTACGCCAAGTTCGTGACGCGTGCGGGCAAGCTCGTCGGCTACATCCTGCTCAACCGTCCCGAGAACGCAGGCATCTACACGGCCCTCATCGAGCAGGGCACCCCGCTCGACGAGGTGGATGCGCGCATGTTCGACGCGGCGCCGTGCAACCTCGGGTTCTCTGCCGACGAGCGTTGGGCGCGCCTGCACAAGGGCTATCCCGAAAACCGCGACAAACGAGGCTGGAAGGAGCGTGCGTAGGCATGACGAATAAGAATACGGTCAGACTGGGCACCGCTCACTTCAAGGAGGCGAACGTGCTCGTGCGCGAGGCGCTCGTCGATTGCGATACCGTCGAGCTCGTTGACGTGTTCGCTCAGCGCTACCTCGGTTGTGCGATGCCTGCAGGAAAGCGACTCGAGATCCACGGAACGCCAGGCAACGACACCGCATGCTACATGGACGGTGGGCAGATCGAGGTGTTCGGCAACGCGCAAGATCAGCTCGGCAACACCATGAACGCCGGCAGCGTGATCGTGCACGGCCGCTGCGGCGACGCTGCGGGCTACTCCATGCGCGGCGGACGCATCTTCGTGCGCGACGATTGCGGCTGGCGCGTCGGCATCCACATGAAGCAGTACGAGGATAAATGCCCCACCATCGTGATCGGCGGCAACGCGGGCAGCTTTCTCGGCGAGTACATGGCGGGCGGCGTCGTCGTGCTGCTGGGGCATCCGGGGGAGTATCTCGCCTCGGGCATGCACGGCGGTGTGATTTACCTCAAGAACCGCCTCGCCGACGAAGACGTACCTGAAGGGCTCGTCATGGAAGAAGTTGGCGAAGACGATCGCGCGCTGCTCACCGAGCTTCTCGGGCTCTACAACGACTACTTCGCCGCCGACCTCGCCGCGCCGATCGAGGCGACGGGTGCGGGCTTCTACGCGCTGCGTCCCGCATCGTCGCGTCCCTACGCGAGCATGTACGCAAACTAGGCAGCACAGGCCCGCCCGGGTTGCGGGGCTCGTTCCGCAGGCTCTTGCCGCGCCCGAACGATAAAACAAAAGGCGGCGGCTCCGTTCGACTGGAGCCGCCGCCTCGAAAAGCCGCGCTGTGGTGTTGTCGCCGTTGCGCTTGCGCTTACGCGCCCACCTCGACGAGTTCGAGTTCAAACGTGAGCGCCTTGCCCGCCATGGGGTGGTTCATGTCGAACGTCACCACGCCGTCCTCGATGCTCGCTACGAGCACGGGGAAGGGGCGGCCGTCGGGGCCGCGCATGTACACCGTTTCGCCCACGGGGAGCTTGTCGGCGTTCGGAACGCTCTCAACGGGAACCTTTTGGATGAGCTCGGGGCGTGCCTCGCCGTAGGCCTCCTCGGGCTCGAGGCGCACGGTCTTCTTCTCGCCGACCTCCATGTTCACCACGGCGTTGTCGAAGCCGGGGACGACGTTGCCCGCCATGCAGGTGAACTCGATGGGCTCGCCGCGGTCGTAGGACGAGTCGAATTGCTCGCCATCGTCAAGCGTGCCGCGGTAGTGGACCTTGACGACCTTGCCTTCGTTGCTCATGACATTCCTTTCGCGTCGGTGTCGATGGCATGAAACTATAGCATGGGAACCGCATTTCCGTACCGGCGAGAAATCATGTATATTGTTAGGTTACTCGCAGAGAAGCGCCCCGATGGAGCGCGCTTCCAGGGCGATTCGCTTTCGAACATCATCGCTAGATTGGAATGTACATGCATTGGTCAGAGGTAATCGCTGAGAAGATCATTGAGGCCAGGCCCGACAAGGAAGAGTACGTGTGCGCTGCCGGCATCAGCCCGTCGGGCTCGGTGCACATCGGCAACTTCCGCGATGTGGCAACCGCGCTGTTCGTGTCGCGCGCGCTCGCCGCGAAGGGCAAGAAGGTGCGCCTCCTGTTCTCGTGGGACGACTTCGACCGCTTCCGCAAAGTGCCGAAGAACGTGGCTGCCGTACGCGACGACATGGAGCAGTACATCGGCTTCCCGTACTCCGACGTGCCCGATCCGTTTGGCTGCTGCGAGAGCTACGCGGCGCACTTCGAGAAGGAGTTCACCGACGCCATCGAGAAGTTCGGCATCACGCTCGACTACCGTCATCAGTCCGAGATGTACCGTTCGGGCGCCTACGCCGACAGCATCATCGAGGCGCTCGGCAAGCGCGGCGAGATCTTCGACATCCTCGAGTCCTTCCGCACGCAGGACTCCGAGGAGGGCGCGCGCGACAAATACTACCCGGTGAACATCTACTGCCCCCAGTGCAAGCGCGATACCACCACCATTACGCACCTCTCCGATGACTGCACGTGCGCCGACTACGAGTGCACCTGCGGCTACCACGGCTCCATCGACTTCCGCACCGACTTCAACTGCAAGATGCCGTGGAAGGTCGACTGGCCGATGCGCTGGCGCCACGAGGGCGTCGATTTCGAGCCAGGCGGCAAAGACCACGCGAGCCCGGGTGGCAGCTACGACACCTCGAAGGTGATCTCCCGCAAGATCTTCGGCTATGAGCCGCCCTTCTTCCAGGGTTACGAGTTCATCGGCATCAAGGGCGCCACGGGCAAGATGTCGAGTTCGTCGGGTCTCAACCTCACGCCGGCGTTCCTGCTCAACCTGTACCAGCCTGAGGTGATTCTCTGGCTTTACGCTAAAACCGACCCCATGAAGGCGTTCGATTTCTGCTTCGACGACGGCATTTTGCGTCAGTACTCCACGTTCGACCGCATGCTCGCCCAAAAGGGCACCGACAAGCAGACCGAGAACGATCGCGTCGTCATGGAGTACGCCGAGATCCCCGGACGCGAGGTCATTCCCGTTCCCATGAGCGATCTCGTGCAGTTCGGCTCCATCGTGAACTTCGACGAGGAGCTGCTTGAGGAGATCATGCGCCGCACGGGCCGCTCCTACACGCGCGCCGATTTCGGCGAGCGCCTCGACCGCGCCCGCTTCTGGCTCGAGCAATGCGATCCTGCGAGTATGTACCGCCTGCGCACCAATCGCAACTGGGTGTACTACAGCCGCCTGACCGACGCGGAGAAGCGCGAGGTGGCGAGCCTCTTCGAGAAGCTCGGCGCATTCGACGGCTCCCTCGACGACCTGCAAAACCTGCTCTATGACATTCCGAAGGAGTTCTGCGAGCCCGAGGTGCTTGAGAACGCGAAGGCGCTCAAGAACGTTCAGACGACGTTCTTCAAGAACGTGTACAACCTGCTGCTCGATCGCGACCGCGGCCCGCGCCTGTACCTGTTCCTCGCCGCGTTCGACAAGGAGCGCTACATCAACCTGCTCGACTTCTCCGCAGCCATCACGCCCGACGAGGTCGCCTCCGCCGTTCAGTTTGGCCGCGACCAGCTCGCCGCTGAGATCGAAGCCGAGAAGGCGGCCGCCGAGGCCGAGACGCATGCCAGCATCGAGGACTTCCAAAAGCTCGGCCTTGCCGTGAACGAGGTCGTGAAGGTGGAGGACATCGCCGGCTCCAAGAACTGCTACAAGATCACGTGCCGCGGCTCGAAGGGCAAGCGCGTCATCGTGTCGTCGGCGAAGGACCGCTACATGCCGCAGGACCTGCTCAAGAAGAAGATCATTGTGGTGGAGAACCTCAAGCCCCATGAGATCTGCGGTGTGGAGAGCCAGGGCATGCTGCTCGCCGCGAAGTACGGCAAGGCGGCGAACTACCGCATCATCTTCGTGGACGAGGACGTGCCGGCGGGCGCTCAGGTGTTCTAAGCTTGGCGCAGCGCCGCAGCGTACCAGCAGACGAAGCGGGCCCGATGCCGACGAGCATCGGGCCCGCTTTTTCATGTGTGGCAAAGCGGGCGTCTGAGCTCGGCGCCCCGGAGGTTTCGCGCTTCGCCTGCGGCCTACAGCTCGGCGAGCGTGGTGCGCATGCGCACGAGCTGCGCGAGCGGTTCGAGATGGGCACGCTCGTCCTCGGCGAGTCCCGCCTCGGCGATTGCCACGAGCTCGTCGGCCATCGCAGCAGCAGAGCGGCCGTACACGGTGCCCTCGTAGCCGCGCTCCATGAGCGACAGCTTCGCGTCCTCAATCATCTGCTCGGTGATGCCCGCGAACAGCCTGTCGAGCGCGCTCAAGCTTTCCTCGCAGTAGAACAGGCCTTTGATGAGCGCAGCATAGGCGATGGCGTACGGCACGGGCATCGCGTCGGCGGGGCGAATCTCGATGTAGGTCTTGAGGCGCACGTCGCAGAAGTTCATCGACAGCGCGTGCTCGACGTCGCGCTTGCTCATGGGGCGCGTGGCGTAGATCTCGCCGAACGTGCGCGCGTCCGCCACCCACGTGCCATCTGGGCCGGGTACGAGGATGGCGGGCGTGTCGAGGATGTACGCGGCGTAGTCGGCGAGCGTGAACGACGGATCCATTATGCCTGGCACCACGCCGCAGCGATCGGGGTCGCAGTGCTGCCAGATCTCGGTGCGCACCATGCGGTGCGTGCGCGGGGCGCCTTCGAGGGTGGGCGCGTTGTCGCACATGAGCGAGATGACCGGCACGGCGGCGAATGCGAGGCGCAGCTTGCGCAGGCAGTCATCGACCGAGCTGTAGTCGATCGACACCTGTGTGGAGGCGCTGCCGCGCATCATGCACACGCCGAAGGGGGAGATGGCCCCCAGGTAGGCGTTCATGAGCTCGTAGCGGCGTTTGGGGATGAGCTCAAGGTCGGCTGCCTTCGAGCTGGGGTGATAGCCCGTTGCGAGTGCCTTTATGCCGAAGGGCGCAAGGCGCGCGCTGAGCTCGCGCTCGAAGGCATCGAAGCAGCGGCGTGCGTCGTCGAGCGTGGCGAAGGGGCCGGCGGAGAGCTCCACCTGCGAGGCCGGCTCGATGGTGACCGCGCTGCCTGCGCGTGCCACGCCGAGGATGTCGCCCTCTTCATCGTAGGTGGCCACGGGGTAGACGTCTTTCAGGTCTTCGAGAAGCCAGCGCACGCCATGCGGCTCGCTGTACGATACGGGACTGCCGTCGGCGTGAACGAGCGTGTGCTCGAGCTCGACGCCGAGACGCTGCGAGCAGCGCTCCACGCCGCTCTCGAAAAAGGACACGATGGCCCGGATGTTCTCTTCGCGAACCGCCTGCTCGGTCGTGGTCATGGTTTCGCTCCTGTAACAGACCTGTAAACTTGCGGAATTGTGATCGAAGCCTACAGGAACTTGTGTAAAATACCGATGTTCGCGCTCATGGTAGCACGGTTGCCCCAGGGGGAACCGCAATGGGCGCCATGGTACCGAAAACGAGGATAAGATAGTGGAACTCAGCATCAAAGCCCATATCTTCACCATCGCCGCCGCGATGGATCCTCGACGACGTCCTCGGCGCGACAGCCTGCTGAGGCGCTAGCATCCGCGTCTGCGATGCCAGTCTGTCCGTTGCAGATTGCTCCTGGCTGTTTCGCGCATTTCATTTCTCACACTCCGCTCAGGCGACGTTGCTTCGCCGCGATTCGTTGTATTCGAATGAAACGAGGACTCCCATGACCTATCAGGCTGCCGTTGTCGGCGCAGCCGGCTTCGCAGGTGTCGAACTCACGCGCCTGCTTATCTCCCATCCCGCCTTCGAGCTTGCAGCGGTCACGTCCGATGCGCTTGCGGGCAAACCCCTCGCCGCCGCATACCCCGCCTTCTCGGGTGTAACCGACCTGTGCTTCGAAGCGAACGACGAGGCTGACCTCGCCTCGTGCGACGTGGTGTTTCTCGCCGTGCCCCACACGGCGGCGCTGCATCGGGCACCCGAGCTGCTCAAGCGCGGCGTCACGGTGATCGACCTGTCCGCCGACTTCCGCTTGAAAGATCCCGCCGTCTACGAGGAGTGGTACAAGACGCCGCACACCGCGCCCGAGCTGCTTGAGAAGGCGGCGTTCGGCCTGCCCGAGCTCATGCGCGACGAGCTTGCGCGCGTATCTGCCGCCCACGCTGCCGGCGAGGCGGTGCTCGTGGGGTGCGCGGGGTGCTATCCCACGGCCACGTCGCTCGCGGCGGCGCCGGCGCTTGCCGCCGCGCTCGTGAGCGCGGAAGCGCCGATTGTCGTCGATGCCGTCTCGGGCGTGACGGGCGCGGGCAAGAAAGCCACCGAACGTACGCACTTCTGCTTCGCCAACGAAAACCTCGAAGCGTACGGCGTCGGCACGCACCGGCATACGCCCGAGATCGAGCAGATCCTCGGCATCGAGGGGCGCCTCGTGTTCACGCCGCATCTCGCGCCGCTGAACCGCGGCCTGCTCTCCACGGTCAATCTGCCGCTTGCTGCCGATGCTGCGCTGCCGAAGGCGGAGGAGCTCGTCGCGCTCTACGAGCGGTTCTACGCTGAAGCTCCGCTTGTGAGCGTGTTGCCTGCGGGTTCGATGCCCAAGACCTCGTCGGTGGCAGGAACCTGCCGTGCGCAGATCGGCGTTGCGGTGCACGAGCGCGCCCGCATGATCATCGCCGTGGGTGCGATCGACAATTTGGGCAAGGGCGCGGCAGGCCAGGCCCTGCAGTGTGCCAACATCGTGTTCGGTCTTCCGGAGCAGACGGGTCTCGAGCTCGTCGCCATGCCGGTGTAAACGAGGCAAGGAGTTCCACCATGAGCATTACCTCCGATCCGTTCGCCTCCCGCATGGGGTGCGCCTTCGTGGAGGGCGGTGGCGTCACGAGCGCGCGCGGCTTCTCTGCGGCGGGCATCCACGCGGGCTTCCGCGAGGATCCCGAGCGTCTCGACATGGCGCTCGTCGTCGCCGACGAACCCGCAGCGGCTGCCGGCGTGTTCACCCAGAACGTGTTCTGCGCCGCGCCGGTTCAAATCTCGCGCGATCATTTGAACGACGGCGGTCCCGGCGCACCGCGTTACGGCTGCGCCCGCGCGGTCATCGTGAACTCGGGCATCGCGAACGCGGCAACGGGCGAGCCCGGCCGTGAGGCGGCCCGCACCACGGCGGCCCTCGTCGCCGACGCCGTGGGCTGCACCGAAGACGAGGTGCTCGTCGCCTCGACGGGCGTCATCGGCGTGCAGCTCGACCTCGGCCCGTTCAAGACGGGCATCCCCGCGGCGCTCGCGGCTGCTACGCCTGCAGGCGGCGCTTCGGCGGCGCGCGCCATCATGACCACCGACACGCATCCGAAGGAGTGCGCCGTCACGTTCGCGGGCGACGAGATCGGCTACCCCGGCATCACGTTCACCGTGGGCGGCATGGCGAAGGGCTCGGGCATGATCATGCCGAACATGGCCACGATGATCTCCGTGCTCACCACCGACGCCCCCATCGCGGCGCCCGACCTCGCATCGGCGCTGCGTCGCGCGGTTGACGCGAGCTTCAACAAGGTGACGGTCGATTCCGACACGTCCACCAACGACACCTGCTTCGCGCTCGCGTCGGGCGCGGCCGCCCCTGCGGGCGCGCGTTTCGCCGCGGGTACGCCGGCGTTTGAGGCGTTCGAGCGGGCGCTGCTCCAGGTGTGCACGGCCCTTGCGCGCGCCATGGCGGCCGACGGCGAGGGAGCCACCAAGCTCGTGACCGTCAACGTGCGTGGCGCGGCGAGCGATGCCGACGCCGACGCGGCGGCGCGCACGGTGGCCAACTCGCCGCTCACCAAAACGGCAATCTACGGTCACGACGCCAACTGGGGCCGCATCGCCGGCGCGCTCGGCCGCTCGGGCGCCCGCTTTGTGCAGGAGAACGTCGACATCGACATCATGGGCATGCCCGTGTGCCGCGACGGCCTTGCGCTCGTGTTCGACGAAGACGAAGCGCTGCGCCGCTTCGAGGAGCCCGAGATCGTGATCGACGTCGACCTCGGCGCGGGCGACGCGTCCACGACGATCTGGACCTGCGATCTTTCCCACGAGTACGTTACGATCAACGGAGACTACCGCTCATGAACTACGACAAGGAAACGCGCCCCTTCGGCGTCAGCGGCATCACCGGCGAGGTGCTCGCCGAGGCGATGCCGTGGATCAAGAACATCACGGGAAAGACCATCGTCATCAAGTACGGCGGTTCCGCCATGGAGAACGCCCAGCTGCGCGCCGACGTCATGGCCGATATCGTCCTGCTCAAGATCATCGGCGTGAACCCGATCATCGTGCACGGTGGCGGCAAAGCCATTACGGCGGCCATGAACCGCTTCGGCCTGCCGGTCGAATGGGTCGACGGGCAGCGCGTCACGAACGACGAGGCGATGGAAGTCGTGCGCATGGTGCTCGCGGGCAAGGTCAACCAGGAGCTCGTCGAGGCCATGAACGTCCACGGCAACCTGGCGGTGGGCATCGCCGGCTCCGACGGCGGTACCATCATCGCCGAGCAGGCCGACCCGCGCCTCGGGCGCGTGGGGCGCGTCGTGCGCATCAACACCCAGCTGCTTGAGGACCTCGTGCATGCCGACTACATTCCGGTGCTCGCCACCGTGGGCATCGGCGAGGAGCCCGCACGCGGCTTCTTCAACGTGAACGCCGACGTGGTGGCGGGGCATGTGGCCGCGGCCATCGGCGCGCACAAGGTGGTGTTCCTCTCCGACGTGGACGGCCTCTACGAGAACTTCGACGACAAGGACACGCTCATCTCCAACATGACGCTGCCCGAGGCGCGGCGCATGATCGAGGAGAAGAGCATCTCCACCGGCATGATCCCCAAGCTCAGCTCGTGCGTGCGCGCGCTCGAAGCGGGTGTGTACCGCGCGCACATGCTCAACGGCACCACCCCGCATGCGCTGCTGCTCGAGCTGCTGACCGACAAGGGCATCGGCACTATGATTCGCCCCACCGAGGAAGTGGAGTCGTTCGAGGCGCAGCCGCTCGGCAACTTCGCCGCCAAGCTCGTTGAGAACCGGGGCAAGAAGCACGACTAGGGCGCGCGGGCCGCGCGTCTTCGTAAGGAGGACATCGTGAGTTACACGGAACAGGTGGCGTTGGAAGACGCCTACGTCATGCGCACGTTCGGCCGCAAGCCGGTCGAGTTCGTCGAGGGCGACGGCATGACGCTCGTCGACAGTGAGGGCAAGAAGTACCTCGACTTCCTGAGCGGCATCGGTGTGGTGAGCCTCGGGCACTGCCATCCTGCGGTGGTCAGGGCAGTTGCCGACCAGGCGGCGAAGCTCATCCACGTGAGCAACTACTACTACATCGAGCATCGCGGCGAAGTGGCCCGCCTGCTCTCCGACATGCTCAACGCGGAGGTTCCCGAGGCCGAGCGCACGCCGTGGAAGAGTTTCTTCGCGAACTCGGGCGCCGAGGCGAACGAGTGCGCCATCAAACTTGTGCGTCTCTTCGCACGCCAGCGCGCCGAGCAAGCGGGGCTTCCCGCCGAGAGCGCGCCGCGCGTCATCGTGACGCTCGAGGGCAGCTTCCACGGGCGCACGCTCTCCACGCTCGCCGCTACCGCGCAACCCGCGAAGCAGGAGGCGTTCCAGCCGCTGCCCGGCGGTTTCGTCTCCACGCCGATCAACGACGTCGCGGCGCTCGAGCAGCTGTTCGCCGAACGTGGCGACGAGATCTGCGCGGTCATGCTCGAGTGCATCCAGGGCGAGTCGGGCGTGCATCCCTGCACGGCCGGGTTCCTGCAGGCGGCTCGCCGCCTGACGGCCGAGCGCGGTGCGCTCCTCGTCTGCGATGAGGTGCAGTGCGGCATCTACCGCACCGGCAAGCCGTTCGGCTTCCAGAATTTCGGCGTCACCCCCGACGTGGTAACGATCGCCAAGGGCGTGGCCTCGGGCATCCCGGCGGGCGCCTGCGCGGCGCGCGGCGCGGCGGCCGACACCTTCGGCCCGGGCGACCATGGCTCCACGTTCGGCGGCAGCAACGTTGCCATGGCGGCTGCGCGCGCGACGCTCGAGGAGCTTGACGCGCCGGGCTTCGCCGATCATGTCGTCGAGGTGGGTGCGTACCTGCGCGGGCGCCTCGCAGAGCTTCCGCACGTGGCCGAGGTGCGCGGGCTCGGGCTCATGGTGGCGGTCGACCTCGCCGAGGCGGCGCCGAACGCCAACGACGTGGTGCTCGCGGGGCTCGGCGCGGGGCTCGTGCTCAATGCGACGGGCCCGCACACGCTGCGCTTCCTTCCGCCGCTCATCTGCACGAAGGAAGATGCCGACGCGCTCGTCGAGCGACTCGCGCCGCTCCTGCAGGCGTAGCGGCGGGCGGTTGCGCGGGGCGCACGCCCTGCATCCGCGGCATTTTATCGGTTTTTTCACGGCAGGCAGAACGTATGCGCTATGATGCGAACGTTCTTTCGCAATAAGAAGTAAGAAAGGCAAGTTCATCATGACTGAGCAGGCAAACAACGAAACCCGGCGCGAGCGTGTCGTGCTGGCCTACTCCGGCGGTCTTGACACCTCCGTGTGCATCAAGTGGCTGCAGGAGCAATACAATCTCGACGTCATCGCGCTCGTGGGCGATGTGGGGCAGGAGCATGACGGCCTCGAGCAGGTCAAGGAGAAGGCTCTCAAGACCGGCGCCATCGCGTGCCTCGTGGTCGACATGCGCGAGGCGTTCGCCGAGGAGTACCTCAGCAATGCGCTGGCCGCCAACGCCATGTACGAGAACAAGTATCCGCTCGTGAGCGCGCTGTCCCGCCCGCTCATCGCGAAGCACCTCGTGGACGCCGCGCATGAGTACGGCGCCAAGTACATCGCGCACGGCTGCACCGGCAAGGGCAACGACCAGGTGCGCTTCGAGTCCTCCATCTTCATGCTCGACCCCGACCTCGAGATCATCGCGCCGGTGCGCGAGTGGGATCTCGGTTCGCGTGACGAGGAGATGGAGTGGGCGCTCGCCCACGGCATCGACGTGCCCACCACGAAGAAGTCGCCGTACTCCATCGACGACAACCTGTGGGGCCGTGCCATCGAATGCGGCGTGCTCGAGGATCCGTGGAACGAGCCGCCCGCCGACATCTACACGATGACGATCGGCGCCGAGGAGGCGCCCGATGCGCCCACCTACACCGAGATTACCTTCGAGGGCGGCGTGCCGGTGGCGCTCGACGGCAAGGAGATGAGCTACCTCGACATCATCTACGCCATGAACGAGATCGCCGGCGGCAACGGCTTCGGCCGCATCGACATGGTGGAGAACCGCCTCGTCGGTGTGAAGAGCCGCGAGTGCTACGAGGTGCCGGGCGCGCTCGCCCTCATCGAGGCCCACAAGGCGCTCGAGGATCTCGTGCTCGAGCGCCTTGTGCTGCACTACAAGCTCGGCATCGAGCAGACCTGGGCCGACCTCGTGTACAACGGCCTGTGGTTCTCGCCGCTCAAGGAGGCCCTCGACGCCTTCCTCGCCACCACGCAGCGCTGCGTCACCGGCACGGTGCGCCTCAAGTTCTACAAGGGCAGCTGCACGGTGGTCGGCCGCAAGAGCGACTACTCGCTGTACACCTACGAGCTCGCGACCTACAACGCCGACGACGAGTTCGACCACGAGGCTGCCGCGGGCTTCATCAAGCTCCACGCGCTGTCCTGCAAGGTGTGGTCGAAGAACCGCCACGCCATGGGCGTGCAGGGCGCTCAGTTCGCCAAGGTCGCCGAGACCAAGGACGAGTTCGAGAAATAGAGACGCGCGCATCGCGCGAACAGCATGAGGCGGCGGTTGCGCTCGGCGCGCCGCCGCCTTGCATGCGGTCGAGGTGCCGGGAGGGCCGCCGCATGCGCAAGGTAGGTTGAGGCGCACCTCGCGAGGTGCGCCGACGTGCAGGAAGGGCTCATCTCACATGGCACTGTGGTCGGGAAGATTCGAAGAGGGCGTCAGCGAGTTCACGCAGCGGTTCGGCGCGTCGCTGCCCGTCGACAAGCAGCTCTACGCGCAGGACATCGCGGGCTCGCGCGCCCATGCCGCCATGCTCGCGGCGCAGGGCGTGATCAGCGAGGACGACGCCGCTGCCATCGACGCGGGGCTCGCGCAGATCAAAGACGACATCGAGGCGGGCGATTTCACCTTCGACATCAACAACGAGGACATCCACATGTCGGTGGAGAGCGTGCTCACCGCGCGCATCGGCGACGCGGGCGCGCGCCTGCATACGGGCCGCTCGCGCAACGACCAGGTGGCGACCGACACGCGCCTGTTCGTCAAGCAGCGCTGCCGCGACCTCATGGCCGCCAACATCGAACTGCGCCGCGCCCTCATGGAGCAGGCGGAGAAGCACTTCGACGTGATCCTGCCCGGCTACACGCACCTGCAGCACGCCCAGCCCGTGCTGCTCTCGCACCACCTGCTCGCGTACACGTGGATGCTCGCGCGCGACTTCACGCGCCTGCGCGCCGCTTACGACGCGGCCGACGCCAACCCGCTCGGCGCGGCGGCGCTCGCCGGCACCACCTACCCGCTCGACCGCTTCCAGACCACCGAGTCGCTCGGGTTCGATCACCCCATCCCCAACTCGCTCGACGCGGTGTCCGACCGCGACTTCCTGCTCGACCTCATCTACGCCTGCAGCGTGTCGTCGATGCACCTCACGCGTCTGTGCGAGGAGATCATCCTGTGGTCGAGCGCCGAGTTCGGCTTCATCACGCTGTCCGATGCGTACTCCACCGGCTCCTCCATCATGCCGCAGAAGAAGAACCCCGACTTCGCCGAGCTCATCCGCGGTAAGTCGGGTCGCGTGATCGGCGATCTGGTGGCGCTGCTCGTCACGATGAAGTCGCTGCCGCTTGCGTACAACAAAGACCTCCAGGAGGACAAGGAGGGCGCCATCGACGCGGCCCGTACCCTTGAGGACTGCTACGTGTGCGCCGCCGGCATGATCGCCACCATGACGGTGCACCCCGACGCCATGCTCGCGCAGGCGAAGAAGGGCTACCTCGCGGCCACCGACGTGGCCGACTACCTTGCGAAGAAGGGCATGCCCTTCCGCCGCGCCCACGAGGTGGTGGG
>ERZ1034920.1062-NODE-1062-length-18849-cov-6.539800_pt1 | contig 18849 bp, 13 predicted proteins | sample MGYA00520688_ERZ1034920 | MGnify/ENA primary metagenome ERZ1034920 (study PRJEB33766, sample SAMN09781785) | gut metagenome | biome: gut microbiome | host: Homo sapiens | place: Madagascar | study: EMG produced TPA metagenomics assembly of the PRJNA485056 data...
GTCTTTTCGTATCCTATTTTATCTATAAAAAAATCTTCGGTTATAAAGTTTTCAGAGTGATTTTTTATCTTCCGACTCTGATTTCGGGCGTGGTGGTAAGTTTCTTCTATCTCGCGCTTATGCAGGACGGATTTATGCCGAAATTTCTGCAAAACCTTTATAATCTCGATTATAAACTCGTAAATCCGCTGGTAGACAGCGATTTCGCCAACAAGATGGTGCTTCTGCATTTCGTGTGGCTTAACTTTCCGGGCAGTCTTATCATATGGGGCGGAACGTTCTCGCGTATACCCGAATCGGTGCTCGAATCTGCGAGACTGGACGGCGTAAACTGGGTGCAGGAAATGTTCGTTATCATTCTTCCGCTCGTATGGCCGACTTTCGTGCTTATGATTACGCTTCAACTTGCGGGCGTATTCGGCGCGACGGGCGCGGTATTCCTTCTGACGGGCGGCAAGTACGCCACGCAGACGGTTTCCAACTGGATGTATATGCAGGTTTACAACGCTACCAACCCTTACGAATCGGGCACTTTATATTACGTCGCGGCAATGGGACTTATGCTTACGTTTATATCCTGCGTAATCGCGGTACTCGTAAGAAAGTTTTTGGTCAGCAAGATCGAAGAAACGACTTATTAAGGAGGGGACATGAAGAAAAGAAGTAAATTATTCGACAGAAAATCTCCGTCCGAAATAGTTCTGTACACGCTGGTGTTTATAATTTTCTGCGCGTTCGCCTTTTCTTATCTGTATATGATATTCTGGTGCGCGTATTCGGGTATGCGAGATTTCAGATCTCTCGCCAAAAATCCGTTCGGGTTTTCTAAAATTCAACTGAAAAATTACGTCGACGTCTTTACGCTTCTCGAAGTGGGCGACAGCAATTTCTTCGATATGCTTATAAACTCGCTGTATTTCAGTTTTTTAGGACCGTTCCTTTGTATGACGGTTACGTCGATGATGGCGTACGTTACGGCGCAATATAAATTTTTCGGCTCTCGCGCGGTTTATTTCGTGGTTCTGGTCGTTATAACTATGCCGCTTTACGGCAGCGGAACGGCTATGTACAAGTTGTTGTTCAAACTCAACTTTCTTAATTCGCGCTGGATGATTCTGACTTCGCTTAACGCGTTTTCGATATACTATATGTATTTTTACGCGTTTTACCGCGGACTTTCCAAAAGTTACGCCGAAGCCGCCGAAATAGACGGAGCGAACAAGTGGCAGATATACTTTAAGATAATGTTTCCGCAAGCGGCGGCGATGTTCGGTTCTCTGTTCTTGATGCTGTGGATAGCCGATTGGAACAACTATTCTACCGCGCTTATCTATTTATCCAAACTTCCGACGTTGGCGGTAGGTATTTATAAATTCCAGTTGCAGATGACTTACAGTTCGCGTATGGATATTCTGTACGCGGCGTGTACGATATCTCTTCTGCCCCCGCTGATAATCTTTATCTTTTTCAACAACGCGCTTATGAGCAACGTCTCGATAGGCGGTATCAAAGAATAAAAGGAGTAAAATATATGAAAAAAGTTACCAAAGTAGCAACTGCGTTGCTTGCGGCTTCGCTGAGCGTTCTGCCGCTTGCTTCCTGCAAAAGCAAAAAGAAAGTCGCCAACTCGTCTACCGACGTGCAGATTTATCTGTGGAAGTCGGGTTACGGCGCGGAATTCATGAAAGAAATCGTTGCCGATTTCAATAAAAAACAAGACAAGTATAGGGTTACGCTCGAATACGACGAATCCGCCGCGACTATTATAAAAACTTTGTCGCTCGGGTCGAGCAATACCTACGATTTGTATTTCACGATGCTCAATACGAATCAATACAATAAGGATTTCGAAAATCTCGACGACGTACTCGATTATACCGTCGCGGGCGAAAATACGACTATCCGCAATAAGTATTACGACTATTTGTCAGACGGCGTTAAAAACGCCGACGGCACTACGAACTTTTTAACTTACGGTAACGGCTGGTGCGGATTCGTATACAACGCGGATATAATAGACGGCGTAAAATATACGCTTCCGAATACGACGAACGAACTCGATATGCTCATAACCGAAATCAAGGGCGATAAGACGCTTAAAGGCGTAAAAGCCCCGTTGATCTTCTACAATAACGACGATAACAACGGCTACCTGAATTACGCCACTTACGTGTGGGAAGCGCAGTACGACGGGCTCGATTATTACTACGATACGACGCTCGCTCTTAAAGCAGCCGACGGAACTACTCCGTCTAAAGACGTTTTCGTCGCGAAAGACGGAAGATATAAGGCTCTTAAAGTGCTTGAAAGTATAGTTACGCCTACGACCGTACACGACGCGCACACCAACAAGAACTTCACCGACGTTCAGACGTTGTTCCTTGACGGCGAAGCCGTGTTTATGGTAAACGGAAGTTGGCTTATGAACGAGTCTACGGGTACGAAAAACAATTTCGGCATGATGAAGATGCCGGTTATAAGTTCTATCGTAGAAAAACTCGAAGATACCGAAATGGACGACGCTACTCTTTCGGAGATAATTTCTGAAGTAGACGCGGGCGCGACGAGCAGCAGCCTTTGCAGCCGGAACGACTTTAACCGCATTAAAGAAGCAAGAAACCTGCTTTATAACAACGCCGCCGAACAATACGTATTCGTTCCCAAATACTCGGTAGCAAAAGAAGGCAGTAAGGAATTTTTGAAATACTTCTATTCCGACGAAGGTCTTGCGAAATTCATGACCGTAACGGGTTTGCCTAACTCGGCAAGACTTTCCGACGAGAGCAAATTTAACGTAAATACGCTCGATAACTGGCACAAACAGCAGTTCACTCTTTCAAAAGAGATGAACGCGGTTACGAATACGATAACGAAGTCGAAACTCTTTATCAACAACAATACCAACCAATTTGCGAGCGTTCCTTACGCGCAGTCGCTTTGCGCGGGTAACTCGAAAGACAAACTCACGGCGGACGGTATATGGAATAAAATCGTCGCTAAAATAAACGAAAACTGGGCGGATTGGTCAAAGTGAAAAAATATAAACTTTTAATAGCCGCCGCGGCTGTTGCCGTCGGCGTGGCAGGAGCGGGATTATTACCGAACGCCGTTACGGCAAAAGCGGGCTCGTCCGAAGTTTACATAGCGTCTTCGACGTCGATAGACGATACGAGCATCAACAGCGGCGATTTTTTGACTACGGGCAAAGTCGCTGCCGAAAACGGCAAGGCAAAATTCAATACTCTTTCTGAAAAAGAAAAACTCACGACCAAGACGAAGGCTTTCAACTTAAAAGAATACGGCGTTACGACTCTGCTTGATTTTTCTTCGACGTTAAACTTTTCTTCGTTTGCCGAAGACGGAAACTTTTCGATGGCGTTCGGGCTTAATAATCTCAAAAACGAAACGGGCGCGGAAGATTCTTTCGCGGTTAAAGTGAATTACGATTCCGCAAGCAAGAAATTTTCGATAGGCGTTTCGGAGTATACGAAAGACGGAGAAATCTCCGTTTACGCACCCACGGTAATAGGCGCAATAAAAATCAACCGCGACGTTACTTTCAAAGTTTTCGTCGATACGGACTGCAATCTTACCGTTTCGGTGTTGCCGACCGGCGCGAGTTCCGAAACCAAACTCGTTTCGGGGTACGGGCTTAACGTCAATCCCGAAGGATATATTTCTTATATTTCGAGCGGCGGAAACGAAATAACGCTTTCCGATCCGCAAATTCTCGTCCACGAGTACGACGCGCCCGAAACTATCGATTATACCGAAACTTTCGATAAAAACGGATATAACTCGAACGTGTTTTACAGCGCGAGTACGGCTTCACCGATAACTCCGTCTTCGCTTTCGGTCGAAAACGGCGCGCTCAGATTTAAGAATACCGCGGCGGCGTATATCTCTACGCGTTATAAATATTCGAATTTCGAACTCTCTTTCGATATAACGGACATGGCGAGAACGGCTACTTTCGACGATAACGGCAACGTAGTTTCGCTTATAAATTCCTGGTTCGGAATCGCGTTCGGAGTGAACTCGATAGACGAAACCCCCGATACCACGACGAGATATTCTACGTGGTTACAACTCGGAAGAGTCGTGCCGGGCGTCGAAAATTTCGTTAAACCCGCGAACGTGCATTATCTGCTGTGGGATAACAACGGTAACTGGAATAACGTAACGGATCCGCAATATATGACCGATTTCAACCCGTGGAGTACGAAGTACGACGGGGAAGTCATTAACGTAAAATTCGCCGTAACCGACGGGCTCGTTGAGTTGTTTATGAAAATAGACGGTGATCCCGACTGGGGTGAACCGTATTTTACGTACGATTTCGGAAAGGTAAAAACGGGTTACGTGCGTATCTTTACGGCGGGCAACACGGGTATCGAAACGAAAGGCATCGAATATAACGACGTGGGCAATTTCACGATAGACAATCTGTCGATAAAAGACACCGATCACGAAAACGCGAAAACGTTATTGCCGACTCCCGAATATAAGTCCAATCTGTGGGGGAAAACTCCCGATTACGACTATAAGACGAAGCCCGACGATAAAGACCTTATAGGCAATAAAATTTCGAGCGGCGATATGAACGGCAGTTCGGTAAAGAGCGGTTGCGCTTCTTCGGTCGGGCTATCGCTACCCTTAATCGCGCTCGCGGCGATTCCGTTTATCAAGAGAAAGAAAAAATGAAGAAGTTTTTAATCTTGTTGTTAAGTTTGGTATTTTTATTCTCTTGTTCGGCTTTTGCGGTCGGATGTAAAGAGAAAACGAAAACGCCCGCTTCTACCGAAGAACCGGGTAAAACCGACGACCCGTCCGATCCGGGCGAAGACCCCGGCGATGACGACGATCCGCCCGTAGTCGAAAAATTAGAAATAACGGGTCCCGAAGACGGCGTTTACGGCTATACTCAAAAGTTGAGAAATTATCTTACGGCGACGGGCGACGACGTAAAAGTTTCCGATTACGCCACAGAAAGCGGCGAAGACGAAGCCTACGATAAAATTCAGATCAAGTGGGAAAGTAATCTCGAAAACGTAGAAGAGTACGAGATAGAATTTGGTTTGAAAGACGACTTTTCGGACGCCGAAAAGCAAACTATGTCGGCTACGTCGAGAAAACTCAACGTCTACAATCTTTATAAGGATTCGACCTACAACGTCAGAGTTACCGCCGTAAGAAAAGCGGGTAATAAGTCGGCTACGGCAACTTTCAAGACCACGGATATCGGTCCGAGAGTTATGAAAATCGGCGGACTATGCAACGTAAGAGATCTCGGCGGATATAAGACCGAAAGCGGAAAGACTACCGTTCAGGGCAAGATTTTTCGCGGTGGGCAACTTTCGCAGAACGCCAACTGGTCCGTGTACGACAATATCGTCCTTAACGCCGCAGGCAAGAAGTATATGAGTGAAGTTCTCGGCGTAAAGACCGACTTCGATCTTCGTAGTCAAGCGGAAAATAAAGGTTTAACGGAAAGCCCTATCCCGAACGCCAGACTCGAATACTACAACGTAGGCGGTTATTTGTCTGCGTTTACCGACGCGGCGGGATATAAAAAGGTGTTTTCCGCGCTTGCCGACGAAACTCGTTACCCCGTCTATATTCACTGTACGGGCGGAGCGGACAGAACGGGAACGGTAAGTTTTCTTATTAACGCGCTTTTGGGCGTTGACGAAAAAACTCTTATTCAGGACTACGAAATCACTTCTTTTTCGGCGTTCGGTATGAGAAATAAAGAAAGTACGACGTATCAGTTCACTCCGTTTATGAATAAGTTGAAGTCCGATTACGAGGGCGATACGCTTTCCCAAAAGGTCGAAAACTATCTTTTGTCGATAGGCGTTACCGAAACCGAGATTTACAACATAAAGGCGATTATGTTCGGAGAACCGACGAGGGATCTTCCCGCTCCGCCCGAAACGGTAACGCTCGATTCTGACAACTTAACGTATACTTACGACGGAGTCGCGGGGTACGGTAAAACGTTTAATTTCGACGTTCAGAGCCTTACCTATGCCGACGGAAACAACGACGGCGGAACGTATTTTATGATCGGCAGTTACGGCGTTTATTTCCGCGGCGGCTTGTTCAGGCTTGCGTATAATAACGGCGGAGTTTTCGCAGAACCTGCGAAAAGGGTCGAATTGTCGACTTACGATCACACGAAGTTTAATGCGGGCGTAAAACTCGGCATAGAAATAACGATTAAGAACGAAACGACGGTAACGATAAAACTCTATATAAACGGCGAATCGCTCGGACAAGAAGTCGACGTAGCCAGACTTACGGACGAAATTTCTTCCGACGAGGCGAACGCGGTCGTAAGAATAAACCAAAGTTACGTAAAAGAAATCGTTTTGATTAAAGGATAAAGATATATGAATAAAAAAATAATTTCCGCGTCTTTGGCGGCGTTTGTCGCGCTCGGCTGTACGCTCGGTTGTAAGGGCAAAAGCAATAACGACGGAAGCGCCGCGGTAAAAGGCGACGTAAAACTCTATACGGACGGTATGGCGTACTCGCAAAGCGCGGCGCGCGAAGAAAAAGAAGTGTATTCGCTCTATTACGAATATTTGGGCGGGGCGGACGTTATGCCGATAGGCGGTTTCTACGTTCCGCACGCTTCGGGCGGCAGTACCGACGGCAACGCGAAGCCCGATCTGCTTACCGATTATTATTTCGACGCGCTTGAAAAAGCGGGCATAAACACCTTATTCTATTCTCCGGACCGTTGGACGACGGGCGGCTCGAACACGAATATCAAAAAGGCGCTAGACCTATGCGAAAAGTACGGTCTGGGCTACTACGTAGATACGTATTACGTGCTCGGTCAACTCGGTACGCGTACCGAAAAATATCCGATAGAGAACATGGAACTCGCCACCGAAGCGGGTAAACAAAAATTATCGCAGATTATAGACGATATTCTCGACGACGGTAAGGGTGGCAAACGTAATTGCGTTCTCGGTATACTCGGCGTGGACGAACCGTTTACCGAACAATTGCCAAACTTAGGCGTTCTGCACGACGCGTTTTATTCGCTTGAAAATACGCGAGGAATGGACGTTTACATCAATTCGATAGGTTACTGGGCAGGCGAAAACAACTTCTGGGGATATTCCGATCCGATAGGCTTCGACGAATATCTTCAAAAGTATTTCGAACTCGTTCAGCCGACAATGCTTTCGGTAACGCAATATCCGTATACTTCCGCAAAAACACCGGAAACGACCGTCGTGTCGCTTCTTAACGACATGCTTTCGGTTTACCGAAAATACGCTAATCAATACGGCGTTCCGTTCTGGCGTATGTTGCAGGCGGGCGGACAATGGAACGACACCGCGGAATGGATTCCGTCGGTAGACCCCTATCCGAGCGAAGGCGAACTTTTATACGACGTAAACTCGTCGCTTGCCTACGGCGCGAAAGCGATAGAGTATTTCCCGCTCGTTCAGCCTTATTATTTCGCTCAACAGGAAGGCGGTACTTACGATTTCAACCGTTGCGGACTTATCGGCGCGGACGGTAACTTAACTCAATGGTATTATTACGCAAAAAGAGCGAACGAACAAGTCGCCGCCGTGGACGAATATCTCATGAACGCGATGAACGAAGGCGTTATCGTACACGGTAAAACCGCGAACGACGCCATCGTAAAGAACGGCAAACCCGGCGAAGAGATAATTTCAAACGGTAAATATTACGAACTTACGGGCGTTACGGGCGACGATTGCGTAGTGGGTTGTTTCAACTATAAGGGCAAAACCGCGCTTTACGTCGTAAACTATAACCGCAAAGAAAAAGCGAAAGTAACTCTTTCGTTCGATAAAAAGAATTACAGATATACCGTTATTCAAAGAGCCGTCGGAGCGGACGTGGTAGGCGGAAGCATTCCGCTCACACTCGACGCGGGCGAAGGCGCGCTCATAGTGCTTAACTGAACCGATTTAAGATGAATTTTAAGAACATAATCATTCCTTCGGCGGCGGACGACTGCGTCGTTTACGCCGCCGGAAAATTAAAAGAATACATTACGAAAGTTACGGGCGTTACGCTTGGTATTTCGACCGTAAAAGGCGACGGAAACTATTTTTCTATCGGTAAAGCGGCTGATATAAGCGATGCCGATTACGAAGCGTTTGCCGCGGATATAAAGGGCGACGGTTACGGAATTTTCGGTCGCAACGGTAATATATACCTCGTCGCGAAAACGAGCAGAGGACTTATGTATTCCGCGTACGGCTACGTTGAAAAATATCTCGGCGTAAGATTTCTGACCGCCGAAGCCGAATATATCCCGAGCGGCGATATCGTCGTTCCGGAAAAAGATTTCGTTACCAATCCGGACTTCGCTATGCGAACTTATCTCGTCGGCGACACGTTTCAGGAACACGCCGATTTCGACCATATCGCAAGAACGGGCGTGGTAGATTTGTTTACCGCCGTAGACGAACGGCACGGCGGACAGAAAAAGGTCTACGGCAGACACTGTAACCACAACTTTCACTTCTATTGCCCGTTTGAAGTTTACGGCAATAAGCACCCCGAATTGTACAGGTTTTTCTACGTAAACGGGCAGATAACGCCGACGATAGATTTAACGAGCGGTATTACCGACGACGGAAAGTTGGACGAAAGTATCGACGTAAGCGTTGCTAAAATCGTTATTTCGGAGATGAAAAAAGATCTCGAAAAATTCCCCGAAGCCGAAGTGTTTTGTTTTACGCAGGAAGACGGAGAATACTATTTCGACAGCGATAAAAACAGGGAACTCGAAAAGAAGTATAAACGCAGCGGCATACTCATTCGTTTTTGCAACGTCGTCGTAAGAGAACTGAATAAGTACCTTAAGGAAAGCGGTTCGAAGCGGAAAATCAAACTGATGACTTTTGCTTACGATTACGCAAAAGAAGCGCCCGTAAAGTGTGAAAACGGGAAATTCGTTCCGATAGACGACACGGTTAAAGCCGACGAAAATATCGTTATTCAACTTGCGCTTTTCAGAAACGGTTATTATAGTTATTTTTCGGATAAACAATACCGTCATATCGAAAAAGCGTTCGCCGAATGGCGTTGTATTGCCGACGAGTTCTGGTTCTGGGGTTACGACATCAATTTCCACCGCTATCTTGCGTATTACGATTCGATCGGAAATATTTCGGACAGCGTTCGCGGCTTTAAGGAAAGGGGAATAACGTATCTCTGCATAAACGGCAATTACGAAACCCGAAGAATATGGCATAGCAATATCCGCGCGTACGTTTATCGTAAGTGTATGTGGGATACGTCGCTCGATTGTAACGCCTTAGCGGACGAATATATCGGTCTTTACTATAAAGAAGGCGCTGCCGTCGTCAGAGCCGTAATGGATTTGTTCCACGAAAACAATCTTAAAAGAGAAGCGACGGGCGAATGGGTCAGGTGCGAAAACTTCGGCACTGACGAGCGTCCCGAGGGTAATCCCGTAAAATTGCTCTATAAGGCGATTAACCTTATAGAAAACGGGGAAAACGCCGTTAAAAATTCGGATGAAAGCGCCGATGAAAAACGCGAACTTTTAAGAAGACTTACAGAAGTTAAGGCGACTCCGCTTATGCTTTTGTACGATAACTTTTATTTCTATTATCCCGACGCTTCGGACGAAGAATATCAAAAAGCAAAGAAGGGGTTTTTCGATGCGGCGGAAGAAGCGGGCATAGACTACGTAGCCGAAAAATGGACTTTGCGGCAGTATGCGAACGAAGCGGGAACTTCCGAAAAATTCGTTAAACTCGGCGAAAAAGACGAACGCTACGACAGACCCGCCGAATGTCTGTCAAAATAAAAAAAGAGGGAAGTATGAAAAAAATCATAACGATTTTTATCTTATTTACAGCGTTTATCGCGTGTTGTTTCGCTGCGGTTTCGTGCAAGTCAAGCCGGGCGGTCGTCGGGCATAAACACGAACTCGTTACGGTCAAAGCGAAAGCGGTAACCTGTACGGAAGAGGGGTGGAACGAGTACGTTTATTGTATAACCGAAGGGTGCGGATATACCACTAAAAACGTAAAGAAAGCGCTCGGGCATAATATGGAAGAAATTCCCGAAAAACCCGCTACGTGCACCGAAGACGGATATACGGCATACGGAAGATGTACGCGCGAGGGTTGCGGTTATACGATCGAAAAGCAGGTAATCGAGGCGACCGGTCATACGCTTAAACAAGTCGCTGCAAAAGCCGCGTCGTGCGATACCGACGGACATTCCGCGTATACCTATTGCGCCAACGAAAATTGCGATTTTACGAAGGGCAAGACGGTTTATCCGCGCGCGGGGCATTTACTTAAATTGCAGAAAGGAGAAAAATCGAATTGTATGCGTTCGGGCTACGGCGATTACGAATATTGCCAAAGAACGGGTTGTTCGTTCACGACGAAAACCGACGTTAAAGCGACCGCTTCAAAACATAACATCGTAAACGGCGAATGTACGGAATGCGGGTTTACCGTAAACGACCTTGCCGACTTTTTCGTAGACGTCGCAAACGGTAAAGAACCCGAGATTTTACAACTCACCGATCCGCAGACGATAGATTCTTCGCAGGACAGAACAGGTCGCCTTCACGCGTCCGAAAAGGCGTTTTACGCTCCGCAGAACGTCAAAGCGAATTGTTACGATTATATAACCGAAACGATAACGAAAACGAACCCCGATCTTATCATAATGACGGGCGATCTCGTTTACGGAGAATTTGACGACAACGGCACGATATTCGAAGCGTTCGTCGAATTTATGGAGAGTTTCGGTATTCCATGGGCGCCCGTAATGGGTAACCACGAAGGGACGAGCGCGAAAGGCGTCGATTGGCAATGCGAACTTCTCGAAAACGCCGAACATTGCCTTTTTAAGCAGAGAAGTCTTACCGGCAACGGTAATTATTCCGTTGCGATAAGGTCGGGCGGCGTTATCAGACGAGTATTTTATATGGTCGATACCAACGGTTGCGGAGATTTGCACGAAAATTCACTCGTCAATAAACATACGACTTCCGCCGTCGGGCTTGCCGAAGACCAGATAAATTGGGTTACCGAAAGAGCGAAAGAGTTTCGGGAATATTGCGGCGCGCCCGTAAGCATTGCGTGCCATATTCAACCCGAAGTTTTTTCGGACGCGCTCTCAAAATACGGATTTCCGGGTAACGTTCCGATAAATATTTATAAAGCGGAAAATCGCGCCGACGGGGATTTCGGATATCTCGGCAGGGCTATGAAAGGCACGTGGGACGGGAGTAAAAGATTTTTCAACTTAATGAAATCTCTCGGCATGGACAGTATGTTCGTCGGACACGAACATAACAACTGCGGAAGCGTTACGTATCAGGGAGTAAGGCTTCAATACGGGCAAAAATCGAGCGCTTACGATCGTTTTAACGGCGTAGACCCCGAAACGCTCGCCATAGACGGTAGTTACGCTCCGAAAGCAAGCAATATCGTTCCGCTTATCGGCGGTACGGTAATTCCGCTCGGAACGGACGGATCGCTGAAAACGCCGTATATTTTTCTCTGCGAAAACGCAGGCGGAAATATCGACTGGGATAAAAAATTTATCGACGTCGAGGGGTTGAAAATCAGTAACGGCTTGACGGCGGAAAGCGGAATAAAAGTCGAAGCGGTCGAATACGACGGAGTGAACGCGTATAAAATCACGGCGAACGAGCAAGGTAAAATTATCATATCGGCGGGACTTCTCGCAAATAAAAGTAAAGTGTCGTTTTCGATATTTATGCCCGAAACGTCAACGGCGAAATTGTCTGGGTACGGCGAATTTTCCGTCAGAGTAAAACCGAATTCACTCGTAAACGGCGGATATATACTTTTTTCTTCCGACCTTACGGACGATAACAGAAAAATAGTTTTCGGAGAGTGGAAAACTTACGAAGTCGACGTTTCGGCTTACGGCTCGGAATGTAGCGAATTTTCGATTATTCTCGCCAAAGGTAACGTTATGTATTTGAGAAACGTCGTAATTGAATAACGATAATCTCTACCACGTCAACTATATGCGGAAATCTACTTATAATCTCGATAACGAAAAAGTCGCCGACTACTTCGAAAATTACGCGCCGAATTACGGACTTAATTTTTTCGGGCAAGGCGAGCAATTGCCGATGAAAAGCGTAAAAATCGAATGGAAACCCGAAAACGCGGAAAATTACGAGTTGCGGATTGCCGATAACGCGCTTTTCTCGAACGCCTCGAAGTATATTACGACCGATAATTTCGTTGAAGTCGACGGGCTTATTCCGAATACGGACTATTTTCGGAAAGTTAAAATCGTAGATAAAAACGGCAAAGAAAAATTTTCCGAAGCGTGTAGTTTCAGAACGGAAGGACACGTCAGAAGCGTCGCTATAGACGGCGTTTCAAACGTAAGAGACCTCGGCGGCGCGGTTACGAAAGACGGAAAAACTATTAAATACGGCATACTTTACCGTTCTGCAAACGGCGATTCGATAACGGAACGAGGCAAAGAAACCGTTAAAAAACTCGGAATAAAAACCGATCTCGACCTTCGCGGCGAAGTGGTCGAGGAATCTCCGTTCGGCGACGGCGTTAATCTTATCAAAATAAACGGCGCGTATTATCACGGGGAAGAAACCGGCGTGGCGGGCAGCAAAGAATACCGTAACGCTTTCCGCGACGAACTAAAAATTTGCGCAAATCCCGATAATTATCCTATGATTTTCCACTGCGCGATAGGCAGGGATCGTACGGGTACTCTTTCACTCGTACTTCAATCCCTTTGCGGCGTGGAAAAGGAGAATCTTATCAGAGAATATGGTCTTTCGTTCCTTTCCGTCGCCGGCTGCTTGGACGGAAACAAGCGGATGTTCGATATTCTTAACGACTTTTTCAATTTTATAGACGATAACTACGAAGGCGAATCGTTTACGGATAAGACGATAAGTCTTGTTAAATCGCTCGGCGTAACCGACGAAGAAATATCGTCTATAAGAAGAATTTTGATTAAATAACGTTATTTTCGCCCGTCCGCACAGCGGACGGGCGAAGCCGAACAAAAATATGAATAAAAAATACATCGTAAAAAACGCATTCCCTGCGGGGAAATGGCAGGACGCGACTCCGCTCGGTAACGGCAGGGTCGGCGCGCTCGTATACGGCAGCGTATACGACGAGAGAATACTACTCAATCACGAGTCGCTCTACTACGGGGCGACAGATTCGCTTATGCCCGACGTGTCGGGCGAAATGCCGTATTTGCGTAAACTTTTAGACGACGGCAAGTACCTCGAAGCCGAAAATTTTTATAAGCGTAAACTTCGAAAACTCGGATATAAAAGCAAAAACGGCGACTATCTGCCTGCTTTTGATATCCGCATGATTACGAACGTTACCGCCGCTTTCAAAGATTATTCGCGTGAATTAGATATGACGTCGGGTATAGCCACCGTCGGGTGGCGCGACGGCGACGTAGACTATAAACGCAAAATTTTCGTCGATTACGACAGCGGTAAAGTCGTTTTCTATATGACGGCGAGTAAGTCCGTCATCGATTTTCAAGTAAAAATCGAAAAGCACGATTTAAGCGACGCGGTGGATAGAAACGGCAAAAAACTTGCGGGCAATAAAATGCCGTCGTATGAGTTTTTTTGCGACAAAAACTTGCTTATAGGGCGATTAACTAATGATAACGGTAAAATATTCGTCGCCGAAACCACGTTGAAAAGCGACGGTGAAGTAAAACTTATTCAAAGCGAAAATCGCGATAAACTATACGGAATGCAGGGAGCGGCGACTTTTAACGACAACTTCTTTTCGGTTAAAAACGCAAGTGAGATAACGCTCGTTTGCTACCTTTACGAAGAAAACGAAAATCACGGCGTATCCGATATCGATAACTTCGACTATGAAGCCGTAAAGAAAAATCACGCCGAAAAATTTTCCGCGGCTTTTTCGTCCTGCGAATTAAGTCTTACCGACGATACGGGCGACGAACCGACTGAAATGCAAAGAGTAAAATCGTATAACGGCGACGTAACCTTGTCGCAGATAGAAAAGCAGGCTTTGTTTGGCAGATATCTGCTTATTGCTTCTTCCGCAAATTGCCGTTATCCCGCTAATCTTCAAGGAATCTGGAACGGAGCCTATCGCCCCGCATGGAGTTCGACGTTTTTCAATAACGAAAATATTCAGATGTGCTATTGGCAAGCCCTTTCGGGTAATCTTGCCTTTACGATGAAGCCGTTTTTCGATTATTATCTGTCTTTTATGGACGATTTCAGAGAAAACGCGCAAAAATTATACGGTTGCCGTGGAATTTTGTTGCCACTCTTTTCGGATAACGCGAGCGGAAAAAAGAAAAATTTGCAACCGCACGTATTGTACTGGACGGCGGGTTCCGCATGGATAGCCGATATGTTTTTCGAATATTATCTCTGTACTCGGGATAAAGAGTTTTTAGCCGAAAAAGCCTATCCGTTTATGAAAGAAGCCGCGCTTTTTTTTGAGGACTTTATGCAAACCGATGAAAACGGCTATCTGAAAAGTTATCCGTCCGATTCGCCGGAAAACTGCGCCGACGGCGGTTTCAAGGGCGCGAAAGCAGTGAACGTATGTATAAACGCCACTATGGATTTTGCTACGCTCAAAGCCCTATTATCGGATATTCTCGAAGCCGAAAAAGAACTCGGCGTAACGGATGAAAATGACGAAACGTGGCGGGATATGCTGAAAAGAATTCCGCCGTATAAGATAAACGAAGACGGAGCGATAGCCGAATGGATTCACGACGACTTCAAGGATAATTATGCGCACAGACACTTGTCGCATCTCTATCCGCTTTTCCCGGGCAGAGAGATAACCGAAAAAGACGAACGGTTGTTTACGGCGTGCAAAAAGGCAATAGATTTAAGGCGAAGTTTAGGGTTAAAAGAACAGACGGGTTGGAGTTTCGCTCACCTTGCCAATCTTTACGCAAGCGCGGGTGAGAGCGAAAAAGCCGAAGAATGTCTTAAACTGCTGATAAGGTTTTGCGTGGGTGAAAATTTGTTTACTTACCATAACGATTATCTGAATCAGGGCGTAACGCTGAAATTTCTGTGGGCGAAAAACGCGCCGTTTCAGGTCGACGCGAATATGGGGTTTACGGCTGCCGTGCAGAATATGCTCGTCAAGTCTACCGAAACAGAACTTAAAATCTTTGCCGCGACGCCCCGCGGGTGGGGAAATATAAGGGTAGGTTATTGCCTTACGCGTTGCGGAGTAAAAGTCCGGCTTACCCGCTTAAACGGCGATGTTAAAGTCTTGATAACCGCGCTTTGCGATACCGAATTTACGCTTTCGAGCGGTTTGCCGCTCAAAGATTTTTCCCCGCATAAAATTTCGCTTAAAGCAGGTGAAACATACGAAAAAGATTTTTTAATCGAACAGTAAAAACATTTTTTGGCACCGGTGCGTGTGCTTGTCTTTGATACGCGAGCGCCGCTTTGCGGCGCAGACAAGCACACGCACCGATTCAATTGACCGACTAAACCGAGTTTCAATTCGTCAGGCGGTTTCGGACGTTTCCTTAATCCCGGTCGAGTGGTATGCGGTAAGGCTATAAAATGCCCTCCGTCATTGTATATTTTGCATTGCAGATAAAACATTTTTCCTCCTTTCCTTGCGCAAATGCAACCAAACGGCTGAATGAAATTGTATTTATTAAATTTTACGATAAAAGTATTGTTTCTTAAAAAAGTTATGTCGATTTATGAAAACCACGGTTGTTTATAACCGTACGGGTATTCTTGTTTTAAAAAATTGTCACTCTCTTCTACAACTCATATTAAAAAATATTTAATTTTCATATAAACTCGCTTGAAAAAGTTTGCGGTTTGGTGTATAATAACTGTGAAAAATTAAAGGAGTCGAAATATGCTGAAAAGAAAAATAGAACAAGCATTGATAAATTGGAAGAACACACCTAATCATAGTCCGCTTATTATCAAGGGGTGTCGCCAATGTGGAAAAACCTTTTCTGTTCGTGATTTTGCGAAAAAAAACTATAAATACGAAGTGTATTTGAATTTTTTCAAAAACCCGTCGTATATCTCTATTTTTGACGGTTCGCTTGAAATCGATAATCTTATAATGATGATGTCTGCATTACTCGGTCCGAGCGCTGTTTTTAAGCAGGGCGAAACTGTTATAATACTTGATGAAATCCAGGCCTGTCCCGAAGCAAGAACGGCATTGAAATTTTTCAGAGAAGACGGCAGGTTCGACGTTATAGGTACGGGTTCGTTGCTCGGTGTAAAAGGATATGGAAAACAACCGAAATCCATTCCCGTCGGTTCGGAAACGGTAATAGAAATGCATCCGCTTGATTTTGAAGAATTTTTGTGGGCAAATGGAATTACGCCTCAGATAATCGATAAGTTGAAAGAATATTTCAACGAAGAAAAACCCGTTCCCGAAGCATTGCACGAAAAGATGCGACAATTGATTCTTCAATACACCGTTGTAGGCGGTATGCCGGAGGTGGTGGACACTTTTGTAAATACAAAACAAATGAATAGCGTCTTGGCTTTACAACGCGACATTGTCCGTTCATACGAAGACGATATGGTAAAATATGCCGACGATAAAGACAAATCTTTGATAAAAGAGTGTTTCCAATCCATCCCGAAACAACTTAGTAAAGAGAATAAAAAGTTTCAATATTCCATTGTAAAAAAAGGCGGTACGGCTTCAAAATTTCAAGGAAGTATACAATGGATTGAAGATGCAGGCATTATTGCTCGTTGCTATAACTTGGATTTGCCCGAACTTCCGTTAGACGGCAATGCTATTGACGACGTCTTTAAGGTTTATATGCAAGATTCCGGATTGCTTGTAAGCATGCTGGAAGACGGTACGCAATTTGACATTCTTCAAGGTAATTTATACGGCTACAAAGGGGCAATTTTTGAAAATCTTATGGCTGATATCTTTACCAAAATGGGAAGAAAATTGTATTATTACCACAAGGATTCGGGACTTGAGATCGATTTCGTAATAAGGTATAAAGGCGGAGCAACTTTAATCGAAGTAAAGGCGACCACGGGAAACACAAAAAGCACGAAAACAATTCTTTCCAATCCTGAAAAATACCACGTTGCAGGGGCAATAAAACTCGGCGATTACAATGTTGGTAGGAATGAAAAAATGCTAACCATACCCATTTATATGGGCTTTTTGCTTAACGAGTTTTAATTGTAAAAAATAAATTGAAAGGCGACGTAAACGACAAGAATTACCAGAAACAACTTATCGATCATCTTGTAAGTCAGGTATTTGTCAGCGACGACGATACGATTGTGTATTTTAATATTCGCGGCGAAAAAGATATAGAGAAAATGACGTTCGATGACGTTAAAAACACTAAAAACAATATAAAAGGCGTTCAAACGCAATCGCCACTTGCCAGCCATTCAGGCGGTTTTTAATGCGAAAAGCGTTAAAAACCGCCTTTTTCGTATTCAAAATATCTGTCGGATACAATCAAATAACGAAAATTTGGGAAAGAATTTGGGAAAATTTTTTATAGAATATACGAGAACTTCTGTATTTCTGTAAGTTGATTGTCTTCGTATTGCTCTAAATGGGTGTAAACGGTAGACGTGATAGAACTGTCTGCGGCGTGTCCTGCCCAGAGCGAAACTATTTCGCGTTGCCTCGTTCCGATTCGGTAAATACCTTTATAAACTTTTGCCGTTCGGGAGACTTAATCGTCCGAACGACGCCACTATGTGGTTACTTGTCCGGCATAGCGATTTATTTTAATATTTTTTTACCGTGTCCGAATTCCGACACGGCTTTTTTATTTTTTAACGTTTGAAATAATACTTTTGCGGTGTGAAATATTCGTTTGAATCGACCGTAAAGCCCGCGTTGATATCGTTTTGCGGCAACGTTCGAGAAAATACGCCGGCGGGGGGATTTACGCGTTTTTTCTGAAACGACCGGGCGTGATTCCGTAGGCGTTTTTGAAATAGGTGTTGAAACTCGCAAGATTCGTAAAGCCGACGAATTCGGCGATGTCTATTACTTTCATATCCGTCGTTATCAACAGGTTTTGCGCGTAACGCAATTTATAATCTATCAGAAATTTGTGGGGCGTCGTGTTGAATTTGTTATGGAATATTCTCGAAAGTTGCATTCGGGAATAGTGCAGAATCGTACATAAATCGGCGACGTTATAAGATAAGAAGTCCGTCTTTTTCATTTCTTTATTGAGTTTCTGAACCCACTCCGGCTGTTCGGACTGCTTATCGTAATCGATATAGTCCACGCTTTTTCTGTACAGAAACTGCATGAAGATCATAACCGCTCCGCATAACAATCCGTTATATTCTTCCATTGCGTCGTCCGACAGAAGCAAAACCTGATGTATGATTTCGTTTATCTGGGTTATCAATTCGTTCGGAAACGTATGTTTTCGGGTCATGTTTTTGAGTTTGTCGAAGAAATCGGGCGAAAACGACGAAGCGAGATTTTTAACGGATTCTTCTCTCGCGATGACGTTTATATATCGCAATTTCTCGCCGCCGACCTTTTTAAGGCAGTGAGTGTCGTCCGTCGTCGAAAAAAAGATTTGCCCCGCGTTTACCGGTATTTTTTTATCGTTAAGGACGTTATTCAGTTTTCCGTCGGTCAGAAGGGTAAATTCCCAGTAGTCGTAATGTCCGTGCACCGTCGGGTAATCGAAAGTATTGATATGGTAAGAAAAAGATATTTTATCGATAAATTTTTCTACTCGTTTCGTCGTGAGATTGTCGTTTTCAAAGCCGTATTTCATAATTCAAGTATA
>ERZ1034920.1064-NODE-1064-length-18816-cov-5.544054_pt1 | contig 18816 bp, 12 predicted proteins | sample MGYA00520688_ERZ1034920 | MGnify/ENA primary metagenome ERZ1034920 (study PRJEB33766, sample SAMN09781785) | gut metagenome | biome: gut microbiome | host: Homo sapiens | place: Madagascar | study: EMG produced TPA metagenomics assembly of the PRJNA485056 data...
GTTGAGGATTGTATCCATCATACCGGGCATGGAAGCTCTTGCGCCGGAACGAACGGAAACGAGAAGGGGATTCTTAAGATCGCCGAACTTCTTGCCGTTTTCCTTTTCCATCCAAGCAACGCCTTCCATAGCCTGAGCCATGATCTCGTCGTTGATCTTTCTGCCGTCCTCATAGTACTGAGTACAAGCCTCGGTGGTGATAGTAAAGCCCTGAGGAACAGGAAGACCTATCTCGGTCATTTCAGCAAGGTTAGCGCCCTTACCGCCGAGAAGGTTACGCATAGTCATATTACCTTCTTTAAAAGTATAGACCCATTTTTTTGCCATTGGATTTTACCTCCATATAAATATAGATTTTTTCACGGCCGCAATTTGAGAATTGCAACAATTTACATCTTTTTCCCACATATATAACAGTACATTGTTGTGCTGCCATGAACATAACTATATTATAACAGAAATATATGTATTTTTCTACTGTTCAATAGCAGAAAAATTAAGCCCGTATCTTTGGCTATTTTGACCAAAAGATTGTGATTTTCTATAATAAAGAACAATTAAAGTAAAATGTACTTGAAATATCCATCAAACTGTGGCATAATAGTATTTGAAAGGCATATTGGCAGAATGCTGTATTTTACATTCGGTATATTGATTTTGCACAATATACTTTAAGTATATATTTACCGATGGCAGATGCAGCAATTCAGGATACTTGATGTATAATCAAAGTTCTATAATACATAAAGTATATTATAACACAGCAAGCGTAATTTACAATTCTTTATAATCAGGAGAATTTATACTATGAGTAATAATTCTAAAAACTGCGCCGTTATCCTCGCAGGAGGACAGGGCAAGAGAATGAAGTCAGACCTCCCCAAGCCCATGTTTGAGGTATTGGGTCTCCCCATGCTGGACTGGGCGATAAGAGCCTGTGAGGACGCAGGCATCAGCGATATCTGCGTGGTGACGGGCTTCAACCATGAGGTCATTGAAAAGCACCTGGGCGGCAAGTATCACACCGTTTTCCAGCCCCAGAGAATGGGCACGGGCCATGCGGTGATGATGACCATAGACTGGCTCAAGGAGCGTGCTGACGGCAACGTGCTTATCCTTAACGGAGACGCCCCCTTTATCGACAAGGACACCATACTTGGCGCACTTTCTCTTCACGAGGAGAAAAGCAACGCCGTTACAGTTATAACCGCCGAGCTTGATAATCCCTTCGGCTACGGCAGGATACTCCGCCATGATGACGGCATTTACGGCATCGTGGAGGAAAAGGACGCCACTCCCGAACAGAAGAAAATAAAGGAAATAAACTCAGGCGCATATTGGTTCGGAGTTGAAAAGCTCATCTATGCTCTGGGAGAGATAAAGCCCAACAATTCTCAGGGAGAATACTATCTTACCGACTCGGTTTATATCCTTATCAGCGCAAAATTTCGTGCAGATGCCTATATTTCTTCAAATTCCGATGCGGTTTTAGGTGCAAATGACAGAAAAGGTCTTTTGTTATTGAATAATACCGCAAGATTTGCTATAATAGAAAGGTTGATGGACGAGGGTGTCGAATTTACCTGCACCGACGGCGTTACTATCGGCAGAGATGTAAAGGTCGGCAAGGGTACGACTATCATGCAGGGAGTTATCCTCAAAGGAAACACCGTTATCGGCGAAAACTGCAAGATAGGTCCCAACTGCATCATCGAAAACTGCACAGTCGGCGACGGCGTTACCCTTAACTCCGTCCAGGCATTCGACAGCGAGATCGAGGACAGCGCAAAGGTAGGTCCTTTCGTTCAGATACGCCCCGGAAGCAAAATATGCAAGGGCGTTAAGATCGGCGATTTCGTCGAGATCAAAAATTCCGTTATCGGTGAAAACACCGCTGTTGCACATCTTACCTACGTTGGCGATTCCGACGTGGGAAGCGGCGTAAACTTTGGCTGCGGCGTAGTTACCGTAAACTACGACGGCGAAAAGAAGTTCCGCACCACTATCGGCGACGATGCTTTCATCGGCTGCAACACTAACCTTGTGGCTCCCGTCAAGATAGGCAGGGGCGCATATACAGGCGCAGGCTCTACAATTACAAAGGACGTTCCCGACGGCGCACTTGCCGTTGAAAGAGGAACTGCCAAGATAATAGAGGGCTTCGGTCTCAGAAAGCTCAAGGGCAGGATAGAAAAGAACCACGGCAATAAATAAGTGCGCAGGCGGCGCATATAATCAGCCCCATATTTTTGGAATTTATTTATAGAAAAGGAGAAGAAAAATGAATCTTCACGGTAAGGATATCAAGATCTTCACTGCAAACTCCAATCCCCAGGTAGCTGCCGACATCGCAAAGGCGCTGGGACTTCCCCTCGGTCAGTCCGAGGTCGTTACCTTTTCCGACGGAGAGGTAAGCGTTTCCATTAAGGAAAGCGTTAGAGGTTCCGACGTATTTGTTGTTCAGTCCACCAGCACCCCTGTAAATGACCACGTGATGGAGCTTCTCATTATGATCGACGCATTTAAGAGAGCTTCCGCAGGCCGTATCACAGCAGTTATCCCCTACATGGGATATGCACGTCAGGACAGAAAGGCTAAGGCAAGAGATCCCATCTCTGCAAAGCTTATGGCAGACCTGCTTACCGTTGCGGGCGCTGACCGTATCCTCACAATGGATCTCCACTGCGCACAGATCCAGGGCTTCTTCAACATTCCCGTTGACCACCTCCTCGGTGTGCCCATTCTGGTTCCCTACTTCGTCGAGAAGTTCAAGGACATCAAGGACAATACCATCATCGTATCTCCCGACCTTGGCTCCGTAACCAGAGCAAGAAACTTTGCCGCTAAGTTTGACGCTCCTCTTGCTATCGTTGATAAGAGACGTCAGAAGGCAAACGTATGCGAAGTTATGAACATCATCGGCGACGTTAAGGATAAGGACGTTATCCTCGTTGACGATATGATCGACACCGCAGGTACCCTCTGCAACGCTGCAAAGGCTATCATGGAAAAGGGCGGCGCAAGATCCGTTACCGCTTGTGCAACTCACGGCGTTCTTTCAGGCCCTGCTATTGAGAGAATCCAGGCAAGCGTTATCAAGGAAGTTGTTATCCTCGATACTATCGCACTCCCTCCCGAGAAGCACATCGACAAGATCACTGTTCTCCCCGTTGCTCCTGTATTTGCTCAGGCTATCGAGAGAATTTACGCAGACAGACCCATTTCCCCTCTTTTCAATAACTGATATCGTATATCAAACCAAATAAATAAAAGATACATAGGCGGCACTAACATCGTTAATGCCGCCTAAAGGTATTTATAAATATGAGTTACCGAGCTGCAGATAATATTGCAAGCTCCGAACTTATCAGCGAAGCGGAGACAGCGACACGCTGTGCCGCCTAAATGTATTTATAAATATGAGTTACCGAGCCGCAGATAATAATTTGTGTAAACGGAAGGAAATAAAATGAGTATTTTTGATGTATTCGAGCAGCTCAACAAAAACAAAGCCCCCGAGCCGACAGGTCCCGTGGAATATATCATTGTAGGTCTGGGAAACCCAGGGGCACAATATGAAAACACCCGCCACAACGCAGGCTTTATGACTGTCGATACCCTGGCGGCAAAATATAAATTTGACATAAAGAAGCTGAAATTCAAGTCCCTTACAGGCGATGTTGTCATTGCAGGCAAGCGATGTCTGGTAATGAAGCCCTCCACATTTATGAACAACAGCGGAGAAGCTGTGGTGGAGGCGATGAATTTCTACAAGATACCCATCGAAAATGTGATAGTATGTTATGACGATATAAGCCTTGAACCGGGCAAGCTGCGCATTCGCCGAAAGGGAAGCGACGGCGGCCATAACGGCATAAAGTCCATCATATATCTTACAGGCTCTCAGGATTTTCCACGCATAAAGATAGGCGTAGGCGCAAAGCCCTCCAAGGACTATGACCTGGCAAACTGGGTGCTGGGCAATTTCCCATCGGAGGATATCCCCAAGATGCACGAATCCACCGAGCACGCCTGTGAAGCCATAGAGCTTATGGTCAAGGGCGAGACCGACAAGGCAATGAACCTTTTCAACTGATAAGAAAGACAGGCGGAAAATGAACAACTCACTTTTCGGTAAAATGCAGAGCGTGCTTATGTCCCAGTCGGACATAAAGGACATCTGCGACACATTAAAACGAGGATATTACCCGCTGGCTGTGTCGGGGCTTTCGTCCATACACAAGGCTCAGCTGGCACTTATAATAAGCACCCTTTCGGAAGAAGGCGCCCCTCTCCTTATCATCACCGATGACGAGGCAGGGGCTAAACGTATTTGCGACGATATAAACGAAATGTATGCCGTTTCACAGAATGAAACAGCCGCATATATCTATCCCGCAAAGGACATCACTCTGGCAAGGGTGGAAAGCGTTTCAAAGGAATATGAATACCAGCGCCTGTGCGTGCTGGCGAGGCTCATGGACGGCAGCTGCAAAATAGTCTGTGCTTCGGCGGAGGCGGTAATGCAGCGCACTATCCCTCCCGATGTGCTGGCTGACCGCACAATAAAGCTGTCAAGAGACACTTCCGTGCAGCTCCCCGACCTCATAAGCCGACTTATCGCCGCAGGCTACACCCGCTGCGACAAGGTGGAAAGCCCCTCACAGTTTTCCGTGAGAGGTTCCATTGCGGATATCTTCCCCGTTCAGGAGAAAATGCCCGTCCGTATGGAGCTGTGGGACGATGAGATAGATTCCTTTGCATATTTTGACCCCGAGACCCAGCGCCGCACCGAGCAGATAGACGAGCTTATTATCCCCCCCTCAGGCGAGGTGCTTTTTAACAGCGCAGATGCACTTGTGCAGAAGATAAACGCCCTCTCCGCAGGAATAAGGGGCAAGCGCACCGAGCTTGTGCGCTCAAATCTCGCCAAGGACGCAGATAATGTTTCAAACGGCGTGAGCCTTGCAAATATCGACAAATATCTGCCGCTGGCATATGATAAGCCCGCACTTATCTTCGATTACCTGAAGCCAGACAGCCCTGTGCTTTTCAGCGAGTTCCACAGCTGCTGCGAAAAGGCAAAAGCAATACAGTCCCAGTTCAACGAGGATGTGAAGATACTCCTTGAAGAGGGCGAGCTTTGCAGAGGTCTGGACGGCTATATAGCCGAGTTTGAGAGCATTTCCGAAACAGCTGTGAAATTTCCCTGCGTGCTTATGGATACATTTCTGCGCACAAACGATATCCGCTGCAAAAAGCTCTGGACAATGACTGCCTATCAGACCGCTCCGTGGGGCGGCGAGATACGTCAGCTTTCGGAGGATCTGCGTTCGTTCATCGACCGCAACTACTCCGTCATCGTGCTGGCAGGCTCGGAAAAAACTCTGCCCATAATCGCCGAGGATCTTAGAAACGACGGCATTCCCTGCGACATAATGACAGAGGAGACTACCCTCACCAAGGGCAGAGTGCTTATCACCACAGGCTGCCTGTCATCGGGCTATGATTATCCCGACATCAAGACCGCACTTATCACCCAGGCAAAGGCAATGAGCTCCAAGAGGAAGCTCAAAAAGAAGAAAAAGGGCGAGGAAATAAAGTCCCTGGCAGATATCGCCCCCGGCGATCTGGTAGTTCACGCTCTCCACGGAATAGGCAGATTCGAGGGCATTCGCAAGCTGGAGCTGGAGGGCATCACCAAGGACTATATCACCATAAAATACGCAGGTACGGACGTGCTTTATGTACCCGTTACCCAGATGGATCTTATTTCAAGATATATAGGCCCCCGTGACGATACGGGCGTAAAGCTCAACAAGCTTTCCTCCAACGAGTGGCAGAAAACACGCTCCCGTGTAAAGAAAGCCGTCAAGGATATGGCGGACGAGCTTATTGCACTCTACGCAAAGCGCAGCAAAACAAAGGGCTTTGCATTCTCCGAGGACAACGACTGGCAAAACGACTTTGAAGCCCGCTTTGACTATACCGAGACCGATGACCAGCTCCGCTGCATAGAGGAGATAAAGCAGGATATGATGAAGCCTACCCCCATGGACAGACTTCTCTGCGGAGACGTGGGCTTCGGAAAAACAGAGGTGGCTTTCCGTGCCGCATTCAAATGTATGCTGGACGGCAAGCAGTGCGCAGTGCTTGTGCCCACAACCGTCCTTGCATGGCAGCATTACCAGAGCGCACTGAAAAGATTTGAGCATTTCCCGTTCAAGATAGAGCTTTTGTCCCGCTTCCGCACCAAAAAACAGCAGGAAGAGATACTCAAACAGGTGGCTCTGGGCACCGTTGATATGGTCATAGGCACTCACCGCCTTGTGCAGAAGGACGTTAAGTTCAAGGATCTGGGCCTTGCCATAATCGACGAGGAGCAGCGCTTCGGCGTTGCCCATAAGGAGCGCTTCAAGGAAGCGTTCACGGGCGTTGACGTATTGACCCTTTCCGCAACGCCTATCCCACGAACCCTTAATATGGCAATGAGCGGCATAAGAGATATGAGCGTCATAGAAGAGCCGCCCGTTGACAGATATCCCGTGCAGACCTATGTTATCGAGCACAATATGGGCGTTATAATCCAGGCGATAAACAAGGAGCTGAGGCGTGGCGGTCAGGTCTATTATATCCATAACCGTGTGGAGACCATCGACCTGTGCGCCGCAAAGATAGCCGAGCTTATCCCCGACGCACGTATCGCCGTGGCTCACGGTCAGCTTTCCGAGGAACGGCTCTCGGATATCTGGACGGAGCTGGTTGACCACGAGATAGACATACTTGTCTGCACCACCATCATCGAAACAGGCGTTGACGTGCCTAACGTAAACACGCTTATCATCGAGGACGCAGACAATCTGGGACTTTCCCAGCTATATCAGCTGAGAGGCCGTGTGGGACGTTCCAACAGGCGTGCCTTTGCGTATTTCACTTTCAGGCGTGGCAAAGTGCTTACCGAAATAGCCTCCAAGCGTCTTGACGCAATAAGGGAGTTCACTCAGTTCGGCAGCGGCTTCCGTGTGGCAATGCGTGACCTGGAGATAAGAGGCGCAGGCTCGATACTGGGCGGCCGCCAGCACGGTCATATGGAGGCAGTAGGATACGATATGTATTTACAGCTGCTGAACGAAGCGATCGCCGAGGAAACGGGACAGACACCTCCCCGCACTCCCGAGGAATGCCTTATCGACCTGCAGATTGAGGCGCATATCCCCGACGACTATATTGAGAGCCTTGCAGGCAGACTGGACGCATACCGCAAGATCGCAGCAGTTTCCACCAAGGAAGAAAGCATCGACCTGCTGGACGAGTTCATCGACCGCTACGGCGATCCTCCGAAAGCAATACAGGGACTTGTCACCGTTGCACTTACAAGGAATATGGCAGGCAAGGCGGGAATAACCGAGATAACACAGCGCAGCAATGCACTGCTCATATATGTAAAAACAGCGGGCATGGAGCAGGTCCAGGCGCTTGTAAAGGCATTTGGCGGCAGAGTATCGGTAAACGGCTCTGCGGATAAGCCGTACATTGCCATAAAGCTTACCAAGACTGACAGACCTGTTGAGATAATGCAGACGGCGGTAGAGACATTTTATGAGGCAGGGGAGCTTGCCAAGGAAAAATAAGTAAGTGGAGCGCTCACAAAAGCCCGCACAAATAAGCACAAAGGTAAAAAGTTTAGTCCACCTTTTCAAAGGTGGCGGGGGTCAAGGGGGCGGAGCCTCTTTGTCGTCCTCCGCAGAGGGCGAAATCCGTTTGCGAGCGGCTTGAATGATTAAATTGTCAGCCGACTGACTAAAAATCCATAAAGCCGCCTGCACAGTGAGTTCAAAGTCTTGCAAATGAATTTAATTTCTCAATATAAATAAAAAGCTATTAAATGCAGGCGGCTTGAAACCAAGAGGCGTTCCGTCAGAAACGACGATTTTGGTTTCCGCCGTTAGGCGCAGGTACGGACAAACTACAGTTTCAATTTAATATGTCCGTACCATGCAAAGGAGACACCACCAGGAGGAAGTATTAACCAAAGGTTAATTAAACTAAAGCATGGCAAAAAACGGTGTTCCCCTTCCCCCTGATGGTTTCTCCGTGGCTTTGTAAAAGGCAAGCGAACATCTCTTCCTTGAACCCCTGTTCCCTACCGTTTTTATCCCCCTACATTTTGCTTGCCGCCGGAGACCGAACCCCATTCATCTGTTTGTACCTTTTTCTATAGCTATGTTTTCAGGTTTGGGCTTCACTCCGTCCTTTCATTTGATGTTCTTTTGTAAGTTGGTGAGCAAATTTGTAAGTATGTGCATTAAATTGTGTCATCGACTTAATTATTTTGTCCGCCATCAAACGAATTTCGCTGTCAAACGCAGTTTACCACGGCGGAGGACGACAAAAAGGCTCTGCCCCCCCAGTTGACCTACTAAACCCTTTACCTTGCTCTCATTTGTGCTGACTTTTTAATAGTCCGCTACCCCACAATATATCTCTACGGTTCGTTTATTGATTTTCCCCTCCAAAAGCGGTATGATAATATAAGAAAGGAGCTGATCGTATGAATTGCGCCGATGTAGGCAACCTTATAAGAAAACTGCGCACCGATCTGAATATGACCCAGAAACAGCTTGCAGATAAGCTGGGGGTCAGCGACAAGGCAGTCTCAAAATGGGAGAGAGGTCTGGGCTGCCCCGACATAACCCTTGTCACCGAGCTTTCGGAAATACTGTCCGTAAGCCTTGAATCGCTCCTTTCAGGCAGCACCGAAACAAGCGATTTCAAGGAGGTAAATATGAAAAAGAACAAATATTACATCTGTCCCCAGTGCGGAAATATCACCGTGTGCACGGGCGATGCGGAGGTGTCCTGCTGCGGCAGAAAGCTCACCGCAGCCACCCCCGTAAAAGCCGCCGAGGAGCAGAAGCTGTCCGCAGAGATCGTGGAGGACGAGTGGTTCATCTCAGGCAGCTGCCCCATGACCAAGGACGACTACATCTCATTTGCCGTGTTCGTCACAGGCGACCGAATGAATTTCGTAAAACTCTACCCCGAGTGGGACCTGCATTTCAGGATACCCCGAGGCCACGGCACACTTATGTGGTACGGCGAAAAATGCGGCCTGCTTTACCAGCTCATATGAGGTAAAACATGAAAAGACAGCCTGTTTTCATACCCATAGACATATCACCCCCGGATATCGGTGGGACACTGTCCTCTGCATCTCATTTCCATTTGATAAAAAGTCCCTCGGGCATAAACCAAGCATCTCCGCCAAACGGCGCATTGAAGCCGTTCGACGGCACTATACAAACGAAAAAGCGGCTCGGATATCCGAACCGCTTTTGCTTTGTAAGCACAAAAAAACACCGCTCAGAATCTGAACGGTGTTTGGTGCGAGAGATGGGACTTGAACCCACACGTCAAAGACACACGCACCTCAAACGTGCCTGTCTGCCTATTCCAGCACTCTCGCATATTTTCTGACCTGTCTAATCAGTCAGCTTTTATATTATAGCACAGACTTTCACACTTGTCAAGCACTTTTTCAGATTTTTTGCATTTTTCCTCCGCCATTTGCATTTTTTCTCATTATATGATACAATAAATATAGTAAAAATTCACTTGCAAAGGCTCAAAAAGGAGGTATGCCCATGTTTGAAAACTATCTCGATATGCTTATACCGTCGGCTGATGCCGCTTTTATGGTCAAGACTATCCTAAGGCTTGGCGTGGCGACCCTGCTGGGCAGCTTCATAGGCAACGAGCGTGAGCACATCAACCGCCCTGCGGGCATACGCACCCATGTGCTTGTCTGCATCGGCGCCGCCCTTATGACTATCACGTCGGAATATGTGTGCCGAAAATACATGGGCGTGATGAACGTTGACCCAACACGCCTTGGTGCGCAGGTGGTCAGCGGCATAGGCTTCCTGGGCGCAGGTACTATAATCAAAGAGGGCTTCAGCGTAAAGGGACTTACCACCGCCGCCAGCCTGTGGGCTGTATCCTGCGTGGGACTTACCTGCGGAACGGGCTTCTACGGGGCTGCCGTTATTGCAACGCTGCTCATATATTTCGCCCTCCAGTTCATAAAAAGGGCGGTCATGAAGCACAGCGAGACCCGTGTCATCTGCCTGATGGTGAGCAGTGCGGACGTGGCTGCAAAGGAAGCCGAGGCACTGTTTGGCAAGCTTTCCCTTGCCATAGTTTCATCGGAGATATCCGTGGCTGACGAGGGACATCTGGAGCTGAAATATGCGGTCATCGTGAAAAAATCGGAGGAGCTTTTCGATTACGCCATCAACAAGCTGAAAATGACCGACGGGATAATGAGCGTACACGTTGAATAATCCCATAATAACGGAAAATAATAAGGAAGGACTGTTCAGATGCGCATAGATAAATTTGCTGCCGAGCAGACAGGCATATCCCGCAGCGATGCAAAGGAGCTTATAAAACGCAGGAAAATAACCGTCAACGGAGCGCCCGTTACCTCGGCGGATATGCACGTTGACCCCGAAAAAGACGAAATAATTATTGGCGGAAAGCCCATATTATACAGGCAGTATATGTACATTATGCTTAATAAGCCTGCGGGAGTTGTATGCGCCACCAGGGACGAGCTTTCCGAAACTGTGCTGGAGCTTATCCCCCCCGAGCTGCGCCGAAAGGGACTTTTCCCTGCGGGACGGCTGGACAAGGACACCGAAGGCTTTGTTTTCATAACCGACGACGGCGCCCTTGCGCATAAGATGCTCTCGCCCAGGAGCCACGTTGAAAAGGAATACGAGGTCACTCTGGAACGCCCTGCGGAAGAGAGCTACAAGGAGCTTTTTGCCTCTGGAATGACCATTGACGGCGGCGAAAAGTGCATGCCTGCGCAGCTTTTCTTCACCGATGACGACCATATGGTGCGGCTTATCCTCCACGAGGGAAAGTTTCACCAGGTCAAGCGCATGATGGAGGCTGCGGGCAACAAAGTCACCTTCCTAAGACGCACAAGGATAGGGGGCATAGAGCTTGACCCCACACTGCCTCTCGGAGGGTGCAGGGAAATTTTGCACAAAGAAACCCTGAAACTTTATGCAAAATAGTAGCACGATTTCAACACATTTTTCCGAAAAAGTTTATTTTCGTCAAACTAAATAAATAACTTTTTGTAAGTTTGGGTAATAAGAGACTTGAAATTACTGTGCGTAATTTGGTATTATATAATCATAGCCGATATATGTATTGCAAGATAATATCCTCGGCAGCATTTTAATTAGGGAGGTCCACACTAAATGGCAAGCTTATCACTCAGAGGCATCTATAAGAAATATCCCGGTGGCGTTGTTGCCGTATCAGACGTAAACCTTGAAATCAAGGACAAGGAGTTCATTATCCTTGTTGGTCCTTCAGGCTGCGGTAAATCTACTACACTTCGTATGATTGCCGGACTCGAAGAGATTTCCGAGGGCGAGCTTTACATCGGCGACCGTCTTGTAAACGACGTTGCTCCTAAGGACAGAGATATCGCAATGGTATTCCAGAACTACGCTCTGTATCCTCATATGACCGTATTCGAGAACATGGCATTCGGTCTGAAGCTCAGAAAGGTTCCTAAGGACGAGATCGCAAGAAAGGTAGAAGAGGCTGCAAGAATCCTCGATATCTCTCACCTTCTCAGCAGAAAGCCTAAGGCTCTTTCCGGTGGTCAGAGACAGCGTGTTGCTCTTGGTCGTGCGATCGTTCGTGAGCCTCAGGTATTCCTCCTCGACGAGCCTCTTTCCAACCTGGATGCAAAGCTCCGTGCTCAGATGAGAACCGAGATCTCCAAGCTCCACCAGAAGCTGGGTACCACATTTATTTACGTAACACATGACCAGACAGAGGCTATGACAATGGGTGACCGTATCGTAGTTATGAAGGATGGTTTCGTTCAGCAGGTTGATTCTCCTCAGAACCTTTACACCAGCCCTGTAAACCAGTTCGTTGCAGGATTCATGGGATCTCCTCAGATGAACTTTATCGACGCTGTTCTCAGAAAGATCGAGGGCAAGTACACTGTAGAGTTCGGTTCCGAAGATACCAAGACCACCCGTGGAAAGAAGTACTATGTTGAGATCCCCGAGTCCAAGGTTGATGACCTTGCACTTTCCGAGCTTGTTGACAAGGAGATCATCATGGGTATCCGTCCCGAGAACATTCACGATGAAGAGATGTTCCTCTCCGCTGCTAAGACCGGCGTTATCGAGGCTGACGTTGAGATCACCGAAATGATGGGTGCTGAGACTTACCTGTATCTCACCTGCGAGGGTATTCCCCTTACCGCTCGTGTTGATCCTCGTTCCACAGCACGTCCTCAGGATACTATCAGAGTTGCTATCGATCCTAACAAGATCCACATCTTTGATAAGGAAACCGAGAAGACTGTTATCAACTGATAACATCACAATCGAATTTATTGAGCCGCACTCTTTTGGGTGCGGCTTTTTGTTTTATAATGTAACAAAAGCAGGGGTTTATGTGTATCCTCAGTAAATACATACATATAAGGAGGCTTATTATGAAAAAGCTGTCAGCAATAATTATTTCGATAGCCATGTGCTCGGCTGTCGGCGCAATGCCCGCAAAGGCTCAGGCAACGGTATATGAGACCAATAACAGAAAAAGCACCTGCTATGTTTATGACTGCCTTGAAGCTGTGGGATTTCACTCGTGGGAGGATTATCTTAACGGTGGGGAATACACTTACAAGCTGTTTGGGACTGCATATATGGGCGGCTATGACTATATCTATATGCCCGCAGCCTTTGCCGACTGCACAGATGATATAACCGATATGCTCATTGCACCAAATTACATTGAGATAACCTATGAGATCGACGGGAAAACATATAAGACCTGCCACTATTATGTCAGTGACGGCTGTGACAGCTGCAAGGCAGAGCCGCAGTTTGAGCTTAAAGCAGGCGAGCGCAGAGTTGTGAACGGCACTAAGATATATACCGTTGCAAAGAAGCAGTATTTTGTATATAACGGCTCATATTTTGAGATGAGCGAGAATGTACCGCTTCCGGACGAAGGCGGGCTTATGGTCAAAAAGTTCACCGACCCGCATCTGCGTGAAAATGACGGCGAACTTTACTACACTGAAGATGACGGCTCCGCAGGCGTGGGCTGGAAAGATGTCAACGGTCACAAATACTATTTCAAACCGTCAGGCAAGGCGGTAAAGGGCAAGGCTATGAAAATAGACGGGTATTATTACAATTTCAGTGCAAACGGTGTGTGCATGGGAAAATTTACGGGATATATCAGGACATCTGACGGCAAAAAGATACACTGCACTGACGGAATTGCAGATAAAACATAATTTTTGAAAAACATGAAAAATATCCCTTCCGTAAATTGTTTTATAAGTATAAAGCAAAAAAATCAGACCGAAAGGAAGGTTCATTATGAAAAAAAACAGAATATTATCAATCATTGCAGCGGCGGCAGTTGTGTCATCGCTTTCCGCATCGGTATTCGCCGATGACTACAGCAAAAGCAAAATTGAAAACAGCATTGCTCTGCTTACACAAAATGAGGAAGTGAAAACCTATTACGACAAGATAACCGCCGATATGTCGTGGCTGAGGACTACCACCGACTCCTTTGCCATATTTGACGTTACGGGCGACAATATCCCCGAGCTTATCGTTACAAGCACCGTAACGGACAAGGCGGAAAAGGGCGGGGAATATGACAAAAAGCTCCGCAAATTCTACAGCCTTAAAGGCGACAAGGCGGAATATATGTACTCCGCAAGTATGTCATGCGCCACGATCGCACCAAGCATGGTGGGCAAAAAGCTTAAATGGGTATATGACGATCATATGCTGGCTCAGGACGACAGCGGTCTGACCATGAACAGCGAATACGGATATATGACCTTCACCGATGAAAAAATTATCCGTGAGCCTGTGTTCAAGGCCACAGAGTCGGTTGACCCCGATACCGATACGATGGAATATTCCTACAAAGGCAATGGCGACAGCTACGGCGCAAGGACTGTCAGAAACTACTCCAAGAAAAAGAAAGGCGCAGATTCATCGGCATCATCAAGATACAACACATGGCAACACGCCGCAGAAAGCTGGGAGGGAACTCAGTGCATAAGCAAAAAGCTCTATCTGCTGGAGCCTGTTGATGACTGCTATCTGCTCATGGCAGACGGCAGCAAGGAATGCGTTTCGGCTTCCACACCCATTGATGTCTATGGCTATTCCGCAGAGAACGGAAAGGCTCCCGTAAAAAAGACCAAGACCATGTTCAGGATGAATGTGGCAGAGCTGCTCAATTACTATTTCAATGAGGAACTGTGGGCATTTACAGTGGAGGGCTATAACGTGTACGGCGACGAAGACAATGTGCCCGCTGCAAAACCTGTTATCTATCTTTATCCCGAAAAGGAACAGCAGGTGTCGGTAAAAATGGAGCTGAACGGCAGGTTCATGTGCACATATCCCGAATATAAGGACGGCTGGAACGTGACAGCCAAGCCCGACGGAACCATAATCTCCGACGGAAAGGAATATTCCTACCTTTTCTGGGACGCTTCACTTAACGCAAAGTGGGACTTTTCCACGGGATTTGTGGTAAAGGGCAGCGACACGGCAGATTTTCTCCGTGAGAAGCTTTCGTATATGGGACTTACTCCCAAGGAGTATAACGAGTTCATCGTGTACTGGCTTCCTCAGATGGAGAAGAACCCTTACAACCTTATAAGCTTCCAGACAGAGGCATATGAGAATGCGGCAAAGCTGCACATCTCCCCCGAGCCTGACAGCATTCTGAGGATATTTATGGCATATAAGCCGCTGGACGAATATACCGAGGTAGAGGAGCAGAAGCTTGATACCTTTGAGCGCAAGGGATTTACGGTTGTAGAATGGGGCGGCGGTCAATGCTGACTTTTAACTTTGCTTATCTCCCTATCGTATGCCAACAGGCGCAGGTTTTTCCTGTGCCTGCTTTTTTTATGAATTTCTCCACTCCGCTTATTGCAGAAGTTTCGGTTTGCCTCTGCAAACAGTTATTATAACTTGTCCGCCACAGAAAAACAGTAGTATTTCACAAAGAGACACGAAATTTGCATTAAAATTTGTCTTATATGTCGATTGATTTTTTTTCCAAGTTCGGATATAATTATTATATTGCGTCTCTGTATCATTTTGGAAGATGAACGGACGCTTTTGAATGAGTATATTTTTTCTTAGCCGCTAAGCGGCGGAATGGAGTTCGTATATGGATACTAAGGTTGTAAAGTTCGGCGGAAGCTCTCTCGCCGACGCAGGACAGTTTAAGAAAGTTGCCGACATCGTTCTTGCAGACCCCGCAAGAAGATTCGTTGTCGCTTCCGCTCCCGGCAAGCGCTTCAGTGGTGATATCAAAGTCACCGATATGCTCTACGGCTGCTATGACCTGGCTGTAAAGGGCGAAAGCTTTGACAAGGAATTTGCCGCTATCGAGGAGCGCTTCAACGGCATCATCTCCGAGCTGGGCATTGACCTTTCTCTCGAAACAGAATTTGCTAACATCAAGAACGCATTTGCCCACAGAGCAGGCCGTGACTACGCTGCAAGCCGTGGCGAATATCTTAACTCCATCGTTCTGGCAAAGTATCTGGGCTACGATTTCGTTGACCCCGCAGGCTATATCAGATTTGACGAAAAGGGCTCCTTTGACCTTGAGACAACTCGCTCTCTGCTGGCTCCCAAGCTTGCTTCCCTTGATCACGCTGTTATCCCCGGTTTCTACGGTTCAATGCCCAACGACACCATCAAGACCTTTTCCAGAGGCGGCTCCGATGTTACAGGTTCTATCGTTGCAAACGCTGTCAACGCCGTTCTCTACGAGAACTGGACTGACGTAAGCGGCTTCCTTATCTGCGACCCCAGGATCGTTGACCACCCCAAGCCTATCACCACTATCACCTACAGAGAGCTGAGAGAGCTTGCATACATGGGCGCTACCGTTCTCCATGAGGACGCTATCTTCCCTGTAAGACAGGCAGGCATTCCCATAAACATCAAGAACACCAACCACCCCGAGGACAGAGGTACTCTCATCGTTTCAGACACTGCCGAGACCAGCAAATACACCATCACAGGTATTGCGGGCAAGAAGGGCTTCTCCGTTATCCAGATCGAAAAGGATATGATGAACTCCGCAGTCGGCTTCGGAAAGAATGTTCTCCGTGCCCTTGAAAAGAGCAACGTATGCTTCGAGCATATGCCCTCAGGTATTGATACAATGAGCGTCGTTGTAAGCAGCGAGGCTATCATCGGCAAGGAAAAGACTATCATTGACGAGATAAACAACAGATGCCACCCCGACAAGATCGAGATCGAGAACAATCTTGCTCTTATCGCCGTTGTGGGCAGAGGCATGAGAAAGGCAAGAGGTACTGCTGGCAGACTGTTCAGCGCCCTTGCACACGCAAGAGTCAATGTTAAGATGATCGACCAGGGCTCCTCCGAGCTTAACATCATCATCGGCGTTGAGGAAGAGGATTTCGAGACAGCAACAAGAGCTATCTACGATATGTTCGTTCTTCCCCAGGAGTAATTTAAAAAGAAAGGCGGCTGAAAATATGGGCGATATAAACAGCCTGTATGAGGCATACACTGCCAATAACAGAATAGACCCCAAATATTACGAGAAGTTCAATGTAAAGAGGGGCCTCAGAAATCCTGACGGTTCAGGCGTTATGGCAGGCGTTACAAATATATGCAACGTTCACGGATACGTTATCAACGAGGGCGAAAAGTACCCCGATGAGGGAAAGCTGGTTTTCAGAGGCTACAACATCAATGACCTGGTTTCAAATGTTGTTGCCGAGAACCGTTTCGGTTACGAGGAGATAGCTTATCTTCTCCTTGGCGGCAAACTCCCCACTGAGCATCAGCTGGAAAATTTCAGAGAGCTGTTGGACAACAACCGTGAGCTTCCCGAGGGCTTTTTTGAGGATATGATACTCAAGGCTCCCTCCAAGAACATCATGAACAAGATGTCCCGTGCGGTGCTGGCGCTTTACTCCTATGATGATGTGCCCGATAATACCGAGGTAAAGCACGAGGTAGATACAGCCGTCTCCATTATCGCAAAAATGCCTGTTATCATGGTATCCGCTTACCATGTAAAGCAGAGATATTATAACCACAAGTCAATGTTCATGCACCCCCTTATCCCCGGTCAGTCCACAGCGGAGACCATTCTTTCGATGCTCCGTCCCGACAGGCAGTTCACTGATGAGGAAGCAAAGCTCCTGGACGTTATGCTCATGCTCCACGCAGAGCACGGCGGAGGAAACAACTCCACCTTTACCTGCCGTGTGCTCACATCTTCGGGCACCGACCCCTATGCGGCATATTCCGCAGCTATCGGCTCACTGAAGGGCCCCCGTCACGGCGGTGCTAACCACAAGGTAATTCAGATGCACCAGTACATAAAGGAAAACGTAAAGAACTGGGACGATGAGGGCGAGGTCGCAGATTTCCTGAGGAAGATACTCCGCAAGGAAGCGGGCGACGGCACAGGACTTATCTACGGTATGGGTCATGCGGTATATACCCTTTCCGACCCCAGAGCCGTTATCCTGAAGCAGAACGCAGCAAAAATGGCTATCGGCAGCGAGTTCGAGGCAGAATACCGTCTGCTGGAGACGATCGAGCGCCTTACTCCCGAGCTTTTCAAGGAAGTAAAGGGCGACGAGAAGAAGATGTGTGCCAACGTGGATATGTACAGCGGCTTTGTTTACAAGATGCTGGGCATTCCCGAGGATCTGTTCACGCCTCTCTTTGCCGTTTCCAGAATGGCAGGCTGGTGCGCTCACCGTTTTGAGGAGAGCATGACAGGCAAGAGGATAATCCGTCCTGCATACAAGAGTGTAAGCAAGGAAAAGGCTTATATTCCTCTTAACAACAGATAAAATAAGCATATTGGGCTTTTGCGGCATTGAGCTGCAAAAGCCCTTTTGTTTTATAGGGAGCAGCTTGTCAGACTTACGTGTGATAAGCAAAATAAATCCGCACAAATGAGAGCAAGGTAAAGGGTTTAGTAGGTCAACTGGGGGCAGAGCCATCTGGTCGTCCGTACCGCAGTGGTAAACTACGTTTACCTACGAAATTTTTTTACTGACGGGTATAGTAATTAAGCTTGTAACGGACAATATATCCAATCCCCACCGCAGAGCCAAACAAAACTAACAGCAGATACTCGATATGTAAACGCCAGACCGCAAATGAGAGGGGCGGCGGTGAAAGGTACGAAACAATATTCGATATAGAAGGCAAACAAAACAGTTAAAGACAAACTGCAAAAGCGGGCTTAGTGGGGGTGAGAGGGTAGGGAAGAGGAGTGCAGAGGAGAAACCGTATGAGAGAATATGTGCCATGGTGGCACAAGGGAATGCCCGCTTTTGTTGGGTTTTGGTTTCTGACGTGTCGGAACGACACATATTCTCTCCTTAGGTGTCTCCTTTGCATGGTACGGACTTTGTAAAAATGAAACGTGAATTTGACCATACCTGCGCCTATCGGCGGAAACTGAAACGCAATTTCTGCGAAATTGCTCTCAGTTTCAAGCCGCCTGCATGGAATAGTTTTAAGACTATTTGAGAAATTAAGCTTATATGCAAAATTTTGAGTTTTCGGTGCAGGCGGCTTTAGAATTTGTTAGTCAGTCGGCTATCAGCATAATTGCTTTAACTGCTCGCAAACGGATTTCGCTGTCAGCGGACAGCGACCAGATGGCTCTGCCCTCTGGACTCCCGCAAGCCTTTCGGGAAAAAGG
>ERZ1034920.1065-NODE-1065-length-18808-cov-4.835920_pt1 | contig 18808 bp, 16 predicted proteins | sample MGYA00520688_ERZ1034920 | MGnify/ENA primary metagenome ERZ1034920 (study PRJEB33766, sample SAMN09781785) | gut metagenome | biome: gut microbiome | host: Homo sapiens | place: Madagascar | study: EMG produced TPA metagenomics assembly of the PRJNA485056 data...
CGCCCGCCGTCGACGAGCATGTTTTTGCCGTCGGGGAATTTTATCAAGGTGGCGTCGCCCTGACCTACGTCGATAAAATACACTTCAAAACCTCTTAAAGTTTCGACGACGGTCGTTGAATTTTTGGTTGACGACGGCAGGTATTGCCGTTTGCCCGCGTTTTTGTTTATATAAATGCCGACAACGAAAGACGCCGTAGCAACAGCCGCGACGCCCGCGTAGAAAAATCTGTTCCGCCCGATTTTATATAGTAGATTTCTTATCGGGCTATGTAACTTTTTTCTTTTGTTATCCGACATATCGTTTTACTCGTTACAAAACCTTTATAACGGCGACCTTTAAGTACAGACTTTCGTCGTAGCCGATACACACGGCGTGATCTTTGCCCTGCGTGCGGAGTTCTACGAGTTTTGCCCTTACTCCGCTTTCGAAAACGCTCTCTTTAATCATCTGCAAAAACAGCAGCAACGTAAGGTGTTGCGAACAACTGCAAGTTACCAGATAACCGCCTTTTTCGACGAGTTTGAGCGCGTTTGCGTTGATATCTTTATACCCTTTGTACCCCGCTTTTACGGTATCTGCGGTTTTAGTGAAAGCGGGCGGATCGAGTACGATAACGCCGAACTTTTCGCCCGATTTTCTGTATTCTCTTAATGCTTCGAAAACGTCCGCTACGCGGGTTTTAATTTCGAGATCGTTCAGTTTTGCGTTTTTTTCGACCAATTCGATTGCCGTTTTGCTTATATCTATCGCCGTAACTTCTTTCGCGCCGTATTTTTTTGCGCAGAGAGAAAATCCGCCCTCGTTACAGAAACAGTCTAAAACGGTCCTATCTTTAACGTAAAATTTAAGGTCGTCGCGGTTTTCTTTCTGGTCGAGAAAATATCCCGTCTTCTGTCCGTTTTCGAGGTCTACTATAAGTTTAAGTCCGTTTTCTACGATAACCGATTGAGTTTCGTTTTTGCCGTAAATTACGCCTTTTTTAAGGGGCAAACCCTCCTTCTCTCTTATGGCGACGTCGCTACGCTCGTAAATAGCAGATGGAGCGAACCTTTTTACGAGAATATCGACGATATCGTTTTTTATGACTTCCATACCGAGCGAGAGAAACTGAACGGAAAGTTTATCGCCGTATTTATCGACGATAAGCCCGGGCAGATTATCCGATTCGCCGAATACGACGCGGTAATTATCGTTATAGCCGAGTTCGCGCCTGCCTTCGTCCGCAATTTTTATTCTTTCTTCGAAAAAGTCTTTATTTATCTCTTCGCTTTTCGTCGTAAGCATTCTTACGATGATCTTCGAGTGGTGATTGATAAAGCCTTTACCGACGTATCGCCCGTCGAACGCTTTGATTTCGGCAACGCTTCCCTGTTTATCTTTGCCTTCGATTTTTTGCACTTCGTTGGCGAAAATCCACGGGTAGCCGTTCAATACCTTTTTTTCTTCGTTTCTTTTAAGAGTAACAGTATACATCAGTTATTTTTACCGTAAATTTTGGCAAGTCCGCCCGCGGCGGTTTCTCTGTATCCCCTGCCGAGGTCTTTGCCCGTTTCGTACATGGTGGAAACGGCGGTGTCGAAAGTGATTTTGCGGGTGTCGGCAAGAAAGGACGCAAGCGTTACTTCGTTGAGCGCGCGAAGCGCCGCGACGGCGTTGCGCTCTATGCAGGGAATCTGCACGAGTCCGCAAATCGGATCGCACGTCAAACCGAGGTGGTGTTCTATGGCGACTTCGGCGGCGTACTCGATCTGATCGAGATTCATGTTTTTTAGTTCTGCTATCCCTGCCGAAGCCATGGCGCACGCAACGCCGACTTCTGCCTGACAGCCACACTGCGCTCCGCTTATAGAAGCGTTGCTTTTGACTATATTGCCGATTATGCCTGCCGTTGCCAACGCCCTGACGATTATTTTATCGGGAATATCGTTTTTTTGTTGCAGATAGCAAAATACTGCGGGAAGCACTCCGCACGAACCGCAAGTCGGCGCGGTAACCACCCTGCCGCCGTCGGCGTTTTCTTCCGAAGCGGCGAAAGCGTAGGCGCAGACGAGTCTGTTTTCGCGGGTTTCTTCGTCTTCGTTCAGCACGTACTGTTCGTAGAGAATTTTCGCCTTTCTTCTCGTGCCGAGCCCGCCCGACAATATACCGTCGGCTTTAAGCCCCCTTGCGACGCAGGCTTTCATTTCTTCCCATACCGAACCGATATAGTCTAAAATTTCTTCACCCTCGAAAACTTCGGCGTACTGCCAGAGTTTAAGATCGTTTTCAAGGCAAAATTCCTTGATTTCGGCGAAGTTTTTATGCGGATATACTTCTCTGCTTTCCTGCGTTTTTTCGCCGTCGAATACGATTTCTCCGCCGCCGACGCTGTAAACCGTGGCTTTATCGATTTCTTTTCCGCCACTGTAAGCGGCTAAAACCATAGTGTTGGGATGAACGAGATTTTCTTCGTTCGTATCGCCGAATACAACTTCGGTTTTTATCGGCGAAAAGGTTTCTTCGATTATTTTATCGGTAAGATGCCCTTTGCCGGTAGCGGAAAGCGAGCCGAAGAGAGTAACCTTAAACTCTTCGGCTTCGATATTTTTCGCTTTGAATATGCGGCACGCCTTTTCGGGTCCCATAGTATGGGAACTCGACGGTCCGCGCCCGATTTTGTAAAGGTCTTTAAGCGATTTCATTCTTGTATTCCGAGTTCTTCCGCAAGAACGTCCGCCGCGATTTTACAGAGTTCCGCGCACGGGCGTTTCCTGACGTATTCCGCCGTTCTCACCGACGGATCGTCGCTCGACAATTTAACGGTACCCGCGAGCAATTCTCTGCAGATAATCGAGCCGTTTATTTCTTTGTTTTTAGCCGCAAGGCGTTGAATAAGCGCGTAATGTTCGGCTTTGCTTACGCCGTTATTATCGTCGTAGCCTTTCAGAAGCCCCGCGACCATGCAACTGCCCGTAAACGCTCCGCACGTTTCGCGAAGTCTGCCTATGCCGCCGCCGAACGACGAAGCGAGCCTTAAATAGGCTTCGGTATCGCCGCCGATTAAATCGGAATAAGCCAAAATAACCGCCTGCGCGCAGTTATAGCATTGTTTGAAATATTGTTCGGCTTTTTCGCCTCTCGTCATACGTAATTACCCGCCTTTATCCGCCGAAAAGCCCCGTTTTATTGAGGCTTTGCGGCGTTCTTCGCCGCTTCGCGGATTTGTTCTTCGATTTCTTTTTCGATTTCGGGATTATTGGTAAGATAATCTTTAGCCTTATCTCTGCCCTGCGCGATTTTTTCGCCTTTATACGAGAACCAGGAACCGCTCTTTTCGAGTATTCCGAACTCCACGCCGAGATCGACTATACAACCGGTCTGCGAAATGCCTTCGCCGTAGATGATATCGAATTCTGCCGTCTTAAACGGGGGAGCAAGTTTGTTTTTGACGATTTTCGCTTTCGTTCTGTTACCGAACATTCCGTTACTGTCTTTAAGCGTATCGGTCTTTCTTACGTCTATACGTACGGAAGCGTAGAATTTAAGCGCCTTGCCGCCGGGAGTAACTTCGGGGTTGCCGAACATTACGCCGACTTTTTCGCGGAGTTGGTTGATGAAAATAACGCAAGTTTTAGATTTATTCGTAATACCCGTGAGTTTACGAAGCGCCTGCGACATAAGTCTTGCCTGCAAACCGACGTGAGAATCGCCCATATCGCCTTCGATTTCGGCTTTCGGAGTAAGCGCGGCTACCGAGTCGACCACGATAAGGTCAACCGCTCCGCTTCTTACGAGATTGTCGGTAATGTCGAGAGCCTGTTCGCCCGTATCGGGTTGAGATACGTACAGATTTTCGAGGTCTACGCCGAGTTTAGCCGCATAAACGGGGTCGAGCGCGTGTTCTGCGTCGATAAACGCCGCTATGCCGCCCATTTTTTGAGTTTCGGCTATGACGTGCAACGCGACGGTCGTTTTACCCGAAGATTCGGGTCCGTAAATTTCGATTATTCTTCCGCGCGGAACGCCGCCTATGCCGAGCGCGAGATCGAGCGTTAAACAGCCCGTGGGGATAACGTCTATCGTCTGATCCGCCGCACCTTGCCCGAGTTTCATTATCGCGCCTTTTCCGTATTGCTTCTCGATCTCTTTAAGTACGAGGTCGAGCGCCTTCTGTTTTTCTTCCAACATATATTTATACCTCTCGATATTTTTTCTTTATTATCTCACGACTTCGCGCGTGATGAACTTCAACGCCCTGAATATCGCCGCGTTTACGCCTTTTCTTATTACGTCGTGCCTGTCGCCCGTAAACATATATCTGTAAGTTTGCGTTTCGCCCATATAACTTACGCCTATAAAACACAAGCCGATAGGCGAACCCGAACCGTCGCTTTTTGGTCCCGCTATGCCGGTGGTCGAAATAGCCAGATCCGCTTTTCTTTCTCTTAAAAGCCCTTGCGCCATTTCGGCGGCGACTTCTTTCGAAACGGGATGAAAGTTTTCGAGCGTTTCTCTCTTTACGCCGAGCCTTTCCTCTTTCGCTTCTTCGTTATAGGCGATTATCCCTTCGTAAAAAACTTTGCTTGCGCCAGGGAAGGCGGTGATCGCCGCAGACAAGGCTCCGCCCGTAAAAGATTCGGCGGCGGAAACCTTGATTCCGTTGAGTTTGAGAACGTCGATAAACTGTTCTTTAAGCCCTATATCCCTTAACGCGTAAATTTCGTTTTTGAATTCCGCCGCAAATCGGCTTTCGATAAGCCCGTAAGTGGCAGATTCGAATTTCTGATAGGAAAATTCGACTTTAAGTCCGTCGGACATTACCTTGACTTTATAACAGTCGCCGAAGCCTATTTTTCTGAGTCTGCGTTCGAATTCGTCTTTGGATATGCCGAAAAGGCGAAAATAATCTCTTCTTAAACCGTCGTCGTTCATTCGGCAAACACCTCTTTGTTTTTAACGAGATAACTTACCCCCGAAATAATCGTAAGGAGTACCGATATACCAAACCCTACGAGCGAGATTATCGCTATAATTCTCGCCGCTTCCGTCGTTGCGGAAAATTCGTAAAGCCCCGAGGCGAGAAGCACGACGACGAGCGTTACGTCGGTAAAGAAAGTTTTTACTTTACCTATTTTTTCAGCCGCCAGAACTTTGCCTTGCTTTGCCGCCATCATACGGAGCGACGAAACGACCAACTCCCTTGCGATTATGATAACGACGCCTATGCCGCCTAAAATCAGACCGAGGTTATATTCGCCGAGTATAGCCGTGAAAACGTTATTATTCGGATCGGCTACCATAATGACGAGTGCGGAAGTTACCAGAACTTTATCCGCGATAGGGTCTAAAAACTTGCCTAAATCGGTTATAAGGTTATATTTTCTCGCTATTTTACCGTCTAAAAAATCGGTAAACGAAGCGATTGCGAATATTGCGAGCGCGACGAAATAATGTCCCGTGAACGGAGCGTAAAACGCCGCTATGAAAAACGGAATCAATATTATTCTGCTTAAAGTGAGTTTGTTTGGTAAATTCATCTTGTCACCTCTCCGAACAAGTCGTAAGAATTGCTTCTTTTGATTAAAACGTTATATTTTTCGCCCTGATTTACGTCGAAATCGGAAGTAAAGTAAACCTTGCCGTCGATATCGGGGGCTGAAAAATAAGCGCGACCGAAAAATCTTTCTTTATCGTAATCTATGCCGTCGGCGGTAACTTCTATCGTTTTTCCGACGTAAGATTTAAGTATTTCGGCAGATATTTTCTTCTGAACGGCGTAAAGTTTTTTTACCCGTTCGTTTTTAGTTTTTTCGGAAAGTTGACCGTCGAGTTTATAGGCGGGCGTGCCTTCTTCTCTCGAATAGGCGAAGAAACCCGCGTTATTGAGTTTCGCTTCTTCTAAAAATTTGACGAGATTTCCGAATTGTTCTTCGGTTTCGCCGGGGAAGCCCGCGATAAACGTAGAACGAATCGCTATGCCTTTAACTTTTTCTCTCAACTTGGCAATCAAAGCAAGATAACTTTCGCCCGAGCCTTTACGATTCATTCGTTTAAGCACGGTATCGTCGGCATGTTGAAGGGGAATATCGAGATATTTCACGACTTTATCGTTATTCGCGATTTCGTCGATGAGGTCGTCGGTCAGACAGTCCGGATAAGCGTACAAAAGTCTTATCGAACCGATATTTTCGAGTTTCGACAACTCTCTTATAAGCCTTACGAGAGATTTTTCGCCGTAAAGATCTTCGCCGTACCGCGTTACGTCCTGCGCGACGAGAATGAGTTCTGTAAGTTCGCCTAAATTTTCGGCTTCAGTAGCGAGGTCTTCTATTTTTTCGGAGCGGTATCTTCCGCGTATCGCGGGGATAAGGCAATAAGTGCAGTGATTGTTGCAGCCGTCCGCGATTTTAAGATACGCGTAATGAAGCGGCGTGGTAACTACCCTTTTTTGCGTTTCGAAAGTCTTTTTAGCCCCGACTAAATTAACCCTTTCGCCGTTATACGCCCTTTCGATCGCTTCGGGAAGAAGTTCGTAGTCGTTTATACCCAAAAACACGTCTACTTCGGTAAAATCGTCGAAGAGTTCGCCTATAAACTTTTGCGGCAGACAACCCGTAAGCACGATCTTTTCCAATATGCCGTTTTCGCGGTATTCGTTACATTCGAGTACCGTGTCTATCGCTTCTTTTCGCGAACTTTCCAGAAACGCGCATGAATTTATTATTATAATCTGCGCTTCGGAAATATCCTGCGTTATATTTTCGTGTCCTAACAGCGTAAGCATTTTCTCGGTATCGACCCTGTTTTTATCGCAACCGAGCGAAATTACGCCTATTTTCTTTCGTTTGAATATCATACGTCTCCGAATTTTTCGATAAACTCGTCCATAGACAGAGTTACTTGTTTTTGTTTACCCATCTGACTTGCAACCACGTAGCCCTCGTCGGTCATCCAGTCGACTATCTTGGCCGCTTTCGGGTAGCCGAACGAAAGTTTTCGTTGCAGAAGCGAAATCGAAACCGTCCCTAAACTTACCGCGACTTTGAGCGCGTGTATATAATCTTCCGGAACGGCGTCCGACGAGCCGCTTTCTTTGCCGTTTATGCTTTCGACCTGCGGCGCGCTGTCTTTTGAGATAACTTTAAGAGCGGCGTCGTTGAAGTAGCATTTATTATGGTCTTTGATATACTTGACCACGTTCTTGATTTCGTCGGTGCCGATAAACGCGCCCTGCGCTCTTTCGACGTTGGTCATCGTACTCGTTTTATAGAGCAAATCGCCCGCGCCGAGCAATTTTTCCGCGCCCGCTTCGCCCAAAATAGTGGTGGAGTCTATAGCGTTCGACATCTTGAACGCCATACGCGAAGTGAAGTTGGTCTTTATCGAACCTTCGATAATCTTGACGTCGGGTCGCTGTGTGGCAAGTATAAGGTAAATACCCGCCGCCCTTGCTTTCTGCGCGATTCTCGCGATTTTGTCTTCGATATTCTTCTTCTCGACGCTCATAAGGTCGGCGAACTCGTCGACGATTATCACGAGCCTCGGCATTCTTCTCTCTCTTCTCGGATCGATCTGGTCGTTGTATTCGTCGATATTTCTGACCAGCGCGCCTTTGAGTTTGGTATACCTGTCTTCCATCTCCTTAACCGCCCAGTTGAGCATGGCTACGGTCTTTGGAGCGTCGCAGAGTATCTCGTTGAAAAGCATGTGCGGTATGCCTTCGAAAATCGTAAATTCGACTTGTTTGGGGTCGACGATTATAAAACGCAGATCCGCAGGGCTGTATTTATACATTAAACTTACGAGTAAAGAGTTCAAGCCTACGCTCTTACCCGTACCCGTAGAACCCGCAATCAGAAGGTGCGGCATTTTGGTTATATCCGCCACGACGGGGTCGCCGACGATGTTTTTACCTATCGCGAACGTCAAAGACGACGGCTTTGCCTTTACGAATACTTCGCTTTCGAGTACGTCGCGAAGCCCTACCATAGACTTGGTATCGTTGGCGACTTCGACACCGATAAACGGAGTTTTCGGTATCGTGGCGAAACGGATTTCGCTTGCCGTTTTAAGCCTTAATTTAAGGTCGTCGCCGTACTTCATAATGTTCTTTATGGATACGTCGTCGGGTATTTCGAGATCGAAACGGGTTATGGTCGGTCCGTGAACGATATTTACTATCTTGACGTTTACGCCGCCGAGAACTTTAAGCGTGTTCATTATGGTCGTAGCCTTTTCCTGCTTAAAGTACTCTATCGCGCCGTAGTCTTCGACGCTCTTATAAGTTTTGAATAAGTCGAGCGGCGGCTGATTGTACCTGAAGTCGAGCGGCATCTGATCGTAAGGATTGATTTCTTCCTGCTCTTCTTCGGGTTTTTGCGGTTTGGGCGCGGCGGGTTTTTCGCTCGCGGGTTTTATCGGTTCGGGTCTTCTCGCCGCGGGTCTTTCGGGTTTTATATCTCTTGCCCCGCGATCGAGCGATTTGCCGTTGCCTCCCCTGACGGGGTTGTCGTGTTCGGAAAAATCGACTATTTCGTCGTCGGTCGCCGAATTGTTCGCGTCGCTCATAATTTCCGATTCGATCGCTTTTTCTATGTCTTCGTCCGCATAATCGCTTTCGTCGTTTGCGTATTTATCCGCGGAATAATCGGACTTTTTAACCGCTTCTTTATAGTTTTCGGGAATGTAGATATTGCTCTTTTCGATAGGCTCTTCGTCTGCGTAATCGTCGTAGTCTTCGAATTTGCTTCTGTCCGAAGCGGAGCCGTAGCCCGCCTTTTCGTAATCGCCGACTTTACCGTCGGGATTTATGCGGCGCGGAGTTTTTGCGAAATCGTCGTCTTCGACGCGGCTTTTATCGTATTCTTCGCTGTAAGTGCCGTAGTCGCTTTTAGCGGAATAATCGTTATTTTTTACGCCGTAACTTCCGTAAGACGAAGTATTCGCGTTTCCGTACGATTGTCCGCCGCCCGGTTCCGAATTTTTATATCCGCCCTGCGAATAACCTCCGTAAGCGTTTCCGCCGACGGCGTTACCGCTCTGATAACCGTTATTCTGAGCATACTTACCGTAATCCGACCGACCGCCGAACGCCGAGCCTATAATCTGTTCGCTTCTTCTGCGCGCTTCCTGCGCCGAATAATCGCTTGCGCTTTTGAGTTCGAAATTATCGTTACCGAGCGACAATCTTCTGCGGTTGGGGTTTACCGACGCAGGTTGCCCGTCCGTTGAAGTTTCAGACTGATTTTCGCCGTTCCCCGGCGTTACCGCTTCGTCGATCGCCGGCTTTTTGAATATCAGATCTTTGAATACGACGAAAAGACTTACCAGGGCGATAAGCGAAAGCAAAATATACGCCCCGTATACCGAAAGCGATTTACCCAATCCCCAGGCTATCATCCCGAAGAGCGCGCCGCCCGCCGTGGACGAACTTACCCCGTAATATCCTTTATTGTAACATTCGGGAACGTATTTATAAAAATCCTGCCCGATGTCGGTCGTTGCAAGTTGAATAATAGTGAACAACGAGCATAAGAAAACCGTCAAAGCGATCGCCTTGACGATTCCGCTTCCGCGGACTATCTTTTTGCCGATAATCATCATTATTCCGTCGAGCAGACAAAACACAAGAAGCGGATAGCCGAAATATCCCGTAAGACCCAAAAGACAGGACTGCACCGCCCCGCCGAATTTGTAAAATACGAGATCCCCCGTTATCATACAGAAAAGAAGAATAATGGAAAACAGGGTCAACACCATGCCCCATAATTCTTTACTTAAAAAATCGCTTTTTGCTTTTTTGCCCACTTTATCGCTCCCATCCGGTAACGCCGCGTTTCGCGGCAAGTTTCCAGTATGTTACGATTATACCACAACGAACGATATTTTTCAAGTTAATATATAAAATAAAATTGCGACTGAACCCGAACGAAGTCGATTAAGCCGCAATTATAATCAAGTATTATCACTCGCCGCCGAACACGCCGAGAAGAACTATTCCCGCAATAGTTATCGCAATGGCAATATAATGTTTCCAGGAAAGTCTTTCTTTAAGGAATATCGCGCCCCACACGACCGATAACGCGCAGTAACAACAAATAATCGGCGCGGCGGCGACGGAATTTTTCGCAAGCGCCATTATATACGCAAACTGCCCGGCGGTTTCGCATACCGCGCCGATAAGTTTCGGCGCTTCGCGTTTTACGGTGGGTTTATCGCGTTTAATAGCGAAAACGTAAATCGCGGCTATTCCGCCGCAAGCCAGAAACGTCAGTTCGTAAGCGACGTTTGCAACGTTTTCGTCGAGAGTTTCGAGAATAAACGTATCCGCAATCGTTCCCGCCGCGTCGATAAAGCAATACAGAATCGGCAAAACGATCGCTATCCAACTCTTCGAATATTTGACGTTCGCTTTTTCTTGTCGTTTAAGTTTGACTTCTTCGTCTTCGCCCATTTCGGCAAATCCCAGACCGACTACGCCGATTCCGCAAGCAACTATACCGAAAATAGTTCCTACGAGTTGACCTTGCGTTTCTATACCCGACATCTTGAAGAAGAATATAATCATAAACAGCGAAGCGATTGCGCCCGAACTGTTACAAACGGGGGAAGAAACGGAAAGTTCGATATATCTTAAAGCGATATATCCGAGTATCATCGACGAAATATACAACGCCGAAGCGGGCAGATAAGTCAGAATAGCCGACCAGTTTATCTGTACGCCGTTGACGAAAATTTCAAACGCGGCGTGAATACCCATTACGAGACCCACCGCGACGACCATTTTCCATTGACTGTATTTATCGTCGGGTTTAGAGCCTATTTTAGAAAACAAATCCGAGCCGCTCCAACACAAAAGAGCGACTAACGAAAGTACGAACCACATAAAAATTCCTTTGTAAAATTATAACGTTACGAGTCCTGCGTTGACCATTTCCTGCAAGGACATTAAAATTCCGACTTTTGCGTGAGCCCAGGTCAAGCCGCCCTGGAAAAATACCGCGTAAGGCTCTCTTATAGGTCCGTCGGCGGAAAGTTCTATCGACGAGCCCTGTACGAACGCGCCCGCAGCCATTATTACCTGACTTTCGTACCCCGGCATATCGCCCGGTACGGGGGTTACGTAACTGTCTACGGGGGCGGCTTCCTGTATGCCTTTGCAGAAAGCAAGCATGCCCTTTTCGCTTTTGAGTTCGACCGCCTGTATTATATCGTGGCGGTCTTCCGTGGCGTTCGGAACGACCTTAAAACCGAGTTTTTCGTAGATGTTAGCGGCAAAAATCGCGCCTTTTACCGCGCCGGCGACGACCGTCGGAGCAAGGAAAAATCCTTGATAAAAACTCGTCAGAACGCCTAAACTCGCGCCGACTTCCTGTCCGAGCCCGGGAGCGGAAAGACGATAAGAACACCTGTCTACGCACTCTTTAGTACCGCATATATACCCGCCTATCGGAGCAAGTCCGCCGCCGGGGTTTTTGATAAGCGAACCTACGACCATATCCGCGCCGTAATCGGACGGCTCTTCGGTTTCGACGAATTCGCCGTAACAGTTATCTACCATTACTTTGACCGAGGGCTTTACTTTTTTGACGAACGCGATGAGTTCGGCAATCTGTTTAACCGAAAAAGTCGGTCTCGTCTGATAGCCTTTGCTTCTCTGAATGGTTATAAGCGCGGTCTTTTCGTTTATCGCTTTGGCGATATTGTCGTAATCGAAAGTTCCGTCGGGCAAAAGTTCGACCTGACGATAGGTTACGCCGTATTCTTTAAGCGAACATTTCGATTCACTTATGCCGATAACTTCTTCGAGCGTATCGTAAGGTTTGCCGACGGGAGATAAGAGTTCGTCGCCGGGGAGCAGATTTGCCGACAACGCGACCGTAAGCGCGTGCGTGCCGCATACGATCTGCGGGCGGACGAGCGCGGCTTCGGTATGGAAAGTATCGGCGTAAACGCGTTCGATTTTATCCCTGCCGAGGTCGTTGTACCCGTACCCCGTGGAAGCGGCGAAACACGCCACGTCTACTCTGTTTTTCTTCATAGCCGAAAGAACTTTACATTGATTGTATTCGGCGATTTTGTCTATTTTATCGAATCTGTCCTTTAGTCCGTCGATTATTTTTTCGCCGAACTCGTAGACTTCTTTTGAAATTCCTAAATTTTTATAAGCCTCGTAAAACATATTATTTTCTCGCTTTTTCTATTATTTTGCCTGCGGCGTCGTCGAAAGCGTCGAGACGGGTGATGATTATTCCGCACGTTTTATCGCACAAAACCAGGAGATTATCGCCCGATTTTATATCGAACAAATCTCTCGCTTCTTTCGGAATGACTATCTGACCTTTTTCGCCGACTTTCGCCGTGCCGTATATTCGTTTTTCGTTTACCGTACCGAGTACGTGTTTACCAAGCGGCATATATCTCTCCAAAGTACAACCGCGTATGAAATTTACCCTTCCGGGAGATTCTTCGGCTACGCCTCAGAATGACAGATAAATCCGAGGGATTCTTCGCCAAAGGCTCAGAATGACGGATAAATCAAGGTTTAGGTTATACAAGTTATACTTTTCATACCGTGAGAGTATAGCACATTGCAAATAAGAAAGCAAATAAAAATACGCCGTTTCCCCGAAATTACCGAGAAAACGGCGTAATATTTTATCATTTATATATCTTTATTCAGAACGCGGTATAAAAACTCCTGCGTACGAGGGTTTTTAGGCGAATTAAATATAACTTCGGGAGTATCGTCTTCGGCAACCACTCCGCCGTCCATAAACACCACGCGCGAAGATACGTCTTTTGCGAACTGCATTTCGTGAGTTACGACTATCATAGTAAGCCCGCTTTCGGCAAGGCGTTTCATGACGAGCAGAACTTCGCCGACCATTTCGGGGTCCAACGCCGAAGTAGGCTCGTCGAACAAAAGAACTTCGGGTTCCATTGCGAGCGCGCGGGCGATCGCAACCCTTTGTTTCTGCCCGCCCGAAAGTTGCGACGGACGAGCGTTGACGAACGCGCTCATACCTACTTTTTCGAGATATTTAAGCGCGATTTCTTCGGCTTCCTTTTTATCGCGTTTAAGCACTTTTATCTGACCTATCGTGCAGTTTTTAAGTACGTTCATATTTTCGAACAGATTGAACGACTGAAAAACCATTCCGACCTTAGTCCTGTAACCCGCTATATTTACGTCTTGCCCGAAAATGCTTTCGCCGTTGAATACAATATCTCCGCCGTCGGGTCTTTCAAGCAAATTGATACAACGGAGCATAGTACTCTTACCCGACCCCGACGCGCCTATTACGGATACGACTTCACCCGAATCGACTTTCAGATTTACGCCTTTTAATACTTTATGATCTCCGAACGATTTCGTTACGTTTTTAAGTTCTATTACCGGATTAGTCATTAGGAACGCCCTCCTCTTGTACTTTAATCATTGCCGCGCTGTCGCTTTGCGAGCCGCATATAGTATAATTTTTCTTGCCCGAAAGAGCCTTTTCGAGAAGTCTTAAAAGCCTGGTTATGGTAAACGTAAGGATAAAGTATATCACGCAGATTATCGCGTAAGTTTCGAATATGGCGTAAGTTGCTTTCGCCGCCACGGTTGCCTGATAGAAGAGTTCGGCGACGCCGATTACGTTCAACACCGAAGTATCTTTTATATTGATTACGAATTCGTTGGAAACTGCGGGCAGAATATTACGGATAACCTGCGGAATTATGACGTGAAGCATAATCTGAAAATGCGTCATACCGATAGATTCCGCGCCCTCGTACTGACCTTTATCGACAGACATTATTCCGCCCCTTACGATTTCGGCGATATACGCGCCTGTGTTTATAGAAACGATAAATATAGCCGACGGCAAAAGCGGAAGCGTCGTTCCGCCCGAAACGAAAGCATAACCCCAGTAAATAACCATCGCCTGTACCATCATAGGCGTACTGCGGAATACTTCGATATAGCACGTAAGCAGGAAATTTATAACTTTTTGCAGCCACCTGAGCCACCGTTTTCTCGACAACGGAATGGTTTTTACGATACCTATCAGAATACCGATAATCAAACCGATTAAGGTAGACACGAGAGATATAAGCAACGTATAGCCTATACCTTTGAGAAGTTGAACGCCGTAAACTTTTATAACGTTGGCAACCGACTTGAAGAACGTTTTATCTTCGGTCGTTACTTCGGCTGCAAGTTTTTCGGCTTGTTCTACCGCTTCCGACATTAAACTTGCCCTTTCGGTTTCGCTCACTTCGTTAATCGCTTCGTTTACCGCTTCGGCGTACGGCGAGCCTTTTTTCATTCCGACGGCGAGAGTTACGTTGGACATATCGGCTATCGTAAAACCCGTTTCGTTGTTGACGAGCGGAATGTACTTAAACTCCGAATTGGCGTTACAGTCGGCAAGCGCACCCGGCTCTTCCGCAACGTAGCCGTCAATCGTATTGTTTTTAAGGGCGGTTATCATCGTCGGGAAATCTTTGAACGCCGATTGGCTCGGTTGAAGATTGTTTATCTGATTGACTGCCTGATTATGAAACGTTCCGTCCTGCGCGACTATCGCAGCACCGCTGAAATCATCCAAAGTCGTCGCGTCTTTATAATCGCCGTCCGCCCTTACGACGATAACGAGATTTGACTCGTAATAAGGTACGGAAAAGTCTATTTTTTCTTTGCGTTCGTCGGTGGGGCTCATACCCGCTATAACGAAGTCGAGTGCGCCCGACCTTACGCCCGGAACGAGAGAATCCCAGTCGTAAGCGTGAATTTCGAGTTTTTTACCGAGTTTGTCGGCAATCTTCTTCGCTATTTTTACGTCGTAACCGTTGGCGTACAATCCGTCTTTACCGTATATAGGCACAGCCCCGCCTTCGCTTGAAAGTTGCGTCCAGTTATACGGTTGATAACCGCATTCCATTCCGATTTTAATCACGTCTGCACTCGTCTCTTTTTTACAGGAAGTAAACGAGAAAACCGTAACTAAAACCGCAAATAGAGCGATTAACGCAATAAATCTTTTTTTCATCTCTTGCTCCTTCAACTTCGGAAGCGCGACGATTGCCCGCCGCGGACGCAAAAAAACGACCGCAACGAAAGCCATAAAGCAATATTGCGGTCGGTAAAAACCAAAATATCACGATAGCCCTCCGTTTGCAAACAAACGACAGTCGACGAAATATTGTTCCGTCGCCCAACGAATCGCGATTCTCGAAAACCGCGCCGTTTCGGCAAACCACCCTTTCACAATCCGCGCCGTACGAGCGGCGTAATGCAAACTGCTACTTATGAGGTCTGCGCCTCTATCCGAATTTATTTAATTGATAGCGTTATTCTATATCTATTTTTACTTAAAGTCAAGCGTTTTAACGCCGATTTACGCTTTTTTGCGACATTTTTCGCAGACGTGGTATAACGTGAGCATATATCCGCTTATGCGAAGGTCTTTACGAGAACGAATAAGCGCGTCTAACCCGTCTATTTCGATATCGTCCACTCTGCCGCAAACCGTGCAGGCTATATGTTCGTGCGGAGTTATATTGCCGTCGTAACGGCACGCTTCGCCCGTAACTTCGATCTTGACTATTTCTCCGCTCGCGACCAAAATTCCCAAATTGCGGTAAACCGTACCGAGAGCAATATCCGGCATAATAAGCCTTGCTTTTTCGTATACCTCTTCCGCCGTCAGATGAGCGTGAGCGTCGCAAAGCACTTTTTTAACGGTAAGTCTTTGTCTGGTCATTTACTTATTTCCTTTAATAACGGCTGTTACGCTATCGAGTTTAGACAGAATTTCTTCTTTACCCGCTTTGGTTTCGGAAGAAATTCCGTACACGTCGTTTTCTGTAAGAGCGAAGCGGTTTGCAATCGCTTTAATCCTTTGTTTTACCTGCATGCGCGAAACTTTATCCGTTTTGGTCGCTATTACGGTAAACGCTATTGCGGACGAATGAAGAAAGTTGATCATCGTTATATCGTCCGCCGTCGGTTCGTGACGGATATCCACGAGCGACAAAACGTAATCGCAAGCGGTTTTATCGGCGAAAAACTTTTCCATCGTATCCGCCCACTTATCCTTTTCGGCTTTGGAAACTTTCGCGTAGCCGTACCCGGGCAAGTCCGCCAGAATAAACTCGCCGAAATCGAAATAGTTGACGAGTCGGGTTCTGCCCGGCGTATCGGAAGTTCTCGCGAGTTTTTTCATACCCGCGAGCGCATTGATAAACGAACTTTTTCCGACGTTGGATTTGCCCACTACGGCGATTATCGGTTTTTCGCTTTTTATAAACTGCGACGGACTTGCCGCAGACGTTATGAATTTTGCGTTATTTATCTGCATTTTTAATCGCTGCGTCGCAAACTTCTTTCATGGTTTCGACGGGGTAAAATTTAATTTCTTTGCGTATGTTCTCGGGTATTTCTTCCATATCTTTTACGTTACCTTTGGGGATAACTATATTTTTTATACCGAGTCTGAACGCGGCGAGAGATTTTTCTTTCAAACCCCCTATCGGCAACACTTTGCCGCGGAGAGTGATTTCACCCGTCATGGCTACGTCGCCGCGCACCTTTCTGCCGGTAAACGCCGATATAACGGCGGTGGTTATCGTTATGCCCGCGCTCGGTCCGTCTTTCGGAGTCGCCCCTTCGGGAACGTGGATATGAACGTCGGTATTTTCAAACACCGTCGGATCGATTCCGAGTTCTTCGGTGTGAAGCCTTACGAACGAATACGCTATTTTCGCGCTTTCCTGCATGACGTCGCCGAGTTTACCCGTTAGCGAGAGATTGCCCTTGCCTTTCATCAGCGCGACTTCTATCGTAAGAGTAACGCCGCCGACGGACGTCCAGGCAAGCCCCGTACACGCGCCGACTTCGTCGCTGCGGAGTTCGTCGGTATAAGAAAATCTTTCCGCGCCGAGCAATTTTTTAACTTCGTCCGCGTCGATTACGAATTTCTTCTTGCGTTTGTTTTCCGCGCAAACCGTAGCGATTTTTCTGCATACGCTGCCGATTTCGCGTTCGAGATTTCTCACGCCCGCTTCGCGCGTATAGCCGTCGATAAGTTCGTAAACGCCGTCGTCGGAAAATTTTACGTCGAAATTCGCTATCCCGTTCTTTTCTTTCTGTTTGGGAACGAGATAACGCTTTGCGATTTCGAATTTTTCGTTACGCGTATAGCCGTTGAGTTCGACGACTTCCATACGGTCGAGCAGCGGCGCGGGAACGGTATCGAGAGAGTTCGCCGTGGTGATAAACAATACCTTGGAAAGATCGTAAGGCGCTTCGATATACCGATCTCTGAAACCCGCATTTTGTTCGGGGTCGAGAACTTCTAAAAGCGCGCTTGCGGGATCGCCGCGAAGGTCGTTCGAGAGTTTATCTATTTCGTCGAGCAAAATTACGGGATTTGCCGTACCGGCCTCTTTCATGGCGTAAATTATTCTGCCGGGCATCGCGCCGATATAAGTCTTTCTATGCCCTCTGATTTCGGCTTCGTCTTTGACTCCGCCGAGGCTTATACGCACGAATTTTCTGCCGAGCGCCCTTGCGACCGACTTGGCGATAGAAGTTTTACCTACGCCCGGAGGTCCGAACAGGCAGAGTATCGATCCGCCCGTTTTACCCGTGAGTTTTAACACGGCGAGATACTCGGTAATTCTCTGTTTGACCTTTTCAAGCCCGTAATGGTCTTCGTCAAGCACCCTTTCGGCAGTTTTTATATCTGCCGTATCTACGGTTTGTTCGTTATACGGCAAATCGAGAAGCCAGTCGAGATAAGCGCCGAGAACGGTATAATCGGGCGAGGACGGATTCATTTTGCCCATACGGAAAAGTTCTTTCAAAGCCTTTTCTTCGACTTCTTTGGGCATTTTTTTATCTTTGATGCGTTTTTCGTAATTCGCCCTTTCGTCCTCGTCGTCGCCGAGTTCTTCGTGTATGGCTTTCAATTGTTCGCGAAGGTAATATTCGCGTTGATTTTTTTCGATACTCGTCTTGACTTTATCGCCGATCGTCTTCTGAATCTTTTTAATTTCGATTTCTTTGACGAGAAGTTCGTAGAAAATACGAAGTTTATCCTTTACCGCGTAACATTCGAGAACGCGTTGTTTGTCGGCTTCTTTGAAGTTGAAATAGTAAGCGGCGGCGTTACAAAACGCGTTGGCGTCTTCGTTGGCGAGTATCGCGGGGAAAGGTTCTTTTACGTTTTTAGAGCCTATCGACAAAAAATAATTACGCGTTTCGTCTTTGACGAAGCGGCAATAAGCCTCGGTTTCGGCGGCTTCGCCGTAATCGGGGAAAACTTCGTCTACCGAAACGGAAAAATATTCGTCGACGGCGTATACCTGCGATATTCTCGCCGCGTAAAGCGCGTCTACGTTTACCCTTAAATTATCGCCCGGCATACGCGAGCAACGTTTGATACGGCATACTACTCCAACTTCGTACACGTCTGCAATCGAAGGGTTTTCGACTGCGGCGTCAACCTGCGTGGCGACGAACAAAAGAGCGTCGTCTTCGTGAGCGAGCGCGGCGTCGAGCGCGCGCAGGGATTTTTCTCTGCCCACGTCGAAAGTGGTCGTTACGGACGGAAGAATGACTTTTCCGCGAAGCGCAACCATAGGCATGGCGTTGGGGTTAGTTGCAGCGGTTAAATTGTCCGAATTTACTTCGGTTAAAAGCGTGTTATTATCCATTATGGCGGTATTATACAATATTCGTTCGATTTTGGCAAGTGTTTTTTAATAATAGGAATAATTCGCAGTTTTCACTTTAATGAAATTTAAGTCGATACATAAGGAAAAATCTTACATT
>ERZ1034920.1066-NODE-1066-length-18797-cov-20.260164_pt1 | contig 18797 bp, 18 predicted proteins | sample MGYA00520688_ERZ1034920 | MGnify/ENA primary metagenome ERZ1034920 (study PRJEB33766, sample SAMN09781785) | gut metagenome | biome: gut microbiome | host: Homo sapiens | place: Madagascar | study: EMG produced TPA metagenomics assembly of the PRJNA485056 data...
TCTTACCGGCAGGAAACTATTCGCCAAAAGTTTCCTGTCCGGCTTGACGCTGCGGCATTTCTTACCGGCAGGAAACTATTTGCGAAAAGTTTCCTATTCGGCTTAACGCTACGGTGCTTCTTACCGACAGGAAACTATTTGCGAAAAGTTTCCTATTCGGCTTAACGCTATGGCATTTCTTACCGACAGGAAACTATTCGCGTATAGTTTCCTATTCGGCTTGACACTATGGTGTTTCTTACCGGCAGGAAACTTATTGCCTCCCTGTCTTGCAATCTTCCTCCATCACCGTTATCATGATGAATGATATATGAATTTCAAAAAAGGTGGGAATACTATGGATACCAATATGAAACAGCTGAGAGATCCGGAGGAAATCAGACAGCATATCCGGGATATTTATAAAGAAAACCGGTTCATGTCCGATTATTTCCATATTCACATTGATGAAATCCACTGCGGCAGCGTAACCGTAAGCCTGAAGACGGATCCCATGAAGCACAACAATCATCGGGGCCGTCTCCACGGCGGCGTGCTGGCCGCCCTGGCCGATTCCGTTACCGGCGTCACCAGCGCTTCCGTAGGCGCTTCTGTAGTCACCGTGGCCATGACCATGAATTTCATCCGCACCGCCAAACCCGGCGAGACCATCCGCGTCACCAGCCATATCACCCACAACGGCCACTCCACCATTGTCATCGCCGCTGACATGTATGATGAGGAAAATCATCTCATGTCCAACATTCTGGCTACCATGATGGTGGTAGACCGGTTCACGGAAATTCCCAGGCGCTGGAATGGATGAATGAAGGGCCGCTCTGTGGCCCGGGTTTAGAGGGTTCGGAGGGGAAGGTTGACGGCCCTCCGGGCCGAGGGTTCTTAAGGTTCTTAAGTTTGACGGCGGCTTCGCCGCCGAGGGTTGTGGTGGCGGCTTTGCCGCATTTTATAGCCTCCTTCCATAGGAAAGCAGAAGCCCTGAAAGGGCCTGATGAAGAAGTATTCCTGCATAATTTCCCTGTTTCAGGGCTTCGCCGGGCTCCGGCAACCCCAATAAAAGACTCTCCCCAAAACCGGGGAGAGTTTTTCTATTGGTGCCGCCCCTTTCCGGGTGCCGCCCTTTATGATATTTCTAACAATCAGATCTTGGCCAGTGCCTGTTCTGCATCTTCCAGAAGGTCATCAATATTTTCAATGCCTACGGAGATACGGACGGTGCCGGGGGTAATGCCGGCTGCTCTCTGGGCTTCTTCGTCCAGCTGCTGATGGGTGGTGGATGCAGGATGAACGACCAGGGACTTGGAGTCACCTACATTGGCCAGGTCGGAGAAGATTTCCAGGTTGTCGATGAAGTCTCTGGCTGCCTTGAATCCGTCCTTCAGTTCGATGGAGAAGATGGAGCCTGCGCCTTTAGGCAGGTATTTCTGCTGGAGCTTGTGGTATGGAGAAGATTCCAGGCCCGGATAGTTGACCTTTGCCACTTTCGGATGTTTTTCCAGGAATTCCGCCAGTTTCTGGGCGTTGGACACGTGACGTTCTACGCGGAGAGACAGGGTTTCCAGCCCCTGAATGAAGAACCAGGAAGAAATCGGAGAAATGGCTGCGCCGGTATCGCGGAGGACTTTGGCGCGAATGCGGGTAACAAAGCCGGCTCCCGGTACGTCGGTGGCAAAGTTGATGCCGTGGTAGGATGCGTCGGGATTGGCAAAATGAGGATATCTTTCAGGCTGGTTCCAGTCGAACTGTCCGTTTTCAATGATGGCGCCGCCCAGGGTTGTGCCGTGGCCGCCGATGAATTTGGTGGTGGAGTGGATGACTACATCCAGGCCGTGTTCCAGCGGACGGAAGAGGTAAGGGGTGGCAAAGGTATTGTCGATGAGCACCGGCAGATGATGGGCATGGGCGATGTCGCGGATGGCGTCAAAGTCAGGAATATTGATGGCCGGGTTGCCCAGGGTTTCAATATACACGGCCTTAGTTTTTTCTGTAATGGCTGCTTCGATTTCTTCCGGATGGTCAGGATTTACGAATCTGGTATGAATACCCAGCTGGGGAAGGGTATCTGTAAAAAGCTCATAGGTGCCGCCATAGAGGGTGGAGGCGGAAACGATTTCATCACCGGCTCCTGCAATGTTCAGGATGGAATAGGTAACAGCCGCTGCGCCGCTGGCTACTGCCAGACCTGCGGTGCCCCCTTCCAGAGCAGCCAGTCTTTTTTCCAGTACGTCCTGGGTAGGATTGGTCAGGCGGCCGTAAATGAAGCCGGGCTTCCTGAGGGCGAAGAGGTCTTCCCCTTCCTGGGCATCATGGAATACATAGGAAGTGGTCTGGTAAATGGGAACGGCTCTGGCTCCTGTGGTGGGATCCGGTACCTGACCTGCGTGCTGCTGAAGTGTTTCAAAACGATATTTCTTGTCTGCCATAATAGTTTCCTCCATTTTATCTATTTCATTAGAATTCATTGTTTCTATCCTGCACTGCACATTCGACATCGTAACCCTGCCATATCTTATTCCTCCTCTTCCTATAGGAATCTTTTCAGGAAATTTTCCTGTCCGGACTCTGCCGTGAAGGTACGTTCCTGTACCTCTGCGCTGTATCGGGCGTCTCCCGGATATGTACACAGTCTCTCTGAAAGGACGATGAAATAAAAAAACTCCCGTCCTTTACCAGGACGAGAGACTCGTGTTTCCACCTAATATTTCCACCTGTGTCGCCACAGGCAGCTCGTGAGGTACTTGGTCATACCGCATACCCTGGCTCTATATCGGGAGCTCCCGGGAAGACCTACTGCTGTTTCGGCCCGCCAAACTCAGAAATGCAATTCAAAGCCCTATCCATATCCGCTTCCACTCTCCGGACTCGCTTGGCTGTTTTGAGGCTTCTACTCTTTTCTTCCTCGTTTGAAGTTGAATCAACTTTACCACGGAAAGATTATTTTGTCAAGAAAGAAATTGGCCCCATTCCCCTTACAGGCTTTCCAGCAGATCCTCCTTCTCCACTGCATGGATGAAGGCAGCCACTTTGGCAGGATCCTTCCCTTTCCTGTCAGCATATTCCACGCCGGAGGAAACGTCCACCATGTAGGGATGGACAGTGCGGATGGCCTGTCCCACATTAAAGGGAGTAAGCCCGCCGGCAAGTATAAATTTTCTTCCATCCCGGGGAATTTGGGCCAGACACTGCCAGTCAAAGGTTTTGCCGCTTCCCGGAGTGGCCGCATCGAAAAGATAGGCCTTGATTCGTTCATGCTCTTCAAAGACAGGTATCTTTTCCAGAATATTCACCGCCCGGATAATCGGAAGTCCTCCGTGAATGACAAAATCCCTTTCCATAGTGCCGTGAACCTGGAGGAAATCAAAGCCCGCCTTCTCCGCCAAATCCGCCTCTTCCACCGTAGGAGAAACGGTGACGGCCACCTTTTTAATGCCCTTTGGCAGGGCCTTTATGATTTCGACAGCTCTTTCAATGGTTATATTTCTTTTGCTTTTCGGGCAGAAGAGCACCATGCCTGCCGCATCTACATGGGAGGGATCCAGCAGAGCTGCTTCTTCGGGAGAAGTGAGTCCGCAGATTTTGATTTTTGTCCTCATACCGCTCCCTCCTTACCAGGCTACACCGGTGGTTATGTTAATCTTGATGGTCTCCAGAGACATGCCGGTGGTATATTCGATTTCTCTCTGCACCCGGTCCCGCATGGTATGAATCACATTCTTGATTTCCTGGGGCGTACCGGTGCGTACATTCACATCCAGGTAAAGGATAAGGCCGTTCACCTGGCTTTCACTTTTCTTGCTTTTCACATGACGGATCTTAATTTTTTTCAATCCGCTCACCGCATAGTTCACCAGGTCTTCGATGACCCTGTCGGAAAAGGTCAGTTTACCGTAGTAGCTGAATACCGGCCGCACCACAGACCTTTCATTCCACTCGCTGAACCGTTTCGATTCCTTCTTCCGGCTCCGAAGGAAACGGAGGGGATCCACCATGTACCCTTTGAAATAGGGCTTCAGTTCCATGGTAGGTACGGGAATCACGTGCTTGCCTTCCTTATGCCTGGCTTCGCTGGCCTTCAGCATATCCTCCGGCTTGGCCACGTCCTCAATGCGGATATACCGGGCCGGCATGGGAAGTGCCAGCGCTTTGGCAATGGTAACCACCATGCGGTCGGAGGTGCCCAGAATGAGCACCCGGCGGGGATTGATCTTCTGAAGCGCCGCTTTCACTTCATCCCGCTGCTCCTTATCCCAGAAAATAGCCCGCCGCACTGCCTTCAGGCGGCTCTCCTCCCGTTTGGCTGACTTTCCTGCCACGATACGGCTGTGATAAATAAGAATGCCGTCATCAATAATACAGGACGCTTTATTCTCATAGGCTATCACAAGAGCCCGGTCACTTTTTCCCGTGCCTGGCGGCCCGTAAAATCCAATCACTTCCATGGCTTGTCTCCTTTCCGGAATACAGAGCAGAACACAGCTTCCCTTTTCCCCATTATACCATGGGAAAATAGGAAAAAGGCAGGTCGCCCCGCCTTTGATATATGCCCATAAAATTACTCTTCCCCTACAATCTGCACTTCTGTATGGAGATCCACGCCGTATTCCGTCTTTACCTTCTTCTGCACTTCGCGGATGAGGGAAAGCATATCTTCACAGCTGGCATGGCCGTTGTTAATGAGGAAACCTGCATGCTTCTCGCTCACTTCCGCATCGCCTACAGCAAAGCCTTTAAGTCCCAGCTCCTCAATCATCTGCCCTACGAAATGACCGTCCGGCCGTTTAAAGGTGCTTCCGGCGCTTCGCTTCTCCAAAGGCTGCTTCGTCCTGCGGCGGTTGTTCAGATCATCCATCAAAGCCTTGATATCCTTCTTATTTCCCGGTTTCAGGGACAGGGTAATATCCACAATCACTTCCCCGTTCTCCATGAAAAGGCTGTGCCTGTAGGAATAGCGGATATCCCGGCTGTTATAGGTAATGAGGTCCCCCTTCCGGTCACAGGTGGTGGCGGAAATAATAATTTTCGACATCTCCCCGCCATAGGCGCCGGCATTCATATAGGCAGCGCCGCCGATAGTACCGGGAATGCCGCTGGCAAACTCCATACCCGAAAGACCGCTCTCATAAGCAGCCCTGGCCGCCTGGGCTGTAGAAACGCCGCTGGATACCTTTAGAAGATTTCCGTTCTGTTCGATTTTCTGAAGCCTTCCGGTGAAAATCACCACGCCACGGATGCCCTTGTCCCGCACCAGAAGATTGGCCCCGCCGCCCAGCACAAATACAGGCATGCCATACTTATGGGCCAGCCTGGTCACAATGCAGAGCTCCTCTGCCGTTTTAGGAATCAGAAAACAGTCCGCCGGGCCGCCGATGCCAAAGGTGGTATGACGGCTCATGGGTTCATTGATTTTAATCTGGTTTTCACCGAGAACGGTGGTAAAAATTTGTGTATATGTATTGTCCATAAATCTCTCTTTTCTATTCATTTAGTCACTCATATTATTATAAATTTGACCACCATGGCAGTCAATGGAAATTATGAAATACTTTGGGTTTTGCGCTCTTCGCTCTTCGGGTGCAAAGGGTTCAGAGGGGAAGGATTGCCCTGCGGGCAATAATTATAAAGCCAGCGTTACGGGCTTTCTCTTAGTGTCACCAGTGCTGCATGACGAAAAGCATTAGCCTTCTTCCTCTGGAAGAAGGTGGCGCCGTCAGGCGACGGAGGATAGCGGCCTTTTGAAGGCCCTGAAAGGGCCTAAGATGGCTCATAGTGGCTTGGAGATATCTTCAAGACCTATCCTCAGAGCTCCGCCCAGCTCCATTCCGGTCGGGCAAACAAAAGGAAGGCCCTTTTATGGGCAGGCTAAGGGCCAACTTTGCCCGACTTGGCAATCCTATGCAGGATTGCCACCTGAGGAAGGAGCCTAACGTTGCGGGATTTCCCTTAGTGTCATCAGTGCTGCATGACGAAGTGCCATAGCCCCCTTCCTCTGGAAGGAGACTGCATTACGTGTTTCCCTTCCCGCCTCCCACTCGCCATTCTGAGCCCCAGGCGAAGAATCTCGGTAAGAATCGCATATGAAAAGAATATCCGTAAATACAATCCATAAAAAAAATCCGCAGACAAAGGTCTGCGGATTTTTCCAGGTTGTCATATGTTATGCGGTTATTATTTCTTTTCTACCAGTTTCAGATCAACGGCAATGTTCTTGTCTACGTTTTCACCCTTAGCCAGTTTGAGTGCGGTTTCTACGCCGATTTCACCCATCTTATCAGGCTGCTGGGCAATGGTAGCTGCCATGGAGCCATCGTTGACAGCTTTGATGCCGTCGTCGGTTCCATCGAAGCCGATGATGAAGATCTGTTTATTGGCAGCTTTGGCAGCACTTACAGCGCCGAGAGCCATTTCATCGTTCTGTGCGAAGATAGCCTTTACATCCGGGTTAGCCTGGAGGATGTTTTCAGCAACGGTGAGGCCTTTAGAACGGTCGAAGTCTGCGCTCTGTTTAGCCAGTACTTTCAGTTTGTTATCAGCAATATTGTGGAAGCCCTGTCCTCTTTCACGGGTAGCGGATGCGCCGGGAATGCCTTCCAGTTCAGCCACCGGTGTGCCTTCACCCAGTTTGGAGATAATGTATTCAGCTGCCATTTCGCCACCCTTGACATTGTTGGAAGCGATATGAGCTGCTACTTCACCTTTATCAGCGGAACGATCGATGGTGATGACAGGAATCTTTGCCTTATTGGCTGCCAGTACGGAGTTGGACACAGCTGCGGAATCTACCGGGTTCACGATGAGGACAGAGATATTGCCCTGAAGCAGGTCGGCAATATCATTGGACTGCTTAGCCGGATCATTCTGTGCATCAACGATTTTTACGTTTACACCTGCTTTATCAGCAGCAGCCTTTACACTGTTCGCCATGGTGACGAAGAAGGGGTTATTCTGAGTGGAAACGGAGAAGCCGATGGTAACTTTCTTGGAACCGGATGCTGCACCATTCGCTTTCTTGTCAGAAGAGCCGCAGCCTGCTGCGGAAATGAGAGCTGCACCGATGAGAGCAGCCAATGCGATTTTCTTTAACAACTTGTTTTCCTCCTTAGTTTTTCTTGCGGTCCATAAGCACTGCGAGTAAAATGACAACGCCTTTGACAACCTGCTGATAGAAGCTGGAAACATTTAATATATTAAGACCGTTATTCAGGGTACCGATGATCAATGCACCGATGAGGGTACCGTAAATACGGCCCTTGCCGCCGGCAAGAGATGTGCCGCCAAGAACGACTGCCGCAATAGCGTCCAGTTCATAGCCCATACCGGCTGTAGGCTGGGCACTGTTCAGGCGGGCGGTGAGGATAGCTCCGGCCAGAGCACAGAGGCATCCCGTTAAAGCATAGGCAAAAATCTTGATTCTGTCAATCTTGATACCGGAAATGTAGGATACTTTTTCATTTCCCCCCACTGCATAGGTCTGGCGTCCCAGAGGAGTCTTGCTCAGGATGAAGAAGAGGATAAAGAAAGCGATGAGCATGATAATGGCAGGTACCGGGACATCAAGTAAGAAGCCCTGACCGAAGCCGGTAAAAATCGGGTCGTCGGAAAGGCCGGAAATCGGGTTGCCGTTGGTAAATACCAGGGTAGCGCCGCGGTAAATGGTCATGGTGGCCAGGGTAGCGATGAAAGGAGCTACCTTGCCGTAAGAAATGATGACACCGTTCACGGTGCCCAGAAGGATACCGATAACAGCAGACAGCACGATGGCCAGTTCCGGATTGGTGCCTTTTGTAATCATGCTGGCCATGAGGGCACTGGAAAGGGCAAGGATACTGCCTACGGACAAGTCAATGCCGCCGGTGAGGATGACGAAGGTCATGCCGAAGGCAATGAGTGCATTAATGGAAATCTGGCGGGCCAGGTTTTTCAGGTTGGATGGATCAATGAAGCTGTCATTCAATACGGAAATGACAATAAAGAGAAGGATAAGACCGATAAGAGGCCCCATTTCCCTGATGATATTTTTTACTTTTGCGGAACTCATGCTTTACTCTCCTCCGGTTGCAAGTGTCATAATGCGTGTCTGGGTGGCATCTTTATGTTCAACAATGCCTGCGGCCCTGCCTTCATGAATAACAAGGATCCGGTCGCTCATGCCGATAACTTCCGGCAGTTCAGAAGAAACCATGATGATGGATACGCCCTTGGCGGTAAGTTCATTCATCAGGTCATAAATGTCTTTCTTGGCACCGATATCAATGCCGCGGGTCGGTTCGTCCAGAATCAGAAGTTTTGGATGCATGCCTACCCACTTGGCGATAACCACCTTCTGCTGGTTGCCGCCGGAAAGAGCACTGGCAGGAAGGTCGATACTCTGGGCCTTAACCCCCAGACGTTTGGAAAGTTCACTGGAAAAACCATATTCTTCCTTATCGTTGATCACATGGTTCTTTGCCAGCCTTTCCTCACTGGGAAGGGCAATGTTTCTTTCAATGGAGAAATCAAGGATGAGCCCTTCGGTCTTCCTGTTTTCCGTAATGAATCCAAATCCCTGACGGATGGCATCTCTGGGGTTTTTGATGTGGATTTCTTTTCCTTCGAAATAAAGCTTTCCCGATTCATGAGGATCCACGCCAAAGATGGCCCGCATGATTTCCGTGCGTCCTGCGCCCATAAGACCGGCAACCCCCAGGATTTCCCCTTTCCTCAGATTGAAGGAAATATCATGGAATACACCGGGCTGGGTAAAGCCTTCCACCCGGAAGATTTCATCCCCCGGCACATTGGTGCGGGCGGGATAATATTCACTCATCACACGGCCTACCATGTCCCCTACGATCTGGTCCATATTTGTTTCTTCCGTAGGGCGGGAACTGATGGTCTGGCCATCCCGCATGACGGTAATGGTATCGCAGTTGGCAAATACTTCTTCCATGCGGTGGGAAATATAGATAATGGAAACGCCCCTGCTTTTCAGCTTTCTCATCACTTCAAAGAGGCGGTCAGTTTCCCTTTCTGTCAGCGCTGCGGTAGGTTCATCCATGATGACGGTCTTCGCATCCAGCATAAGGCTTCTGGTAATTTCCGTCATCTGCTGCTGGCCCACGGAACATTCCCCGGCGATTTCATCAAGAGGCAGCTCAATGCCGATCTCTTTGCATTTGTCTTCCGCCATTTTATGCATCTTTTTGAAATCGATGGTACCGAACCGTGTTTTCGGCTGGTTCATAAGGAAAAGATTTTCCAGTACCGACAGATTCGGCCAGATGTTCAGTTCCTGGTGGATGAAGGCAATGCCGTGTTCCTCGGCATCCTTATTGTTCCGGAAGGTCACTTCCTTCCCGTCCACCATGATGGTGCCTGCATCGGCCCTGTGAATGCCGGTGAGGATGTTCATTAATGTGGATTTGCCTGCCCCGTTTTCCCCCATGAGCGCATGCACCTCGCCGGGGCGGACATGAAGGTTGACACCGCCAAGTACCTTGTTGGTGCCAAAGGATTTGCAAATCCCTATCATATTAATATCCATGTACTTCCCATACCTCTCTTAGAAGATGACTCCGGACTGGAGAATCACATTGGAAAAGGGCGTAATTTCACCGGTTCTGATCACCGCTTTGCAGTCCTTTTCCCAGGCCTTCAGTTCTTCGTGGCTTTCCAGCATCACCCATTCCACTTCGCTTTCAGGAAATACTTCCTGCAGTGCCTTCCACTGGGCGGGATTCTGAATCTTCGTTTCCGGAGCCAGATAGATTTTTTCAATCTGCATGTACTTGGCCATTTCCTTAATGACTTCAATGAATGGCGGTTCTCCAAGACGGAGGGCCAGATCGATTTTGGCTACTCCCGATGGAACAGGAAGGCCGCAGTCTCCTACACAGATCTTATCTGTGTGGCCCAGGTCAGCCAGAACTTTTGCAATGCTGCTGTTAAGGATTCCTACTTTTTGCATGAGAGCATTTCCTCCACTTCATTCCGCCAGGGCATTCCTCCCTGGGCACCAATTTTTCCAACTGAAAGGGCAGCGGCCGCATTGGCAAACCGGATGGCTTCCCTGATGGAAAGGCCTTCAACCCTGCCGGCAGCAAAGGCACCGTTAAATGTATCCCCTGCGCCGGTGGTGTCTACTACAGGCACCTGGAAACCGGGAACATGAACCACTTCATTTCCTTCCCCGTACACAACGCCGTCCCTGCCAACGGTCATAATCACCTTACCTGCATGGTTCTTCAGGATTTCATCCCTGTCCATGCCATGGAACATGAGAGCCGCCTCATGTTCATTCGGCGTGATGTAGGTCACTTTTTCAATCCATTCCTCCGGAATGTCCATATAGGGAGCAGGGTTCAGCATCACCGGCACATGAGCTTCAAAGCAGCGGTCGATAATATAGCCGATGGTGTCCATAGGGATTTCATGCTGCAGCATCACCAGATCTGAAGAAGCGATGATATCAAAGGCATGATCCACCACCTGACGGCTTACCCGGTCATTGGCCCCTTTCAGCACAATAATACTGTTATCCCCTTCCGCCAGGATAATATGAGCCGTTCCCGTATTCACTCCTGGAAGGACGGATACATAGTCCGTCTTTACGCCGCTCTTTTTCAGGGCCTCCAGCATGAGGCTGCCATAGGCATCATCACCTACACAGCCTACCATATATACTTCTTCTCCCAGGCGGGCAGCCGCCACGGCCTGGTTAGCCCCCTTGCCCCCCGGAGAGACAATGAGCCGCTTTCCCATCACCGTCTCGCCGGCCAGCGGCCTTCTGTCCGCCTCCACGGTGAGATCCATATTACAGCTTCCGATGACCGCGATATGTCCCATAAAACCTCCCAATGTTTATACATAATAAGCGTACGCTTTTTATAGTCAACTTAGTTATTTTACCACAAAGAAAGCAGATATTAAAGATGAAAAAAGAATTCTTCATAAGACCTGTTATGGTGGAAATATCTCTTTATATCTTCCGGAAATGCCATCCCGCCGCTACTTTTCATTATACATGAAATCGAATCAAGCGTTAAGAATATAAAAAGCAGAATCCCGAAGGACTCTGCTTTCAATGCATGATACCTGTGTTTTACCGGTCTACATTGGTCATATCTTTAGGAACCACCCACTTGTCATATTCCTCTGCCGTTACATAGCCCAGCGCCAGAGCCGCTTCCCGAAGGGAGCTGTTATCTGCGAAAGCCTTCTTTGCAATCTGTGCAGATTTTTCATAGCCGATATGGGGTGACAGGGCTGTTACCAGCATGAGCGATTTTTCCACCAGCTCTTCCATCCGTTCCTCATTCACTTTGATGCCCTGGGCACAGTGAATGTCGAAGGAATGGATTGCCGCTCCCAGAAGTTTCACCGATTCAATGAAGCTGTCTGCCATAACCGGTGCGTATACGTTCAGTTCAAACCGTCCCTGGGAGGAAGCCATGGACATGACGGCCTGGTTGCCATGTACCCGGCAGGCCACCATGGTGAGGGCTTCACACTGGGTGGGGTTTACCTTGCCCGGCATAATGGAGGAACCCGGTTCGTTGGCTGGAATGGTAAGTTCACCAAGACCGGCTCTGGGGCCGCCGGCCAGAAGGCGGATATCATCCGCAAATTTCATGCAGTCTCCTCCGAGGGCATCCAGTGCACCATGGGTAAATACCATATCGTCCCTGCCGGTCAAGGCGTAGAACTTGTTGGCAGCGGAAGTGAAAGGAATGCCCGTTTCTTCAGAAATGGCCTTCGACACCTTTTCGCCGAAATCCTTGGGACTGTTAAGGCCTGTACCCACAGCGGTTCCGCCGATAGCCAGCTCATGGAGATATTTTTCACCATCCTCAATCATGGACTTTGATTTTTTCAGCATTTCCACCCAGCCCGATACTTCCTGGCCGAAGGTAAGGGGGACTGCATCCTGCACATGGGTGCGGCCGATTTTAACGATGTGCATGTATTCCCTGCTCTTTGCTTCAAAGGTAGCAATGAGGCCGTCCAACGATCCGTAGAGATACTGATGGAGTGAATATACCGCTGCCACATGGAGAGCGGTGGGGAAAGTATCATTGGAAGACTGGGCCATATTCACATCGTCATTGGGATGAACCCGGAGACTGCTTCCTGCCTTTTCCAGCTTGGCGTTAGCAATATGGGCCACCACTTCGTTCATATTCATGTTGCTCTGGGTGCCGGAGCCGGTCTGGTACACCACCAGTGGGAATTCTCCGTCCCACTTGCCCGCCAGGATTTCGTCACAGGCGCTCCTGATGGCCTCTCCCTTTTCAGGAGCCAGGGCCCCTCTTTCTTCATTCACCTTAGCAGCGCATTTCTTCAGGATAGCAAAGGCGCGGATAATTTCCTTCGGCATCACGTGGCCGATTTTGAAATTTTCAAAAGAACGCTGGGTCTGCGCACCCCACATGTGGTCAGCCGGAACACGGACTTCACCTAAAGAATCATGTTCGATACGATATTCCATAATTTTCTCCTTTGCGAAAAACAAACCTGCAGGGAACAGCATTCCCCCATCAGGAAATTTCCTCATGATTCATTGTAACATCTTCAAGCCCCTCCAGTAATTACCAACTTTTCATAGGTAAAGAGGGAATCATTGCATGGAAGTCATAAAAGGGGCCGCTGCGCGGCCCGGGTTCAGAAGGTCTGAGGATTCAGCGCCCTTTGGGCGCTGAGGGGACGCAGCTGCGCTGCAGGTTGTGTAAAAAGGTTGTGTAGAAGGGTTGTGCCCGCCTCCGCTCAGGATGGCCGGTGGGAGGCGTGGCACCTTCATTCCAACTCCAGCCAGCGGACTGCGGACAGCCGACAGCCAATAGCGGACAGCGGAATCTATTTCCTCACCCTTCCACTTTTTTCACTGCTTCGTCCAGATTTTCCGTAAAATCAATTTTCCCGAAGCTGGAGGAGCGGGGAAGTTTCAGTTTGAAGTCCGAAAGGAGGCAGAATTCTGCTTTTCCTTCTGCAAGAGAAAGGTCAAATACGTGGCCGCCTTCCTTCCTGTCGTCGGAAAGGTAGTGGAAGTGGTAGCCTGGCATGTTGAGGCCTCCCATGAAGGAGGGGCAGTAAAGGCCGATGAGGGTGCCCTCCGTATGGGCAAAGTGAAATTCCACCTGGTCCTTTTTCATCACTTCATCCAGTCTTTGATAGGGCTTCTTCTGTGCCTTCTCGCTTCTGGCATATACTTTGTCAAAAGTTCCATGAATGCGTATACCGTAAAAATAATTAGGGCCCCAGCGCTTTATAAAATCATCCGCCCTTTCCCGCAGTTCATCTAAAGAGGAAATATCTTTCAATGAAAGGATTCTGTCGGTTTCAAAGAAGAATACATCTGCAAAGGGCACTTTCCAGTCATCCGCCGCTTCCTTGACTTCTCCCCTGCCGTTTACCTGATACACCTTTCCATGGCACATAACCAGCTCGCCGTCCAGAGAATCAAAGGTGCCGATACCGAAATCCCCCTGCCCTTTCAGTTCCTTCACTTCCAGAAAGCCTTCATAATGACCCAGTACAAGAGACTGCAGGAGAGCAGTCTGGAAAAGGGCCCTGCTGTTTATTGAAGAATTCATTTTTCTGTCTCCTTTCCAAAGGGAATTGCCGGGAAAAATCCCGGCAATTCCCTATCATTATTCCAGTGAATGAATGAAATCCATAATTTCTTTTTTCTTTTCTTCCAGAAGTTTTCTGTCCCCCCTGGTTTCCATATTGAACCGAATCAGGGGCTCCGTGTTGGAGGGACGGAGATTGAAACGCCAGTCGTCATACTCTATGCCCACGCCGTCAATCAGGTCCACCCGGCGAGCATTCTTACCGTACTTTTCCTTTACTTTTTCCAGGATGAAATCACTGTTTTTCACGGTGAGATTGATTTCACCGCTGCAAGGGAATTCCTTTTCCATTTCCTCTACCAGTTCTCCCAGATGTTTCCCTTTTTCACTCATAATCTGGGCCACAATAAGCCAGGGAATCATGCCGGAATCGCAGTAGGAAAATTCACGGAAGAAATGGTGGGCAGAGTTTTCCGCGCCGTAAATACCCTTCACCCGGCGCATGGTTTCCTTCATAAAGGCATGGCCGCCTTTGGATTCCACCGGTTTTCCACCAAGTGCATGGCAGATTTTTTCCGTGCACCAGAATACCCGGGGATCATGGACAATGGTTTCCCCCCTGTGATGCTTCAGGAAATATTCCGCAAGGAGTCCCACCATGTAGTAGCCTTCCACGAAATGGCCTTTTTCATCAATAAAGAAGCAGCGGTCGAAATCTCCGTCCCAGGCAATGCCAAGGTCCGCCTTTTCTGCCAGCACCTTTTCCACCAGCGGCTTCCTGCATTCCTCCAGCATGGGATTAGGCACGCCATGGGGGAAGGAGCCGTCGGGATCCATGTACATTTCCGTGAAATGGAAGGGAAGGTGCTTCTTCAACTCAGAAAAGGCAATATTGGCGCAGCCATTTCCTGCATTCACCACGATATGGAAAGGTTTCATGGCCTTTACATCCACAAAGCTTAAAAGGGACGCTATGTAGTCGGAAAGGATTTCCTTATGAAATAGATTTCCCTTCTTTTCGCTTTCCGGGAAATCGCCGGAAAAGGCCAGTGCTTCGATATCCTTGAGGCCCGTGTCCGCACTGACCGGAATCCCCTCTTCCCTTACGATTTTGATACCGTTATAATCGGAAGGATTATGGCTGGCAGTTATCATGAAGCCGCCATCCAGTCCGTAATGGAAAGTTCCGAAATACATCATTTCCGTACCGCAGAGGCCGATATCGTATACATCAGCGCCGGCATCCATAAGACCCTTTGCTGCGGCCTCGCTGATTTTTCGGGAACTGGGCCGCACATCGAAGCCGATGCACATGGCTTTGGGATGATACAGCGCCCCATAGGCCCTGCCCACCCGATAGGCCAGCTCCTCATTCACCTCACCGGGCACAATCCCCCGGATATCATAAGCTTTGAATCCCTCATGGGACATATGTAAAGGTTCCATCCCTTTTATTTTTCTCCTTTCTCCTTCAGCCGGTTTAATACGGTAAGATACCCATCGGCGCCGTACTTCAGACACCGCTTTACCCTGGATATGGTGGCCGTGCTGGCGCCGGTCTTCTTTTCAATCTGGTCGTACTTCTCCCCGTTTTCCAGCATGCGGGCCACCTCCAGCCGCTGGGACATATCCCTAAGTTCATTGATGGTACAGAGATCTTCAAAAAATTCATAACACTCATCCCTGGTCTTCAGAGAAAGAACAGCGTCAAACAATGTATCTGTCAGAGGATTGACTAGTCTCCGGTTTACACTCATAGATATCCCTCTTTTCCTGCATGGTAACTAAGCCATAGCTTTTTTACTTTAGTATATTATAGCATTACAGGCTGACAGGTGCAAAGGGTCCAAAGAGTGCAGAAGTTTGACGGTGCTTCGCCCCGAAGGTTCTTAAGCCCTGCCGGGCGGCTCATTCCATTTTTATAAATTCCATCGCCGGTCACCAGCCCTAACCCAGCCATGAGTTTTATGAATGCTATGTACTCTATTTATAATTTCTATTGACAATATTTCTTAATGAGAGTACTATAGTTTCAACCCGCATATTCGGGCCAACTGCATATCGATTCATCATGAGTGGCGGAGGGACTGGCCCTTTGAAGCCACGGCAACCATTCCAAGGAAACGGTGCCAATTCCAGCGGTTATACCGAAAGATGATGTCAAGAACCTGCTTTCATCTTTCGATGAAAGTTTTTTTATTATAAGGAGTTCTCCATGATTGAACTGAAACATATAACTAAATTATATGACAACAATTTCAAAGCACTGGACGATATCAACCTCACCATAAAGGACGGTGAGATTTACGGTATCGTCGGACAGTCCGGCGCAGGAAAATCCACATTGATTCGCTGCATCAACATGCTGGAACCGCCGACTTCCGGTGAAGTGATTATCGACGGAAAGGACATGACCAAGCTTTCCAAAGCCCAGCTTCGTGAAGAAAGAAAAAAAATCGGCATGATTTTCCAGCATTTCAACCTTCTCTCCAACAGGACGGTGGCAGGCAATGTGGCATTCCCGCTGGAACTGTCCAATGTGCCGAAGGCGGAGCAGAAGAAGCGGATTGATGAAATCCTGAACCTGGTAGGACTTACAGAATACAGAGATAAATACCCCTCCCAGCTTTCCGGCGGCCAGAAGCAGCGCGTAGGCATTGCAAGAGCCATTGTTTCCAATCCCTCCGTTCTCCTCTCCGACGAAGCCACCAGTGCTCTTGACCCGGAAACCGTAAAATCCATTCTTCAGCTTCTGAAGGACATTAACAAGAAAATGGGCATCACCATTATCATGATTACCCACCAGATGGAAGTCATCAAGGAAATCGCTGAACAGGTAGCCGTCATTGAAAAAGGAAAGATTATCGAACAGGGCTCGGTGGTAGACCTCTTCACCAACCCCCAGACGGAAACGCTGAAGAAATTCGTAGGTTCCGTCATGTCCTCCGACGTTCCGGAACAGCTGTCCCATATGAATATTTCCAAAGATAAGAAATCGGACGCTGACCAGACCGTTATCAGCCTGAAATTCCGGGGCGATGTGGCCAATGAACCTATCATTGCCAACCTCATCCGGAAGTACAATCTGGACGTAAGTATCCTCTACGGTTCCATCGACTACATTCAGAACGTTTCCTTCGGCCGCCTTATCATCATGATCAACGGCCACGAAGATGACATGAAAAAAGCTCTCGGCCATCTTCAGTCTTTACCAATCACAAGCGAGGTAATCGGATATGTCCCCAGTGATAACTAATCTTCTTCTGAAAAGTCTGGCTGAAACGCTGTACATGCTGTCCATTTCAGCCATCATTGCCGCTTTAATCGGCATCCCCTTAGGCATTCTTCTGGTTGTTACAGAAAAGCACGGCATCCTTGCCTGCCCGGTGCTGAACAAGCCTCTGGCCTTCATCATCAACCTGATCCGTTCCATACCGTTCATTATCCTCATGGTAGCCATCATCCCCTTCACAAGACTGGTGGCGGGCACCTCCATCGGCACCACCGCAGCCATCGTTCCTCTGACCATTGCTGCCATCCCCTACACCGCCCGCATGGTGGAAACATCCATCCGTGAAATACCCTTTGGCCTCATCGAGGCGGCTGAATCCATGGGCGCCTCCCCTCTCCAGATCATCTGGAAAGTCCTCATTCCCGAGGCTCTCCCCTCCATTATTGAAAGTTTAACCGTAGTCATTGTATCCCTGATTGGTGCATCCGCCATGGCAGGCACCATCGGCGGCGGCGGCCTCGGCGACCTGGCCATCCGCTACGGCTACCAGCGCTTCCAGGCAGACGTGATGATTGCCACCATCATCGTCCTTGTCATTATCGTACAGCTCATCCAGTTCATCGGCAGCAGCATGGCCAAGAAAGCGGACAAGCGGTAACTCTGTATATAACGGGAAATATCCCTTATATAAATCATCAAGGTTTCATCTGTACATGAAATCCAATTTTAAAAGAGAAAGGAAGTTTTATCTATGTTCAAGAAATTAGCGATTGCCGGTCTTTGCGCACTCTCCGCAGCAGCATTCATCACCGGCTGCGGTTCCAGCCAGAAGCCCGCATCCTCTGCCGCTGCCTCTGCTCCTGCAGAAAAGAAAGAAATCACCGTCGGCGCTACTGCCGGTCCCCATGCGGAAGTAGTAGAAGCTGCTGCCAAAGAAGCTGAAAAGAACGGCCTCAAAGTCAATGTAAAGGAATTCTCTGACTACATTACCCCTGACCAGGCACTGGCAGACGGGGATCTGGATATCGTTGTATACCAGCATAAACCCTTCATGGAAAACTTCAACAAACAACACGGCACCCACCTCACCGATATCGGCCGGGCCATCCTCATGCGCATGGGTATCTACTCCAATAAGATTAAGGACGTGAAAGACCTTCCCGAAGGTGCTACCGTTTCCATTCCTAACGATCCCACCAACGAAGGCCGCGGCCTCCAGCTCCTTGAAAAGGCAGGCGTTATCAAGCTGAAAGAGGGCGTAGGCATGAAAGCCACCCCTGCTGACGTAGTAGAAAACCCGAAGAATATCCAGTTCAAGGAAATCGAAGCTGCCCAGCTTCCAAGAAGCCTTGACGATGTAGATGCTTCCGTCATCACCATGAACTATGTCATGAGCGCAGGCCTCTCCCCTGACAAACAGGGTATCTTCCTGGAAGACAAGGACACCCCGCTGGCAGTCATGATCATCGCTGTCCGTGAAAAGGACAAGGATCAGCCGGCCTACAAGAAATTCGTACAGGCCTACCAGTCTGACGCAGTGAAGAAATTCATCGCCGAAAAATACAAAGGCACCATCGTTCCTGCATGGGACTAATGAAATGCCTGTCACAAAAAGCTCGGGAGACTTTTCCCGAGCTTTTTTCGTGCCCTTTGGACAGCAATGGAGTGCAGCCTATGCCCTGCTCAGGCCTGACACTGCTGCTGCTCATGCCGGCAGGAAACTTTTCGACAAAAGTTTCCCATCCGGCTTGACGCTACAGTGTTTCTTACCGACAGGAAACTATTCGCATACAGTTTCCTGTCCGGCTTGACGCTACGGCATTTCTTACCGACAGGAAACTATTCGCCTATAGTTTCCTATCCCGCTTGGCACTGCTGCTACCCATACCGACAGGAAACTATTCGCATACAGTTTCCTTTCCGGCTTGACGCTATGACATTTCTTACCGAAAGGAAACTGTTTGCCAAAAGTTTCCTATTCGGTTTGACGCTACGGTGTTTCTTACCAACAGGAAACTATTCGC
>ERZ1034920.1068-NODE-1068-length-18747-cov-47.722983_pt1 | contig 18747 bp, 19 predicted proteins | sample MGYA00520688_ERZ1034920 | MGnify/ENA primary metagenome ERZ1034920 (study PRJEB33766, sample SAMN09781785) | gut metagenome | biome: gut microbiome | host: Homo sapiens | place: Madagascar | study: EMG produced TPA metagenomics assembly of the PRJNA485056 data...
CATTAACCAAATATCCTAACTTGATTCCTGGGTGCAAAGGTAAAAGAAAGAAAGGACAATATAGAAATATACAAAGTGACTCAAGATGGTGATGCCATCCTAACCATTGCCCCGAACAACAAAGCAGCTTGGGGAGCATGGATTTCGCAAATCTCTGTACTTAATGCCGCACCTGTTCTTACCATGACAACACCTGCGAACAAAGCAACAGGAGTCGATCCTAACCTCAAATCCATCAAGGTGACTTCTGAAAAAGCATTGTGGGCTTACGATGTCAATGGAACCAAGACTTCTACGGCGAAAACCATCGAGGCCACATTGACCTCTGACGACAAAAACAACGACATGGTAGTAACTGCCACTTTTACCGCAGGTGAAACTGGCGTGAAAGAACTCAACTTTACACTACCCCAAGGCAAGCAGTTGGAGTCAGCTACCACATATACCTTGAATATTCCTGAAAATATGATCATGGAGACTTCGGGTACGGGCAACAAGAACTGCAGCTTCACATTCTCAACCAAGGGATTGAACTATTTGGGAGCATACAATGGAAATACAAAAATTGAAGCTAATCCATATACAGTTTCCACACTCAACAACAACCAAGTGGCGTTTGCTTTCGATGAAAAAATTGAGAAAACAGACAACTTCAAAGTTATCGTATCCGACGGTACGACAGTAAATACATATACCAAGGATGAATGCGCCATTAGCGCTGATTACAGGGCACTTTACGTGCCAGTTAAATTAAAAGCAGGTAAGTATTACTCCATCAAGATTACTGCCGGTAGCTTGAAAGATGCTACAGCAGGCTCTACCTTGAAGAACAATCAGATTGTATTGCACTTGATTAGTTCTTTGGAGGGTATAAGCCTGAGTATGACCACCCCATACAATTTGGACGAGGCTCCTCTCACCACACGTATCATCTTGTCTGCCAAAGACAATGATGGAAAAGATGCAAATATCAAGAACAATGTAGAAGCGACTCTCGAGGGAAAAAGCGCAGACGGAAGCCAGACCCACAACATAGGAACTGTGACGGGTATCGCAAATGGCAACAAACTTGTATTTACGCCCAAAGAAGGTCAGCAGCTTTGTCCCAACTATACCTATACTTTAAAATTGAACGAAAAGGCAGAACTTAAAGATGTAAAAGGAACGTTGGACGATGACACCTTTGTATTTACAACAGCCAAAGTGATAGGTAACGCACCAATAGTAGAATCTACGTCCCCTGAAGCAGAATCTACCATACCAGTGGAAGATGTTCAGCCGACTACATCCAAGCAGATAAAAATAATATTCAATGAAAACATCCAACTTTTGGATGGTGCCTTGATTTTCTGTCGCCCTATGGGTGGTAGCGAAAGCTATAAATCTATAGAATACTACAGCGCAAGAAGCGACATTTACAATCAGATTCATGCCAAAGGAAACAAATTGTGGTTTGAGTACTCTGGCCAGAACTTATTCTATGGCATGCGCTATGAGGTGACAATTCCTACATACGCCATTGTAGGAAATGGCGGGCAGCCAATGGAGAAAAACATCAAGTTCTATTTCGAGACCCCTAAGTCTACAGAGGCCTCTGACACTCGTGCTAGAAAAGATGTTTATACCTGGGATTTCACCAATATTTCATCCTCCACTTTCAAGGAAATCGATGAAAGCGTAACGGCGGGAAATACCTATTGGGATAAGAAAGTAGAAGGCAATGATCTTGAATACGGAAGTATCAATGCACGAAAGAGCAGCTTTGCACAAGGACAAGAGATAAAAGCAGGTACAAGCAATAATACCATTCTGCCAGAACTAAAAGGCTTGCTGTTCAACTTAGTGAAAAACTATAGCGACAGATTCCGAATAGTATGTGAAAAAGGGTCAAAAGCCAAAGGTGACACCTATCTGTACCTCAATGGTGGAACACATTACGTCACCCTTCAATCGGTTCCTGCCAAGGCAATGGTTTATATCGAACACAATGGCTATAAAGAGATGTTCAATCTGAACACATCAGACGTCGATAGCCTCAAAACAATTACAAACAGTAATAAAAATCGAGTTTCTGTCTATCAACTCAGGAATATGACCAAGGACTTAACTTTCTGTGTACAGAACTGCAAACTATACCGCATAGCCATCGTCAAGGACAACAAGATTATAGGAAGTCCCGACAAAGATAAAGATTACATCAAGTATGCCACATATAGCCAGAGCTACCCTGTAGATTACAACTTGAACGCGAGTCTCAACGGAACGGAAGTCACTGCCTACAATGTCTCTACCACCTATCAGTCGGATGCCACCTTTGTGAATTTCACGGAATTACCGAACAACCAATCCGCTTCTGGCGAAGGTGTCATCTTGAAGACTTCCGGCAACTTAGGCGAGAGCCATCCTATCTTCACCACGGATGTCAACACTACTCCCCAAAAGCTCACAAGTAATGCCTTGGTAGGAACAGGTGACAAAGCGACTGAATTTGCAACAGCGAAGGAAGAGGGCTTCCAGAACTACATCTTGACCACCAAGTATTTCCACTTGGACAAGAATGAGAATCCGTCGGGCGAGGTGATAGTTGGCAACCAACAGTGTTTCTATAAATGGGTAAAAGGCAATGCCAAGAGCAACTTCGCATACTTGCAGCTGAAGAATCCAAGCAATGCCAATGCAGCCAAGACCGTCATTTATTTGGACTGGTTTGGCGATACCACGGGTATTCATGGCATGCTGCTCCATCACAGGTCACCAGTGGCAAAACCTATTACACCTTGGATGGAAGAAAAGTAACGAGTCCTACCCAGAAAGGTATCTACATCATCAATGGTAAGAAGATAATAATCAAATAAAAAAGTAAAAAAATGAAAAGAACATATATAGCACCCATGGCTGAGACCATCAAGCTCAACCTTTCCTCTTCTGTCCTGGACGACGCAGGAATCATAAATGGTTCTAAAGGTGCTGATGGCGCGGATATGCAAGCCAAGCAATTTAACACTTGGAACTTTGACGACGAGGAAGAGGAAGAAAAGCAAAGCAATATTTGGGAATAATTGCCAATGCTACCATCAAGGAAATTGACAAATTTCTCGCTAATTAATTGAGATAATGACAGAGATGGGCAAATCATTGCAAAAATATTTGGCTGTTTTAGAAAAATATGTAACTTTGCAGCCGCAAATGTAAACTTGCCTTCAGAAACCAAAAAAGTCCCGCTGTTAGGATGAAATTCCTTACAGCGGGACTTTTTTCGTGATGTCCTCGACTCTCTATCGAGCGGGGGATAAAGATCATAATCTTACAGCATAACCTTCTTCCTTATCAATGGAATTTACCACATACGAGTGTCTTTTCCTTCAGGATGAAAAACAAAGCTGCACACGAGAATCTCTCTTAAAAGATAATCTCTTTAATTTCTGCTTTTAGCCTTAGAGGCAAGAGCCTCGCGGCGATCACGAAGAATGCTCTGGCATCTGCTGATAGCCTGATTCTGATTCTCTTCGTTAACCTTTATTAGACAATCATTCATAACCTATTGTGTTTTGATAAACCTATTGTGATTTGAATACGTTGCAAAGATAGAGCATTCTGATAAAAGATGAAAGAAAATCCTATTAAAATGCATTACTTTAAGTCGATTTTTTGATTTACGTCAATTTTAAAGCCTTTTGTATCCCAATTTTCATGTTATATTCATACGATTCGTAGTATTTATAGGGATATTACTATGAGAAAATGGGGAAATCCTTCTGAAATTTCATTTTTTTTTGCGAACTTTGCAGCCGAAAATGGATTCTTCTTCTAAAAGAGATTGTTTTCTTCCAGGGATAATTCCATGCATAAATAGAGAGAAGGAAATGAAGAATTCCATAGGAATATAGGTATATATAAAATAATAAAGGTATGAAAAAAGTAATTCTATTGACTGCTTTGGTGCTGGCTTGCACTACTGGCAGTATGGCAAATGAACTCAGCGAGTGCTCTCTTTCGGAGTTGATCAGTACTCCTGTTAAGAAAACTACAAAGAAGGCAACAAAGAAAACAACAAAGAAAACAACAAGCAAGAAGACAAGCTCAACTAAGTCTTCTACTAAAACTTCTACTGCGGCAACCTCTGCCACCAGTACTTCTGCAACAACAAATACAGAAACAACAACTCCTACAACGGCAACTTCTGCTACTTCTACCTCAGCTGGTTCTGCAATAGCTGGTATCCTTGATGGTTTGCTTGGTGGAGGCACATCTGGTAGCACAGGCAGTACTGCAGGAACCATTATCAATGGAATTCTGAACAATGTAATCGGCTCTAGTACTTTCAGCAAAGAAAGTCTTTGCGCTCATACATGGAAATATAGCAAGCCAGGTTGTGCTTTTACTTCAGAGAATCTGCTTGCCAAAGCAGGTGGCGAAATTGCAGCTAATAAGATAGAGGAGCAGTTGGAAGGTTATTACAAGAAAGCAGGTTTCTCCAGCTCAAACACTTACTTCAAGTTTAATACGGATGGAAGTTTTGAGTCAAAAATAGATGGCAAGTCATGGAGAGGTACTTATACTTTTGATGAGAAGACACATGCCATCACAATGAAGGGACTCCTGCTCAGCGTTTCCGGCTATGCTACCCAGACAACCAATGGTGTCAGCCTTCTTTTTGAATCCAAGAAACTCCTTACCTTGGTTCAGACATTGACAGCTCTCAGCGGTAATTCTACACTTGGCACTATCGGCAATATCACCAAGAATTATGATGGAGTACGTGTAGGTTTTGAGATGAGTAAGTAATTTCTCATTCATCTATTGAGATATTATATAGTAATGATTATATTGCTATTATTTAAATAGCAGAAAAATCCCCTTAGAGATAGCCTGGATCAGGCTTTCGCTAAGGGGATATTTTATCTCTTTCGCTTTAAAGTTTCCTTTTTACTTGATCTCAACTTTTAGCGGAGTTTTCAATGCTTCAAGATAATCCTTGATGCGAATCTGCCATTCTGTATAGCTGCGAACATCATATTTGCTCCATGCAGCTCCGAAGTAATAGCTGAACTTTTCTCCGTCCTTCAAGCCAGTCTTGATGCCTAACGCATGACCGGTAGCGCCGTCGTGCTTCTTATCGAAAAGCTGGTAGTAGGTATTGTCAATGCCATAAGGGAAGAGTACACCTACATATACCTGAGACTGGTTACCTTCCATATTGTCGGTAGGGTCTGCGTAACTTACGTAGTCTTTTGCGAAAGTCTTAGTCTCGGTATCTTCCTCATGGATTGGGAAACCTGTAGCAAAGTCGGTAGGGTGGGTGAGGCCATCATACCAGACAGTCATCTTGTTGAAGTTGCTGCCCTTGTCGAGAGAGATGATACGATGTTCTACTACGTTCTTCTGGTCGCCCACGGTAGAAGGATTGTAGGTCAGTTCAACGGTAAATCTGAGAGGACCATTGTCTAAGATCTTGTAATCCTTATAGCAGTAAGGTAATATCTGTTCGTTACCAATCATAAGGCTTGGTGCACCGAGGCCCAAGGTTGCACCTACGCGATATGGGTCGAGTCCGTTGCCCTGGTCGAGATGGAATGAGTTGCGGATATTAACTTCTTTTCCTTCTGCTTCTACTGCCTTGATCTGATCTTTGAGTTTGACAATTCTTGCAGGATTTTTCTCCGTCTTGAGTTGTTTTTCTATGGCTTTTTTCTTTGCATCCACTCTGCACATGTTTTCCCAGGCTTTCTGGTTCTTGATGTATCGGATATTTACCACCGTATCAGGCGTGTTCTTTACCCAAACGTCAGTGCCGAATGAGCGCTCGCCAGAACGCTGTAATGCTGGTCCGTAAACACGGTAGGCGCATCGGTCGTTCTCCCAAGCCAGGTCGTCCTTTCTCATCTTATAGAGAGCGCCTGTAGTCCATACTTTCTGAGGATATGGCTTCTCTATGCTGATATAAAAGGTAGCTGCGCTATGAGGGCGCACACTGGCATCGATGAGCAACTTACCATCGTGGGTAATCTGTGAACCGATTTGTTGTCCGCGGGTATTCTTTACCACATAAGCCTGTCCTTTGCCAGGAGTTGCATTTGATAGCTTAGCTTTCACATCAGCCATGCTTACTTCTACGAGTTCCATTCGCTGTGCAGCAGTTGTGTTGCTTACTACCACAGTTGCTTGCTGGGCATAGCTGTAGTTGGAACCGGCTATCGCCAAGAGCATCATGATACTCTTCATCATGTTGGTTTTTGTCATCATTGTTTCTGATTTGTTAGTTATTATTAATTTTGTTTTCTTACGTGTCGAACTTGCTTCGTTACGTACATTATTATATATAATACAAATGAATAGTTGCCGATACAGACAAAGTGACAATACTTTCTGTTGCCAATATTTCTTCTGGATTATTCCTCAATAAGGGAAACTTCCATACTGATATCCTCTTTCGGACGATCACCTCTGAGCGTCTCGCAATTCTGGATTTTCTCCACGACGTCGAGACCTTCTTCTACTTCGCCGAATACAGTATATTGGTTGTCAAGGAAAGGAGTACCGCCCATCTCTGTGTAGGTTTTCACCTGTTCATCGGTAAATTTAGGGTAACCTTCCTCCTTGCAGCGTTTCTTGGTTTCATCCACCAGCTGATCCTGCAATTCCATCAATCCCTGACGGTCGCGGTTGCGACGGAAGTTCATAATCTCATCGTGGTGTTCTTTAGCAAGCTGGTTGAATATGTTTTGCTCCATCTGCATACCCATCTGTTTCTCCATCTGCTTGAGTTCATTCATCTTATAGGTTTTTCCCCATACGATATAGAACTGGCTTCCGCTGCTTTCGCGCTCAGGATTTACCTCATCTCCTAATCTCGCAGCGCTCAGTGCACCACGCTTATGGAAAAGTTGAGGATAAACAAATTCAGCAGGAATCGTGTAGTCAGGACCACCTGTTCCTAACATTTTGCCCTTAGGAGCATTCTTACTCTCCGGATCACCGCCCTGAATCATGAAATCCTTGTTGACACGATGAAAGAGAGTGCCGTCGAAATATCCCTCTTTAGCCAACTTGATAAAGTTGTCGCGATGTTGAGGGGTTTCATCATAAAGGCGTACCTTGATATCGCCTTTAGAAGTCTTAATCAATACTTTTGCCATAATATTTAATTATCAGTATAGTTCTTTAATTTGGGCCTTTATAACCTTCAGTCCTTCAGTTATTCAGCCTTTTTTTTACCTTTTTACTTTTTTACCTTTTTACCTTTCATAATATTCCTTCCATTCTTTCATGGCTTCCTTCCAGTCGGTTTGTTCTCCGCTTGCAACTGCTTCCTTCTGTTTTTCCGCCTCGTCGCGAGCCTTGTCACGAGCACGTTTGGCTTTCATCGCCTCGATGGTAGCATCATCAAGAATCTGGATGGCACCACGCTTGATGGCAGCCTGAAGTTCCTCCTCACCGAAAGCCTTGCCCGGTTCGTTGAAGTCGGATATATTAAATTCGTAATCTACACGTAGGTCATGGCGAATCTGCTTCTGCTGGAGTCTGTTTCCAGCGTTTTTCAATCGGAGCAATTTGCCGATTTCCTTGATTTCTCCTGCGGAGTATTTGTTTCTTCCCATTAAAAAACTGATGTTATAATAATCTTATGAATAATTCTCTGCAAAATTACAGATAATCCTTGATAATGCCAAGTAATTATCTGGAAAAATGCGCTTATGGCATACGAAATCTGCCATCTTGTCATTTCTTTTATGCTCTTTTCTGACATTTCTCGCTCTTTTGTCAGTTGTGCCCCTTCTGTCTTTTCCTTGGCACACGCTTTGTTAACTATGTTTGCGTGACCGTTGGGGAGAGTTCCTGATAGATGCATATCTTCGGCAGACTTTCCGGAAACAGCGTCACATGATAAACATTATTAATAACGATAAAAATAAAAAAAGATATAATCATGGGAAAAGTAATTGGAATTGACTTGGGTACCACAAACAGTTGTGTTGCCGTTTTCGAAGGTAGCGAACCAGTTGTAATCGCTAACAGTGAAGGTAAGCGTACTACTCCATCAGTAGTAGGTTTCGTTAAGGATGGTGACCGCAAGGTAGGTGATCCTGCTAAGCGTCAGGCCATCACAAACCCTAAGAACACTGTATATTCTATCAAGCGTTTCATGGGTGAGACATACGCTCAGAGCCAGAAAGAGGCTGAGGCAATGCCTTACACAGTAGTAAACGAGGGTGGTTATCCACGTGTTGAAATCGAGGGTCGCAAATATACTCCACAGGAGATTTCTGCAATGGTTCTCCAGAAGATGAAGAAGACTGCAGAGGATTATCTCGGACAGGAGGTTACAGATGCAGTCATCACAGTTCCTGCTTACTTCTCTGACTCACAGCGTCAGGCTACTAAGGAGGCTGGTCAGATTGCAGGTTTGAACGTTCAGCGTATTGTCAATGAGCCTACAGCTGCTGCTTTGGCTTATGGTGTTGACAAGGCTAACAAGGATATGAAGATCGCCGTATTCGACTTGGGTGGTGGTACATTCGATATCTCTATCTTGGAGTTCGGTGGCGGTGTATTCGAGGTACTTTCTACCAATGGTGATACTCACCTGGGTGGTGATGACTTCGACCAGGTAATCATCAACTGGTTGGCTGATGGCTTCAAGGCAGAGGAAGGCGTAGATCTCCGCAAGGATCCTATGGCTATGCAGCGTTTGAAGGAAGCTGCTGAGAAGGCTAAGATTGAGTTGTCAAGCTCTACAGCTACAGAAATCAACTTGCCTTATATCACTGCTGTTGACGGTATGCCTAAGCACTTGGTAAAGAGTTTGACTCGTGCACAGTTCGAGCAGTTGGCTCACAACTTGATTCAGGCTTGTCTCGTACCTTGCCAGAATGCTATTCGTGATGCTAAGCTCTCTACATCAGATATCGATGAGGTTATCTTGGTTGGTGGTTCAAGCCGTATTCCAGCCGTTCAGACACTCGTTAAGAACTACTTCGGCAAGGAGCCTTCTAAGGGTGTTAACCCAGATGAGGTAGTAGCAGTAGGTGCAGCTATCCAGGGTGCCATCCTGAACAAGGAAGAGGGTGTTGGCGACATCGTATTGCTCGACGTTACTCCATTGACTCTCGGTATCGAGACTATGGGTGGTGTGATGACTAAGCTCATCGATGCTAATACAACTATCCCTTGCAAGAAGAGCGAGGTGTTCTCTACTGCAGCTGATAACCAGACAGAGGTTACCATCCACGTATTGCAGGGTGAGCGTCCAATGGCAGCTCAGAACAAGAGTATCGGTCAGTTCAACTTGACAGGTATTGCTCCAGCTCGTCGTGGTGTTCCTCAGATTGAGGTTACCTTCGATATCGATGCCAACGGTATCTTGAACGTATCAGCTAAGGATAAGGCTACCGGTAAGGAGCAGAGCATCCGCATCGAGGCTTCATCTGGCTTGAGCGAGGATGAGATCAACCGCATGAAGGCTGAGGCAGAGCAGAACGCTGCTGCTGATAAGGCTGAGCGCGAGAAGATTGACAAGATGAACCAGGCAGACTCTATGATCTTCACCACCGAGAACTTCTTGAAGGATAACGGTGATAAGATTCCGGCAGACAAGAAGCCAGGCATCGAGCAGGCATTGCAGCAGTTGAAGGATGCTCACAAGGCTGGTGATGTTGCAGCTATCGATACTGCCATCAACAACTTGAACACCGTAATGCAGGCTGCTTCTCAGCAGATGTATCAGGGTGGTCAGCAGGCTGGTTCTGGTGCACAGGGTGCTCAGGGCGGTCAGCAGGCACAGGGCGGCAATGGTGGCGCTCAGGATGTTCAGGACGCTGACTTCGAGGAGGTTAAGTAATATCTCCTGCCGATGAGGAGCCTCTCATAGATGCTCCTCTCTCTCAAAAGAGAGTTGTTAAGTTAATATATAATTAAAGCACACAACTGAAAAGGAAACGATTCGGTTGTGTGCTTTTATTGTATTATAGCTTTTGCCATAAGTACATGAAGAAAAACTATGAAGAAACGAAAAAGAGGATGTGTCATGGACTAATGACACATCCTCTTTTCAAAAATCTTATTTCTCGTTCTTTGCAGCAAGGGCTTCACGAACCTTTGCCTCGATTTCCTCAGCCAATTCTGGATTGTCCTTCAATAAAGCCTTGGCAGCATCGCGACCCTGACCCAATTTAGAACCATCATAGCTGAACCAGCTACCACTCTTCTGGATGATGTTGTGCTCTACGCCCAAATCAATAATCTCGCCAATCTTGCTGATACCCTCACCAAAGGTAATCTCAAACTCAGCCTTGCGGAAAGGAGGAGCAACCTTGTTCTTCACCACTTTCACACGTACCAGATTGCCAAGAACATTTTCACCATCCTTGATGGCAGAAGCCTTGCGGATATCCAGACGTACAGAAGCATAGAATTTCAAGGCATTACCACCGGTAGTCGTCTCTGGGTTGCCAAACATGATACCAATCTTATCACGCAACTGGTTGATGAATATACAGGTGGTATTTGTCTTGCTGATGGTAGAGGTGAGCTTGCGGAGAGCCTGGCTCATCAGACGAGCCTGAAGACCTACCACGTTGTCACCCATGTCACCCTCGATTTCCTTCTTTGGAGTCAGCGCTGCTACAGAGTCAATCACCAGAATGTCGATGGCAGAAGAACTGATCAGCTGGTCTGCAATCTGTAAAGCCTGCTCACCATTGTCTGGCTGTGAAATCCACAGATTGTCCACATCTACACCCAATTTGGCTGCGTAGAAACGGTCGAATGCGTGCTCTGCATCGATGAAAGCAGCGATACCGCCAGCTTTCTGTGCCTCTGCGATGGCATGAATGGCCAGAGTAGTCTTACCAGAAGATTCCGGACCATAGATTTCTATGATTCGTCCCTTAGGATAACCACCTACGCCAAGCGCATTGTCGAGTGCGATACTGCCGGTAGGAATCACCTCTATATTCTCGATTTGTTCATCACCCAATTTCATGATAGAGCCTTTGCCGAAGTCCTTTTCGATCTTCGCCATGGCAGCTTGAAGGGCCTTCAGTTTACCTTCATTAGGATTTAAAGTACCCTCCTTTATTTCTTCCTTTTTCGCCATTGTAATAATAGTTTTAAACTGTTATATTTTATATTTGTTTGAGGTTGCAATTAGTCGATTTCCAAATCACCATCAAATACCTCGTGCCAAGGCAAACCTTGCTTGTTGAGTTGCTCCATGAATGGATCTGGGTCGAATTCCTCTACGTTCCATACACCTGGCTTCTTCCATATGCCCTTGAGGAACATCATGGCACCAATCATAGCTGGTACACCAGTAGTATAGCTTACGCCCTGCATGCCAGTCTCGTTGTATGCCTCCTGGTGCTTGCAGTTGTTGTAAACATAGTATGTGCGCTCCTTACCATCCTTCTTGCCACGGATACGGCAACCGATAGAGGTCTCGCCGTCATAGTTCTCACCGAGATCCTGTGGGTTAGGCAATACGGCTTTCAGGAACTGCAATGGAACGATCTTCACCTTGGCAGTCTTGCCAGAGCCATCAGCCAATGGAGCCTCGTATTCAATCTCGTCGATACGGCTCATGCCGAGGTTCTGAATGCAGTCGAGATAGGTGAGATACTGCTGACCGAAAGTCATCCAGAAGCGTGCCTCCTTGATGGTAGGGTAGTTCTTTACCAGACTCTCCAACTCCTCGTGGTGCATCAGATAACTCTCGCGAGGACCGATGTTAGGGTAGGTGAGAGGTTTATGGATAGACAGAGGGTCTGTTTCAATCCATTCACCATTCTTATACCAGAGTCCCTTCTGGGTAATCTCGCGGATGTTGATTTCTGGGTTGAAGTTGGTAGCGAAAGCCTTGTGGTGGTTACCAGCGTTGCAGTCCACGATGTCGAGCACCTCAATCTCATCGAAGTGATGTTTGGCAGCGTATGCGGTGAAGATACCGGAAACGCCTGGGTCGAAACCGCAACCGAGGATAGCGCAAAGACCAGCCTTCTCAAACTTGTCCTTGTATGCCCACTGCCATGAGTACTCGAAGTGAGCCTCGTCCTTAGGTTCGTAATTGGCAGTGTCCATGTAGTTGCAACCGCAAGCCAAACAAGCATCCATGATCGTAAGATCCTGATAAGGCAAAGCGAGGTTGATGACAAGCTCAGGCTTGTAGCTATTGAAGAGAGCCTTCAACTGCTCAACGTCGTCGGCATCCACCTCAGCCGTCTGAATATCCATCTTGTAACCCTTGGCGTGGATATCCTTAACCAGCTTATCGCATTTTTCCTTGCGACGGCTAGCAATCATAAACTCGGTGAAAACGTCCTGGTTCTGGACGATTTTGAAGGCAGCCACGGTAGCAACGCCACCTGCGCCAATCATAAGTACTCTACTCATTTATATTTTATATATTTTAATGTTTATCGTCTGTTGTTTATTTTATTTCATTGGCAGAGATGCCCAAGGCACTCATCAGTGAATATCCGAGAATCTCCTGTCGGAAATTGCCGCCAGGCATTGGTTGCATGGCGAAGAGCGTGATGCGCTTGTCGTCATCCTCTACCTTTCTCAATATCTCTCGCAGGCGGTCGTAGGCATCTCCATCTTCCGAGTTGGGAATGATCATGACGCGCTTTACCTCCTTGGCATTGCAAACCGTGCGGGCAACATCCACGAGGAAATCATCCTTGCCCACCATCTTTTCCTCTGTAGGATAAGAAGATATGATAAACTCGCCCAACTTGTTGTCCTTGAAAGCCTGTGCGTTCAGATCTTTCTCATAATTGGAAGGGCGGAAGTTTTTCATTGCCATAGACTGCTTGTCGTGGATAAGCACCACTTGGGTTTCGTGCTCACCCTCTCTGAGACCGCCGTCAAGGGCAATACAGACTGCCCATTGAGCCATGTCGGCCGGTTGGATGCGACGGTTGATCATACGCTCGAAATTGACAGTCAGGTCGAAAGCCACTCTGTCAATGTAGTCAGCGTCAGCGATGATAACATTCTCGCTCCATTTTATATTGTTTGTATCTAATGAATTCATAGGTGCAAAAATACGATTTTTTTTCGTAACTTACCCCATTTTATGGATAAAATAATAAAAATGATATATTTTTTTCTTTTCTATGATGCAGATGCACTCTTTCCTCATGTGTGGATTTCCCTCTTTTCATGCGATGCATTTAGCCAAATAATGTCCTGCGAGGACTGCTAAAAGTCCCAAAGCCAGACTTCCGAAGAGATAGAGCATCATATAGGTATAACTTCCGTCCTTCATCAGTCCGTAACCTTCGTTCATGAAGGTAGAGAAGGTGGTAAAACCTCCGCAAAAGCCTGTAGTGAGGAGCATTTTGACGGATGGGGATAAAAGACCTCCTCCATTCCAGTTCAATCCTGATAAAAAACCGATGATGAGGCATCCCAATACATTTACCGTCATCGTTCCGAAGGGGAATGCGATGAATGTATATGATTGCACCATCTTGGAAATCCAAAATCTCATGCCGCCTCCGAAGAAGCTGCCGATACTGACCAGTAATAATTCTTTCATTTCTATATTTTTGTGATTGCTGCATGGACAAGTTAGCAGAGCCTTTTCTGCCGGTGTCCGATTACTTATTGCAGTGCAAAATTACATGTTTTATTTCTCTTAGGCAAAAGATTTCTGGAAAAAATAAAATAGCATGCTTAATTTTTCCTCTTCCTTTTTCTTTTAATGGATATAAGGAGCAGGAAAGTTATCCCGGGATTGCTTTTCCTGGATAAAGGTTCGAATAAATAAAGAATTGTTGAACATTTTAAAATAATAGGAGAAAAAGTTATGAAACGAGTATTCAATCTTTTGGTCGTGGATGAGAGTGGCAGTATGAGCATTATCAAGCGTCATGCTTTGGTAGGAATCAATGAGACGCTGACTACGATTCAGAAAATGCAGGAGACGCATAAGAATCTGGAGCAGCGAGTTACGCTCATCACTTTTGACAGCACGCATACCAATGTGTTCTATGATAACGTGCGTGCCTCTAATGCCAATCCTTTGAAGGCAAAGGATTATAATCCTTGTGGTGCCACTCCTCTTTACGATGCCATCGGAATGGGTATCGCCAAGATCAATGCCTTGACCACCGAGGATGACAGTGTGTTGGTAACTATTATCACGGATGGTGAGGAGAACTGCAGTGAGGAGTATAGTCTGAAGATGATCAAGAATCTCATTGAGAAGTTGAAGAAGCAGAACTGGACTTTTACCTTCATCGGTACTGATGACCTTGATGTGGAGAATATTGCTCTTGATATGGGTATTGACAATCATCTCCAGTTCTCGGAAGATGAGGCTGGCACCAAGAAGATGTTTGCAAGAGAGAATAGGGCGAGAGAGCGCTATGTCAAGTGCTGTGCGATGGATTGTAAGATGGAAGCGGGTAGTTATTTCGAGGAGGAATAATTTCAGAAAGAAGGGTGTGTCATAAGTTAAATCCTATACGCCCCCAAAAAATCCCACAGATTTCGCAGATTTTCACAGATTTATTTTTTGCTTCAAAAAGATTTGTGTTAATTTGTGAAATCTGTGGGACTATGTATTTTATTTTTTCAGCCTCTTATTGTCTGCTATTAATTTTTCTGCAAATTGTTTCCATATATCTTTCATGTCATCCGGCAGATAGCTCAAAGCCTTCTCTTTCATTTCTTGCGGAATACCGAAGCGGGCTTCGGCGATGCTGCCAACGATGGCTCCGATGGTATCGCTATCACCGCCATGAGATATAGCGAGGCGAATGGCATCCTCGAAAGATGAGGCTTGCGAGAGGAGATAGAAGGATAAGGGCACGGCATCCATACAGGTCTCATCGAACTTGCCCTTTGGATAAACTCGTGTGTCGAAATCCTCGTAATAGCTGCGGGCGATGGACATGAACCCCTGTATTGTTTCATTTTCATCCTTAGAAGCCTTAGCCTTCTCATTTTTCAATCCCTTCGTTTCCTCATTCTCAGAATCCTTAGATCCTTCTGAGAATCTGCTCTTGCGGAAATACCAGATGGCATGAGCTACAGCTTTGGCTCCCTTGATTCCTTCGGGATGATTATGAGTAGGAAGAGCCGTTTTCTCTGCTTCTTCCAACACCTGCGACAGGTCATCGAAGAGCCAAGCTACTGGTGATACTCGCATTGCAGAACCGTTGCCAAAGCTATTATATGGCTGCGGATTAAGAGAGCAAATCCATGCTGCGAATCTTCCGCCATACGCTCCTTTTGGAGAAGGATAGCGGCGGCACCAATCCAGCAGGCTTTCCTGATAGCTTCGTCCGTTCAGTATCGCATCGGCTATCGCCACCGTACAAATGGTATCATCGGTGAAGTCGCATCCTTCACCGAACATCTCGAAATCATAATCAAACGTATTGTTGAACTCATATTTTGAGCCAGCAATATCTCCTATCATTGCCCCTAACATAAGCTGTTAATTCTTTATATCCTTTACTCTATCACTTCCCAGAAACTTTCCGGAAGGCTGATGTTCTTCATCTCCTTTGCCTCTTCAAATAATGGGGCGATGTCTTCAGCCTCAAAGCCGGCGATGCCGCAACCGATAGGTGTTACCAGGAACTGCATTTCTGGATGATGCTTGGCAAAATCCAGGAAATCATTCACGTATGGACGGATGGTTTCCACGCCGCCCTGCATCGTAGGAATGGCATAACTCTGACCTTGCAAGCCCACACCCTTGCCCATGACGGCACCGAAGTGAAGACAGGCAATACGTGCCGCACCACCGCCATGCATGCCAGCCAGATTGCTGCCAAAAACAAATATCTCGTTCTCTTTCAAAGAATCAATCCAGCGAGGAGTGATTCTTCCCTTCTTCATATCTTCCATATTCTTCTTATTATTAAATATGTTATTGCTAATATCAGCCGATTCCTCGCAGCACATTCTCGAAGTCATCATGCTCGGCATCGACATCTTAGGAGCACTTGAAACGGATGCGTCTTCGTCGCCGAACGACAGATAGCTTCCGTATTCCGATGCATCGAAGTATCTCTTGAAATAAGGAATCACCACATCATGCATCATCTTCTGGCATCGCTGGGTGACGGCGGAGGCGGTCATGCCCAACTGCATGGCTACGTCCTTGCCCTTGAATCCCTCGATATAGAGCATCTTCAGGATGATGCTGTTCTTGCTGTCCCTGCCATAATAAAGATTGCCAATCTCTTCTATCGTTTGATAAAGTTCATGCTCAAACTGGTTGTCGCTTATATCAAACTTCATCTTCCGGCTCTCCTGTCTGGTCTCGAAACTCTCAAATCGATGTTCCTTCTTCACCTCCTTCAATTTATCCAGCAAGAGGAATCGGAAACCATTCACCATCCAGGTTTTGAGCGACATGCTTGGCTTCCTGTCCTCCAAAGGCTTGAAGTCATGCTCGCAGAGATAGAGATAGTATTCGTGAGCCAGCGAGAAGAAATCCATGCCCGGTTTTGATTGCAGGTCGTAACGCTTGTCGTAGATGCAATAAGCCACCCGGCAGTATCCGTAGTAATACTCCCTTACTATTCTTGCATTAGCATCCTTGAAGCCTTGAAGAATCTCATCATCAGACAGTTGTGAGAGATCAGACTTCCTTGAAAAATCCTTTTCTTTCCCCATATCGTTTCGATATTCTAATTTGTTTGCAAATATATACTTTTTCTTTGAGAAATAGGAGTTTTTGCTCCAGTTTTCTTTTTTACATAGTATTAAAAGAAAAAAGTAGGGAGAAAATTAAGCTGGTATCGAAAAAAATGAGGATTTTTACAGCGTATATCGGAAAATAAAGATAAAAATAAGCAGATACAGGGAAAACTTTCAGAAAAAATGAAATCCATAAGAAAATGTTGATTTTAACATCCTCTTATGGATTTCATGACTGTTTACCATTTATGAATGATGCAAGAAGCATCAGGTTATGCATGATGTAAGAGCATCAGAAAATTATGCCAGAACATAAAGTTTCTTTTTGCCGTTGAATACAATTCTTATCGGATTTTTCTTGTTTGCAACAAAGGCATCGAGTTCTGCTTCCGCCATCGTACTGTTCATTCCCGTCATCTTGCAGTATTTAGATACGGTGAGTGTCTTGTTGTTGCGCAAATACGCCAAAGCCATTTCCAGACGATCTTTCTTGCTCAGGCGGTTGCTGATATGTGTAGTCACGGCTGGACGGGTTACTACTGTCGTGACGATAGGTCTGTAATATCCACCGTAATGATGGAAATGTCCGTAGTGTCTGTATTGTGCGAAAGTTGTAGTACCTACCAATGCCATCATAGCGATGAGCATTCCTTTCTTGATGTTATTTGTCGTCTTCATAATCTTTTCTCCTTTTATTACTTGATTTATTTATAACCTATTGTTTTATTTATAAGCCTACTGGATTGATAGTAGGTCCTGACGTCCTTTCATGAAGTTCGAACTCTTGTTTGATGAACGTTACGATTATATGACCTTGAGAAAAATGAGAAGTAAAAAATGGGGGTCCTAAAAAAGCAGAAAAAGTCACATGAAATATGGAGGGAACTATGCATACCAAAAAAACTCTCTGTTTTTTACTTTTTACGAAAAGCTGGGTCATGTATTCATAAAAATGAGAATGTAAAATGATATGAGTTATGAAAAGAGTTATCAATTATTTATTTGTTCTGGCAGCGATGTCCTGCAGTCTTACTTCTTGTAATAGTAGTGATGATGATTTAGGAAATGAGTCTATCGTTCCGCCTCAGGAAACGGTGACGATTACGGATACAAGGAAATCTATAGCCACAGAGATGCTGACGATTCCTTATCACGAACTTGCATTTTCTACCTCTGGAAATACAGAGAAACCTTGTCTGGTCATCTATCTTCATGGTGGAACCAGCAGTGGTGATGATAATGAAAAGCAGATGGAGGAAGCTGGTATTGATTCTATATCCAATTACCTGAAAGCGCATCAGAAGAATGCCGTCTTTCTGATTCCTCAATGTCCTAACCGTCAGTATTGGATAGGTCCTGCCAAAAATGTACTTGGCGAGTTGATAGATCAGTATGTAGCTGATGGTAAGGTCGATGTAAAGCAGATTTATCTTTTTGGCGGTTCTATGGGTGGAACTGGTACTTGGGGTATGCTTGCAGCCTATCCGAATCTGTTTGCTGCTGCGATGCCTGTCGCTGGCGATCCTACGAAAGCGGGGGAATACAACAGTAATACTCCCGTATTTACAGTGATGGGTACAGAGGATGATCTCATGGATATGTTTACTGCAGAGAGTTTCGTGGAACAGTTGAAAGCTCAGAATGTGGATGCTCGAATAGAGATAGAGGAAGGATGGACCCATGAGATGACCTGTATCGAGAGTTATACGACCTCAAGACTCGATTGGGTGTTTTCACACAAACATAATTAATTAACAATGAAGAATATGGATATATTAAGAAAATCTTTGGTTATGCTGGCCTTTGCTCTGGTGAGCATTTCTGCGATGGCAGAACAGTTCTGCTATCTTACTTTTGAGACGAAGGATGGGACAAAGGCTTCCGGACAAGATCTTGTAAAAGGTGGCAGTTGGGATTCCAGCCGTGATGCCTGCCGCAGCGAGTATTGCGATGATGCACGTGATGGTGCGGGCAGATATGCCAATGTAGGTTTCCGTGTTGTAAGAGTAGATAGGTAGATATTTTTTTATAAAATTCTGCTAAAATCTACTGAACAGCTTAAAATGAGCTATTTATGAATAGTTC
>ERZ1034920.1076-NODE-1076-length-18642-cov-6.793027_pt1 | contig 18642 bp, 16 predicted proteins | sample MGYA00520688_ERZ1034920 | MGnify/ENA primary metagenome ERZ1034920 (study PRJEB33766, sample SAMN09781785) | gut metagenome | biome: gut microbiome | host: Homo sapiens | place: Madagascar | study: EMG produced TPA metagenomics assembly of the PRJNA485056 data...
TTTTACGCTTACCTGTAATAGCTTTCTCAGTAAACTAAAAGCCCCTGTCTTTCGACAAGGGCCAACTTTCATCTTCTGTTATGATTCTCTTATTTTGCGTAATCTGTTGCTCGTGACTCACGAATAACATTTACTTTAATCTGTCCAGGATATTCTAATTCAAACTCAATCTGTTTTGCAATATCCCTTGCTAAAAGCACCATATCATCGTCAGATACCTGCTCCGGAACTACCATAACACGAATCTCTCTACCTGCCTGAATGGCAAAAGACTTATCTACACCTTTAAACTGGTTGGTAATATCTTCTAACTGTTTCAATCTGTTTGTATATGTCTCGATGGTTTCTCTTCTTGCTCCCGGTCTTGCAGCTGAAATAGTATCCGCTGCCTGAACAACACAAGCAATCAGACTCTGCGGTTCCACATCGCCATGATGTGCCTCCACAGCATTAATAATTGTTGCTGATTCTTTGTATTTTCTACAAAGATCTGAACCAATCTGAATATGTGATCCTTCTACATCATGATCAATTGATTTACCAATATCATGAAGAAGTCCTGCACGTTTTGCAAGTCTGACATCCAGTCCGATTTCACCTGCAATGAGACCGGATAACTGGGCCACTTCGATTGAATGCTTCAATGCATTCTGTCCATAGCTTGTTCTGAACTTCATACGTCCAAGAAGACGGATCAACTCCGGATGAATTCCTGTAACTCCAACGTCAAGAGCCGCAGCTTCTCCTTCCTCGCGGATCATTGTATCCACTTCTTTCTGAGCTTTTTCAACCATCTCCTCAATTCTTGCCGGATGAATACGTCCATCCACGATCAGACGCTCAAGTGCAATTCTTGCAACTTCTCGGCGGATTGGGTCAAACCCTGATAATACAACCGCTTCTGGAGTATCATCAATGATCAGTTCCACACCGGTTAATGTTTCCAGTGTTCTGATATTTCTTCCTTCTCTACCGATAATTCTTCCTTTCATCTCATCACTTGGAAGCTGAACTACAGAAATTGTAGTCTCTGCAACATGATCTGCTGCACATCTCTGAATTGCATTCACAACATACTCTTTTGCTTTCTTGTCAGCCTCTTCCTTTGCCTGAGTTTCCAGTTCTCTGACCATCTTGGCTGTGTCATGCTTGACGTCATCTTCAACAGTTTTTAACAGATATTCTTTTGCCTGTTCGGAGGTAAGTCCTGAGATTCGTTCCAGTTCCTGCACACGTTTCTGGCTAAGTTCTTCTACTTTGGCTTCACGCTGGCGAAGATGTTCTTCCTTCGCTGTCAGTTTGTTCTCACGATGTTCTAGTACATCTGACCGTTTGTCGACCGATTCTTCCTTCGCGAGTACACGCTTCTCATAACGCTGTAACTCCGCTCTTCTTTCTTTCGTCTCTTTCTCAAGTTCATTCTTTGTCCTGATGGACTCTTCCTTTACTTCCAAAAGAGATTCCTTCTTCGTCGTCTCTGCAGTCTTTACAGCATCGTCAATGATTTCTCTTGCTTTTGCTTCTGCATTCCCAATCTTGCTTTCCGCATTCTTTCTCAGATTGGAAACTGTAACAAAGTGAGTAATGATTCCGACTATCAACGCGAGGGCCACGGCAACGCCTATAAATAAACCTAGACTTATCTGCACAGGAGCACCTCCTTATTCGATTTTCATTGTACATATTACTCAAATACAACACTTAAATTTTATACTGTTTCAACAACAATGTCAAGCATTGTAATTATTATTTTGTATCACATGACACAATCCGGGTTACTGTTCACTTCCGTGTCAGTTACTCTGTTTATCATAATCTGATATAACATGGCGGATCACTTCATAACGAAATCCTTTTCGCGCAAGATATCCTAATATCTTTTGATATTCCTGTTCTTCCATTCTTTCCGGATCAACCTTCTTTTTTCGCAGTATCCTTCGGATTGCCTCTTCCTCAGAATCTTCACTATAGCACTGTTCAAAAGCCAGACAGATCAAATCATCAGAAACTCCCTTCTGCGACAGCAGTGCTTTGATTTCCCGTTTGCTTTTACTATCTTTGCGGCTCATAACAAAATTTTCCGCATATCTTGCATCATCCAGATATCCAAAAGATCTCACATATTCAATTGCTCCGCTGATTGCATTCTCCGGATATTGTCCCGCCTTCAGTTTTTCCCTTAATGCAGACTCTGTACGATCCATATCCTCCAGCAAATGCATTGCTCTCTTCTTTGCGCGTTTCAGCAGTACCTCATTCTGAATCTTTTCATAATTTTCCTGCGCGAGATCTTCTCCCTGCTTTATACCAAAACGCTTCAACTCACCTTTATAAAGCACAAATGCAAATGTTCCATCTAGATATACTTTAAACTTCGTCTTTGTCTGCTCCTCTATCCCAGTAACAATCATTCTTTCTTTTCTGCCTCATCAGCCACTTTAGAAGCCGGTGTCAGCTTCAGATCACTCGATGCTCCTGTCTTCTTCTCAGCATCCGGAAGCTCCTTCTCTGCTTCTTCTGATCCGGATAATGCATAATGTGCTCTCACCTTCTGATCCAGTGTCTCCATCACTTCCGGATGTGATTCCAGATATGCCTTTGCATTCTCTCTTCCCTGACCGATCTTCTCTCCCTCATATGCATACCACGCACCACTCTTCTTCACAAGATCAATATTGGTTGCGAGATCAAGAATATCTCCCGCACGGGAAATACCTTTTCCAAACATAATATCAAATTCCGCTTCTTTGAACGGCGGGGCAATCTTATTCTTCACAATACGGATTCTTGTACGGTTTCCTACCATCTCTCCACTCTGCTTTAAAGTCTCGATTCTTCTGACATCCATACGCACAGATGCATAGAATTTCAACGCACGTCCTCCTGTCGTTGTCTCTGGATTTCCAAACATTACTCCAACTTTCTCACGTAGCTGGTTAATAAAGATCACAATACAGTTTGACTTGCTGATAACCGGTGTCAGCTTTCTCAATGCCTGTGACATCAATCTTGCCTGCAGACCAACATGACTGTCTCCCATATCCCCTTCGATCTCCTGTTTTGGAACAAGAGCAGCTACAGAGTCAATGACAATAATATCAATTGCCCCTGAACGTACCATTGTCTCTGCAATCTCAAGAGCCTGATCTCCACTGTCAGGCTGTGAAATATAGAGTTCATCAATATCTACTCCGATATTCTTTGCGTATACAGGATCCAGTGCATGCTCTGCATCGATAAATCCGGCAATTCCGCCTCTCTTCTGAACCTCAGAAATCATATGAAGTGCGACAGTTGTCTTACCACTTGATTCAGGACCATAAACCTCGATCACACGTCCCTTTGGCACACCGCCAAGTCCAAGTGCCAGATCAAGGCTCAGACATCCGGTAGGAACTGTCTCTACAGCTACATGCGCCCCTGATTCTCCCAGCCGCATCACAGCACCCTTACCAAAATCTTTCTCCAGCTTTGCGATCGCCGCATCCAGTGCTTTCTTCTTCTCTTCGTTATTCGCCAGCTTTGTAACGCTCTCTTTGCCTGCCATAATTTTCTCCTTCTCTATCTCTCTTAGTGTATAAAACCTATTCTCTCTTTTTCGAACAGTTGTTCGTCTATGAATAGATTTTATTATACTTCTTTCAAAATGTCAACAATAATTCTTCCCCTTAATTTTGTTGCAATAATACGATATACCATGGAATCCTCTTCCTGAAACAGAAGAATTGAAGTTCATGTGAATCAGTGCCGGCTTAAAGATCTGCCAGCCAGACAACTAAAGAATAGCATAAGGAAAGGCAGAATGCAAGTACCACAGCACTTACATTCCGCCTTTTATACTACACTGCTTTCCAGTGTTTCACTTCTTCTTTGTAAAAGATAATTCCTTCCCGGATAATTTTGAATCCACTGCCTTCAAGTTCCGCAATCGTAACAGAACAGTTTGGCGGTACTTCATTTTTCCAGAAATGTTCTACGGAAAGACTACCTCTCATCCTGTTCAGCATTGCTGTCATCGCAGCACCATGTGTAGAAATCAGAAGATTCTTATCCTTCAGCTTCTTACTCTCTTCAAGACTCTTTAAAAACTCTCCAGTTCTCTCATAAAGTTGTTCTACACTTTCAGCATCTTCCGGCGGAATATAATTTCCCGTATCCTGAAAGAATTTCTGGAATGCAAGATTCTCTTCTTTCGTCTTATCTACACAAGACATTCCCTCATACGAGCCAAAAGAAATTTCCTGAATTCTCTGATCTTCATAAAGCGGAATGTTGCGTCCTTCAAGAAGAATCTCCGCTGTTTCTTTTGCACGCCGCAAGGGACTGGTATAAGCCAGATCAATCTGGTATTGTCTCATCCCATAAGAAGTTTCCCGGGCAAGATGACGCCCATATTCATTTAAGGGAATATCCTTTCGTCCCTGTACCAGTTTTTTCTTGTTCCAATCCGTCTCTCCATGACGCACAATATATAGCCTCACTGCTTCCTACACTCCCTCTTCTTATCTTTTTAATACTTCTCTCCTGATATATCTGTAAGTAGTTTCCTCGCCTTCTTCCGCAAGCATATGAAGCAGTTTTTCTAATAATTCTCTTGTATCTTTATGCATCAGCTCATCTGCACGTCCGTTCTCATAATATGCAAGCGGTGCATCAGAGGTATATGCATCCCCGAGATACACTTTACTTGCTGCAATGCGGTCAAGAAACATCTCTACTACATATCTCACCGGCATCTTCATTCCCGCCAGAAGGTTCGGTCCCTCCAGACTATAATCAATCCAGTATTCATAATGGTGTTTGTTCCTGCCTTTGTGGTGGAGCCATGCGGAAGAATACCCTTTTTCTTCCCGTTCAGCATTATTAGGGCTTCTTGTCCCCTGATAGTATCTGCATCCCACACGGAATTCTGTCCAACTGTATTTTGACATATCATGGAGCAGTCCCTGTTTGTACAAACCAACACGAAAACACTCTTTTAAGACTAGTTTTTTGTGTTTTGTTATGGTACAAAAATGTGCAAATGCCTTCATACTTTTCCCTCTCTGGCCGGCTGTTCTTCTTTACAAAGTTCTTCTGCTCCCTGCCGTTTTTCTATTTTATTTACATTCTGCGTCTTAACTGTATAAATCGGTTTCTTTTCTGAACGACTCTTCTTTTCCTCTATCCTACGTCCAACCAAAATTGCTACGCTACGTTCTTCCAGTAATACCTCTTTCTGATTTTCCAGCTTTTTTGCTTCACAAAGCACGCCATCTTTTGTAGTCATAACAAGATACCATTCTACGTTCTTTCCAATCGATGGTATTGCGAAGTGATGCGGCAGCCAATGCATATTATACGCTGTAAAACAAGGGAACTCCCCTTCTTTCGTTCCCGAATACAAGACACCTAACTGACGACTGGAAACTTCTGCTTTTACCTGCCATGCATTTTCTCCATGATAGGATACGTCCGGTATGCCACATCGCGTGGTATCCATTCCGGATAGTGCTGTACTTTGGTGAAGACAACGATGTTCTTTTCTCAGCCCGATCAGTTTCTTTATATACTGAAACAGCCAGTCATCTTTCTTTAACTGTGTCCAGTTTACCCATCCTGTCTCGTTATCCTGACAATATGCATTGTTATTTCCTCTCTGCGAATTACAGAATTCATCGCCTGCAAGAAGGCATGGAGTTCCCTGAGCTGTCAACAGGAGTTCTAATGCATTCTTCACCTGATTCTTTCTAAGATTGACAACTGCGCGTTTTCTGCTCGGTCCTTCAGCTCCGCAGTTCCAACTATAATTATAGTCTGGTCCATCCAGGTTCTTCTCACCGTTTTCTTCGTTATGTTTACAATCATAAGATACTAAATCCCATAATGTGAATCCTGTCTGTGTTGTAATATAATTGCATTTTCCGTTCTCCGATGAACGATTTTTTAACGCCCAGATCACATCATTTACCATATTCTCGTCACCTTTTAAGAAGCGACGCATCACATTCTGGAAACCATCATCTTTCTGCATCAGCTTGATATCTTTCAAAAACGGATCTTCTATCAGCTGCTCCCACGGCACGTTATAAGGATTCAGAACAAATCCATCCACATGATACTCCAGCATATAGAAGCGCAGACATTCCGTTACATAATTTGCTGATATTCCCGGAACAAATGGCATCTCCAGTACAACTTCTATGCCCTGACTATGACATGCACGCACCATATCTTTCAGCTCAAGAACTGCACTTTTTCCAGATGCATAGGCTTTTTTAGGGGCAAAATAAAAACCTTTACCATATCCCCAATAGTTCACTTTCGTTTTTCCGCACTCTTCAAATTCATAGACCGGCATACACTGAATCTGGTTGACTCCAAGTTCTTTTAAATAATCCAGTTTTTCAACAACCCCCTGGAATGTTCCCTTATGCACCACTTTCGAAGAAGAATGTTTTGTAAATCCACGCACATGCAAACCATAAGCCACTACATCTTCCCATGGAAGATGTAGACGCTGATCTTCCTGCCAGTCATAGTCCTCCATTGAAACAATTTTCCCACGAATCTGATGTTCCTGAAGTTTCCGTTCTACACCAAATTTCTCTTTTCCTGCAAGTTCTTTTACATATGGATCCACACATACTTTCCCATCAATCAGAAAATTGTATTCATATCGATCTGCTTTCAGACCTTCAACAGATAAGAAACGTACTTCTCCAACGCCTTCTTCCTCCGGCATATCAAACTGATATTCCGGAACTTCTTTCCCTCTCTTATACAGTAAAAGTTCACAGGTCTTCCCTTTTGCTACCTGAACGGCAAAATTTATATTTTTACCTTTGATATCCACTCCAAATGGCTGCGGACTCCCCTTTGTCTTCCTCATCGTTAACCCCTTTCTTGAGCAATCAATAAATTACTGCCATCCATCTGTTCCATACATTTCAACATTATCACGATTTATAAAGAAAGTTTCCTCATAATTTTCTTTCTCATAATCTTTGTCTGCCAGTAATGCTGTCGCCACCTTTACTGCTGTCTTTCCCATATTGATCGGGGACTGCGCTCCTATCCCGGTCATTCCTCCTGTACCATTCACCAGTGCTGTCTTTGTCACCGGAGAACCATCCACACTATACACGCAGATATTCGTTCTCTGCACTTCTGTGATCGCTGCCATCACCTGCTCTGCCATCGGATCACTTCCACACATAACAGCATCAATCTCACTGTTTTCGTTCAGGACTTGCGTCATCTCATCTTTTACATTGCTGCTGTCTCCCAACGCCTCAATTCTTTTTATCACTTCGAAGCCACTGTTTGCTACAGCCTCTTCGAATCCGGTAATTCTTTCATTCACTGAGTTTACCCCAGGACTTTCTACAATCACAATTTTACCGCCATCTGGTTTCTGAACCAGAAGATCCTGCCCGCACACATATCCCGCATTCTCATTATCTGACCCTACAAATGCAGATACAAGGCTTGTCTCTTTTACTTCTGTATCAAGATTGATCACCGGAATATCTGCCTCTTTTAAGGCTTCAAGTGCGGGAGTGATTTTCTCCCAGTCTACCGGACAAAGAAATACTGCCTGCACCCCTTCGTTGATCAGCTCCCGAATCTGTTCATTCTGCAAATCAGCATCTGATGCCGGATCACGAACCATCAGGCGGTCACCTTGAGCCTCCAATGCTGTCTGGACAGAATTTTTTAATGTGTCATAAAAAGGATTCGACATATCGATCCCACTAAATCCAAACAGTCTGCCACCTTCCTCTGTATTATCATTTTTCTTATCATCCTCTTCTACTACTGCATTGTCTTCCGGTGTTCCAACATTTTTCTTTCCGCATCCAAGCAATGCTGCCGCTATACACAAAACTGCCACCATGCACAGTATCCATTTTTTCTTCATATTGTCTATTATCCTTTCACTTCTATCAGTAACACTTTTATTCTACCTTGTTTAACCCGAAAGTCAATCTTATCTTGCTTTTTTCTCCCCTTTTTGTTACCATCAAGATAGCTGATCATTCTCGTTTTGAGCACCTGGCTGGTCAATACGGAATGAAATACAACACAGATTCAAAGGAGAAGATTATGAACGAAAACGAATCCCTCACAGTCACTTTGACACTGGAGAATAATGAGGAACTTGAATGCGCTGTTCTCAATATTTTTGAAGCAGAGGAAAAGGAGTATATTGCACTTCTTCCACTGGATGAAAACGGTGATAACACAGACGGTCAGATCTATCTGTATCGTTTCATTGATAACGGAGAAGAGGAAGAACCTGGACTTGAGAACATCGAAGAAGATGAAGAATTTGACCGTGTTTCCGCTATATTCAACGAATGGCTGGATACACAGGATTTCGGCGATATCGATCTTGATGCATTAGATGACCTGGAGGACTAAGTCTTGAGGATGTCAGCAAAGTGGACTGACATCCGGTCAGCTTTTCAATAGTTCGTCTACAAAACGGGAGGGAGTAACTTCTTTCCCGTTTTTTATTTTCACATAACAGATCTTCAAAAAATCTTTTGCCCTTGTCATTGCCACATAGAATAATCTTCTCTCTTCTTCGATCTCCTTGTCTGTCTTTGCCTTCTGATACGGAATTCTTCCTTCATTCGCCGCAATCAGGAATACCTGCTTGAATTCCAGCCCTTTGGAAGCATGTATCGTCATCAGCCGGACACCCGGACGTGGTCTGTTTCTTTCCTTTTCCTTCGCTTTCAAAGTCTCCGTATATTCTTCTACATGTGCAAACCATTCTTCAACACTTGAAAATGCTTTCGCCGCCTCTTCGATCTCTGCCAGTACTTCATTCAGATCAGATCTGTTTATCTGATGTGTAAATGCATACTCTTTCAGAAAATCGTCATAACCAATCCTTTTTCTGATATACTGGATTGCTGCATACGGAGCCATCTTCATAAGCATCTTAACATCCCACTCAAACTGATCAATCCGGTCGATCATCCAGTCTTTATCACAATAGAACTTCCGCATGTCTTCAAAAGAAACCTGACTTCCTGACACGCTGTCTCTTCCAAGATATCGCTTTGGCCGGTTCATCACCTGTAAGAAATCCTGTCTGCGCCGCTTTCCTGTTGCCAGCCTGAAATACGCCATAATATCTTTTGCTATAAAATGTTCATAGATATTCGGAAGATGTTCTTTCATCTGAAACGGGATCTTCCGTTCCACCATTGCTTCTACCACTGCTCTCGCATCTGTATGAACCCGGAACAGAATCGCAATCTCCTCTTCTTTTATGCCATTCTCCTTACATTTCTGTATCTCTTCAAGAACATATTCTGCCTCTTCCACCGGATCTTTCACTTCCTGAATATGAAGGCAGGAACCGCCTTCACGGTTTGCTTCCAGTTTTTTACTATATCTCTCCACATTATTTTCAATGAGTTTCAAAGAATTCTGTACGATATTTGCTGTCGAACGGTAATTCATTCCAAGCAGAATTTGTTTTGCATCAGGGAAATCCTTTCCAAATCCAAGCATCAATTCTGAATCAGCTCCACGAAAGCCGTAGATTGCCTGGTCATCATCCCCCACTACGAACAAATTATTTTCCGGCTGGGCCAGCATACGGATCACATCATACTGAATTCGATTAATATCCTGAAATTCATCAATCAAAACGTATCTGAATTTCTTCTGCCACTGTGCAAGTACATCTGGTCTTGACCGGAACAATTCATAACAAAGTACCAGCATATCATCAAAATCAATCTTTTTCAGTTCTTTTCTATGCTGTTCATAATTACGGTAAATATTGCGAAAAGCATCCGCACTACACTTTTCTGATACAAATTCTTCCAGCGGAATCCGATTATTCTTCACTTTTCCAATTTCTGCCGCAATATCCTGAATAAAATCTTCTTCATCAAAGATCTCCATTCTTTCTTTGTTAATCACGCCACGTAAAATCTGATATTTTTCTGTCTCTGAAAGAATATTTTCCTGATTCATCCGATAAGCCCATTTCAGGATTCCATAATAGATTCCATGAAATGTCCCCACTGTAACCGGAAGATCTCTTTTGCCCATAACCAAACAGAGGCGGGATTTCATCTCCGCCGCTGCAAATCTTGTAAAAGTAACGACCAGAATTTCTTCTGGTCTTACTTTCTGTTTCTCTATAAGGTATTTTACTCTGTTTACAATCGTAAGCGTCTTCCCCGATCCCGGGCCTGCCAGTACAAGACATGGGCCGTCTGTGTGCTGGATTGCCTGCGCCTGTGCTTCATTAAATCCCATTGTACCTCTTTTCGCTGTCCTTACTGAAGTTTCTCGATTCCAAGACGGATTCTTCTAAGAGACTCATCTTTTCCGAGTACTTCCATCAGTTCTGTTGCTCCGCCCGGAGTATTCTGCTTTCCGGAAACTGCTGTACGAAGCGGCCACATTACATAACCTACTTTGTATCCTTTTTCTGTTGCAAATGTTTTCAATGTCTCAAACAATGCATCATTGCTAAAGTCCTCCTGCGCCTCAAGAACCGGGAGAACCTCGTTCAGAAGTGCGAGTGACTTCTCAGGATCTGTTTTCATCTTCTTGTGTGTATACAGTGCAATATCATAATCTGGAAGTTCTTCAAAGAAATCCACCTGCTCTTTGATCTCCGGAAGAATCTCAATTCTTGTCTTCACAAGTGTTGCAATCTTCTTCAGATCATAGTCCTTTGTTACTGCCTCTTTCAGATAAGGCTCCGCAAGTGCATAGAACTTATCAAAATCCATTGCCTTGAGATATTCTCCGTTCATCCATTTCAATTTCACTGTATCAAATACAGCCGGAGATTTACTCATATGATGATAATCAAATGCCTCAACAAGCTCTTCCAGAGAGAAGATCTCTCTGTTGTCTGTCGGGCACCATCCAAGCAGTGCAACATAATTCACAACTGCCTCTGAAACATATCCCTGCTCGATCAGATCTTCATAAGAAGAATGTCCACATCTCTTGCTCAATTTCTTATGATTCTCATCTGTGATCAGTGGACAGTGTACATAAACCGGTACTTCCCAGCCAAACGCCTCATAAAGGCGGTTATACTTCGGTGCTGAAGATAAGTACTCATTTCCACGAACAACATGTGAAATCTCCATCAGATGATCGTCAATTACATTTGCAAAATTATATGTCGGGAATCCATCAGATTTGATCAGGATCATATCGTCAAGCTCTGCATTCGGAACTGTGATATCTCCGTAGATCTCATCATGGAATGTTGTCTCTCCTTCATTCGGTACATTCAGACGGATAACCCATGGCTTACCTGCTGCCAGATTCGCCTCTACTTCTTCCTTGCTCAGACTCAAGCAGTGCTTATCATAAACAGAAATCTCTACTCCACCTTCAGAAACCTGTGTCTTTAAAGACTCCAGACGCTCTTTGTCACAGAAACAGTAATAAGCGTCTCCCTGCTCTACAAGCTGCTTTGCATATTTAAGATAAAGGCCTGATGCATTACGCTCACTCTGTACATACGGTCCATATCCGGCATCTTTATCCGGTCCTTCATCATGGATGAGACCTGTTTTCTCCATTGTTCTGTAAATGATATCAAGTGCACCTTCCACAAAACGTTCCTGGTCTGTATCCTCTACACGAAGAAGGAAATCTCCCCCTTCATGCTTTGCGATCAGATACGCATAAAGTGCTGTTCTTAAGTTACCCACATGCATTCTTCCTGTCGGGCTTGGTGCAAATCTTGTTCTTACTTTCTTACTCATTCTATCTTCTCCAATTCCTGTTTGTTATTGTTCATATCTCGTCATATTATAGCGCAAGTCCCCAGATTCTTCAACAAACAAAATCAATGTTTTTCTTTTACTCCAAAAGTTTCACCGTTTCAGGAATACTTCCCGTCTGTTCAAGTGTGCAGGATCTTGCATCAATACATTCCAGATTTGTTCCATCAAATGCACTTTCTGCAAAACTTTTCACACCTTCCGGCACCTGAAAGGTTCCTGTCCACGCTGCCGGAAATGCAAGAAGGACCGTGCCATCTGCCGTGTAGAGTACACCATCTACCGTAACATAGGCTGGATTTGCTGCATCTGCTTCTATCCATCCCAGGTTACTCAGCCCCGCAAATGCTCCTGACTGAATAGTTGTTATATTAACAGGAATTTCAATCTCTTCTACAGCAGAACCAAGATCCGACAGTGCTCCTCCCGCAATTTGGGAACATCCTTCTTCAGGAAAGAGCAGTACTCCATCCTGTATCACTTCTTTGCTTCCTGAAAGTCCATAGATCACACCTTCCGCATTAATAAGATATCCTGTGTCTATATTCTCCACTGCTATTGGCTCTTCTTCCTCCTCATTTTCATTTTTTACATTTTCCATTGAATCAGGATTTGTAATTATCGGTTCACTTGCAACATTTATAGTTGTATCTCTTTTCACACCTGGTTTTTCTGCCACAATCTCTTCTACCACGGGTTCTTCTACCACGAGTTCTTCCACCGCAATTTCTTCTACTATAGGTTCTTCCACTAAAACTTCTGCCGGAACAGCCGCTACCTGGTTAACATCTGCCTGGTTAACATCTGTCTGGATAGCTTCTATTGTTACTTTTTCCGGCAGATCATTTCCTGACACATTTATATCCTCTGTTGTCGCACAGACCGCTATGTCAGAAATCAGATTCTTTTCCAAGTATAATGAAACAATTTCCTGTGCAGACATCAGAATCAGCGCACCACTTAATAAAGTCACTCCCACTCTGACATATGGTTTTCTCACCGTTTCCTGATGCCATTCATTCCAATTCAATGCTATATCCATGTTCTCTTATTCCTTTCTCTTTCCCCCACATTTTAATACACGAAATAATTTTAGTTTATCAAAGGAAAAAGGATGCTGCAACCAAATGCAACATCCCTTTGATTTTTCCGCTTTGTTCTGATAGACTCCAAGGATTCTATACGTTAATTTCAGCCTTCACGCCAAGGATTTCTTTATTCTTTTCAAGCAGTGGACGGATCACATTCTTAAGATAAGCATCTACCTGCTCACTTGCACGTCCAACATATTTCTCCGGTTTCATTGTCTTCTGAAGATCCTCTAAAGTCAGGTTGAATGCAGGATCAGCTGCGATCAATTCAAGAAGGTTATTGTCAAGTCCCTTCTCTTTTACATTTCTTCCTGCTTCCATAGAAAGCTCACGGATTCTTTCGTGCAGCTCCTGACGGTCTCCTCCGGCTTTAACAGCATCCATCATAATATTCTCTGTTGCCATGAATGGGAGTTCGGACATCAGACGCTTCTCGATTACTTTCGGGTATACAACCAGTCCGTCTACAACGTTCAGACAAAGATCAAGAATTCCGTCGATTGCAAGGAATCCTTCCGGAACACTCAGACGCTTGTTAGCGGAATCATCAAGTGTTCTCTCAAACCACTGTGTTGCAGATGTAATTGCCGGATTAAGTGCATCGATCATCACATATCTTGAAAGGGAAGCAATTCTCTCACTTCTCATCGGGTTTCTCTTATAAGCCATTGCTGAAGATCCGATCTGTGTCTTCTCAAATGGTTCTTCGATTTCTTTCAAATGCTGGAGCAGACGGATATCATTAGAGAATTTGTGAGCACTTGCAGCGATTCCTGCCAGTACATTCAGTACTCTTGTGTCTACTTTTCTTGAATAAGTCTGTCCGGATACCGGATAACATGCCTTGAATCCCATCTTCTCAGCGATCATCGGATCGATCTTGTCAATTGTCTCCTGATCTCCATCGAACAGTTCAAGGAAACTTGCCTGTGTTCCTGTTGTTCCTTTAGATCCAAGCAGTTTCAGGCTTCCAAGTACATATTCCAGATCCTCAAGATCCATTTCAAACTCCTGCATCCAGAGAGTCGCTCTCTTTCCAACCGTTGTCGGCTGTGCCGGCTGGAAATGTGTAAAAGCAAGTGTAGGCTGGTTTTTCTGCTCCTCTGCAAACTTCGCAAGCTCTGCAATTACATTCACAAGCTTTGTGCGAACCAGTTTCAGTGCTTCTGCCATAATAATAATATCTGTATTATCTCCTACGTAACAGGATGTAGCTCCAAGATGGATGATTCCTTTTGCTTTTGGGCACTGAACACCATATGCATAAACATGAGACATAACATCATGACGTACAACCTTCTCACGTTCCTTTGCCACCTCAAAGTTAATATCATCCGCATGGCTCTTCATCTCTTCGATCTGTTCGTCTGTGATGTTGAGTCCAAGCTCCTTCTCAGTCTCTGCCAGTGCGATCCAAAGTCTTCTCCATGTTCTGAACTTTTTGTCCGGTGAGAAGATATACTGCATCTCGCGGCTTGCATAACGCTCTGAAAGCGGGCTTACATAACGATCATTACTCATAATTCTTTTCTCCTTGTTTCATATCTTTATCGTAACTGTTTATCTATTATAACACATAAACTGAGTCTTCAAAATCAATTTTGTTCAAATGCCTGACTGATATCCTCTTCCGGAACTTTCATCGGATACTTTCCTGTAAAGCAGGCATCGCAATACTTAAGATCTCCAACCATATCTTTCAGTTTCTCGATCTCCATGTATCCAAGAGAGTCTGCTCCGATCAGCTGACGGATCTCCTCCTGTGTGTGAGTATGTGCGATCAGCTGCTCATTCGACGGAACATCTGTTCCAAAGAAGCATGGATGTAAGAACGGTGGAGAACTGATACGTACGTGTACCTCTTTTGCTCCGGCTTTTTTCAGCATCTTAATAATATTTGCACAAGTTGTTCCACGCACGATGGAATCATCTACCATTACGATTCGTTTTCCCTTTACAACTTCCGGAATTACATTCAGTTTGATCTTTACACTGGAAACACGTTCGCTCTGTTTCGGTTTGATAAATGTTCTTCCCACATAACTGTTCTTGTGAAATGCCATTCCATAAGGAATTCCTGACTGCTCAGAATATCCTTTCGCTGCTACCAAACCGGAGTCCGGAACTCCTACAACAAGATCAGCGTCTACCGGATAAGATTCCGCAAGTGCTTTTCCTGCCAGAATTCTGGAATGGTATACACCTACACCATCGATTGTACTGTCTGTTCTTGCAAAATAAATATACTCAAAAATACATCTTGCCTGTTTTTCCGAATCGATCACCATACTCATATCTGACTGGATTCCATGTTTTCTTGTAATTGTTACGATTTCTCCCGGAAGAACATCTCTTACAAACTCACCGTCTACAGCTGCGATTGCACAGCTCTCAGAAGCAAGGAAATATGTATTGTCACGTTTTCCGATGCACAGTGGCTTGAGTCCAAATGGATCTCTTGCACCAATCATTTTTCTTGGGCTGCTAACAACAAGTGCGTATGCACCCTTGATCTTCTGCATCGCACACTTCACTGCTTCTTCTGCTGTCGGTGTATGAAGACGCTCTCTCGCAATAAGATATGCGATTACTTCAGAATCTATTGTTGTCTGGAAAATAGCACCTGTCTGGCTAAGTTCTTCTCTCAGCTCGATTGCATTTACTAAATTTCCGTTATGTGCAATCGCAAGTGTTCCCTTTACATAGTTTATAACAAGTGGCATTGCATTCTCTACACGTGTTGCGCCTGCTGTTGAATATCTCACATGGCCCACGCCAAGATTTCCTTTCAGCTCTGAAAGGCCCTCTTCGTCAAACACGTCATCCACATGGCCAAGTCCTTTTTTTGAAAGGACGTTTCTCTTCCCATAAGTGTCTGTCACTGCAATACCGCAGCTCTCCTGACCTCTATGCTGCAAAGCAAACAAGCCATAATAGACTGATGCAGCCACATCATGCCCATCCACATCATAAGCACCAAAAACACCGCATTCTTCCCCAAGTCCCGTCACTGCTTTTTCAAATTCACTCATGTCAGTTTATGCTCCTTACCTAGTTCCTGCTAGTTTTTATCATGATTTCTGTATCATACAAAACCGATTATAATATAAGGCGGAGTGAAAATCAACATTCCCTCCGCCTTGTATTTCTTCCTGCTCATTATTTTATTTACGTCCAATATATTAGTATTTCTAATATATTCGTCGTTTTTATTCTTCGTATCTTATTACCGCCTTCATTTTTGTCCAGTATTTACAAAATCACTATCCATTTGTATAACGAGACAAAAATTGACGGGTACGCTCTTCTTTTGGATTTTCAAACACTTCCTCAGGTGTTCCCTGCTCAAGTATTTTACCGTCATCCATAAACAGAACTTTGTCCGATACGTCTCTTGCAAATGCCATCTCATGCGTTACGATGATCATCGTAGTATTCTGATCTGCAAGTCCTTTGATAACTTTCAGTACTTCACCTGTAAGCTCCGGATCAAGTGCCGAAGTCGGCTCGTCAAAGCATAGAATATCCGGACTAAGTGCAAGTGCACGGGCAATCGCCACACGCTGACACTGTCCTCCGGAAAGTTGATGCGGATAGTTATTCATACGCTCTGAAAGTCCCATTTGATCTAAGAGGTTCTTTGCTTCTGCTTCAATCTCTGCATGTATCTCTTTCTTGCGTGCCTTATAATCAGGCTGACTTTTTGCAAGTAGTTCCTTCGCCAGCATTACATTCCCAAGTGCTGTATACTGCGGGAACAGATTAAAAGACTGGAATACAAGTCCAAAATGTAATCTTTTCTTACGGATCTCACTTTCCTGTTTTGTTACAGGATTTGCAGCATCAAACAATAATTCATCATTTACACGGATCACACCTTTATCCGGTGTCTCCAGAAAATTCAGGCAGCGCAGAAGTGTCGTCTTTCCACTTCCCGAGGAACCGATCAAGGAAAGTACCTGTCCTCTTTCCAATGAAAAGCTGATATCCTTCAGTACTTCTGTCCGTCCAAATGTTTTATTTATGTGTTCTACTTCAAGTATTGCCATTTATCTCTTCCTCCCAATTTAATTAAAATATTCCAGCTTCTTCTCAAGCTTTCCAAGAAGGACTGTCAGAATACCATTGAAGATCAGATAATAAAAAGCTGTAAAGAACATCGGCCAGATCGCACCTGAGATTCCCTGAGAACCTTTCAGGAACGCCTGTCCTGCCCAGATAATCTCCTGCAATGCAATGATTCGTGCAAGAGAAGTATCTTTTACAAGTGTGATGATCTCATTTGACATCGGCGGAACAATTCTCTTCACCATCTGAAGCAGCTTAACCTTAAAGAAGATCTGATGCTTTGTCATTCCAAGAACAAGTCCGGCCTCCGTCTGTCCCTGTGGGATACCCTGGATTCCTCCGCGGTAAATTACCGAGAAATAGCATGCATAGTTAAAGATAAATGCAACCGAAGCTGCAAGAAATCTTCCGCTTTCACCGCCACCCCAGATTGGGTTTCCTAAGACCAGTCCCGGGAAATAATAAATGATCAGCATCTGGATCATAAGCGGTGTGCCTCGCACGATCCAGACAATGATATTCGTAATATAACTCAACGGTTTAAAATGTGACATTGATCCAAATGCAATAACCAGTCCCAACGGAATAGCTCCAAGAAGCGTTGCAAAAAACAGCTTCAGCGTCTGTAAAAATCCCACATTCAGTGAGTGAATAACGATTGGAAATTGTTCCATAATAAGTTCCATTTTATTAAAGCTCCATCCTAAATTTATTTTTCGATCAATGCAGCCTGTACTTTATAAGTCTCAGCACATTTCTTCATTGATCCATCTTCCATACTCTTTTTAAAGTAATCATTCAGAGCTGCTGCAAGATCAGATCCTTTACGGAATCCAACACCATACTCCTCATTGTTCAGACTTATTGTGTAAGTAAGATCTGCATAACCTGTTCCTTCTCCGATCATAGCTGCTGCCATCAAAGCATCAATTGCAGCTGCATCTGAATTTCCTGAAGCAACTTCCATCAATGCATCTGCCTGTGATGAAACGGCTGTATACTGTGCACCAATTCTTTCAACCTGATCTTCCCCTGCACTTCCTGCTTCTACTGCAAAAGTTAAATCTTTCACACTTTCCTCATCCTGATACTTATCTACTTTGTCAGCCGGTACAACTACAACCTGCGCGTTATTCATATAAGCATCTGTGCATTCCATAGAACTCTTCACTTCATCAATCAGTGTCATACCATTCCATACGCAGTCGATTGACTTTCCATCAAGCTCAAGCTCTTTATTATCCCAGTCAATCTCAACAAATTCCGCTTCGACACCGATACTCTCTGCAAATGCTTTCGCCATATCTGCGTCAAATCCGATCCACTCACCATTGTCATCTTTATAATCCATTGGCTCAAAGTCAGTAACACCGACCACAAGCGTTCCTTTGTCTTTTACATATTCAAGGTCGCTTCCTGTTGATTCCGCTTTCTTATTCGCATTAGAAGAGTCTGAACCGCATCCTGCTAATATAGAAACTGCAAGTCCTGCACATAATAACACACTTAATACTTTCCTTTTCATAATAACACCCTCCATCATTGAGTTTGGCTTTTATTCTCTACCAATGAGTCACTGTACCACAGTAAAGTTACTGTTGTATTCTACCATAGCATACAATATATGTCAAACCCCAAAAACAATAACCAAAAGGTACATAACAATGCAGCTGCTCATAGATTCTGTGAACAGCTGCATAAAAAGTCTGTATTAT
>ERZ1034920.1081-NODE-1081-length-18593-cov-5.665822_pt1 | contig 18593 bp, 14 predicted proteins | sample MGYA00520688_ERZ1034920 | MGnify/ENA primary metagenome ERZ1034920 (study PRJEB33766, sample SAMN09781785) | gut metagenome | biome: gut microbiome | host: Homo sapiens | place: Madagascar | study: EMG produced TPA metagenomics assembly of the PRJNA485056 data...
CTATTCCCTACCGTTTTTTATCCCCCTACATTTTGCTTGCCGCCGGAGACCGAACCCCTTTCATTTATTTGCACACTTTTCTATAGCTATGTTTACGGGCTTGGGCTTCACCACGTTTTTTTATGCGCTATTCTTTGGTAAGTTTGTGAGCAAATTTATAAGTATGTGCATTAAATTGCGTCACCAACTTGATTATTTTGTCCGCCATCAAACGGATTTAGCAGGTAAACGTAGTTTACCTCTGCGGAGGACGACCAAATGGCTCCGTCTCCAGTTGACATCCTAAACCCTTTGCCTTGCTCTCATTTGTGCTGATTTTTCAATTTGTGCGCTTTTCTTATAAGAAAAGCGCTCTATGGATTTCATAGAGCGCTTATTCCAATACAAATATGATTATCCGATAAGCCTTGTAATAGTCAATATAGCTTATCTGCCCCTTGAAATTAAGGGAGCGGACTATTCTGTCAATGTCCGTCACGCCCTCGCTGTCGGGCTTTATCAGGTCGGAGGTGGTTTGCAGATACAGATTTGAGGAGTCAAGCTTTATCATGAAATACTTTTCTCCCGAATCTATGCAGCGGCGGCAGGACTGTTCTATTATCTCCAGCGCCTGATCGTAAGTCTCGGCGTACTTGTTTTCCACGTTGAAATAGTACATATCGGAGCTGTCCGCCACAGGCGGGTCGCAGAGCATATTGCTTATGATTCGGTTATTTTCCATTACCGAGTCTTCCGAGAGGAAATACTGGTACAGCACCATATCGGGATATCTTTCCGACAGCGCCGCCGAGGGCTTGTCCCAGCCCACGTCTATGTGATACCACTTGCCCTCCAGCTTCACCATGTTCCACATATGGTCAACGTCCGTATAGCCTGTGACTATCATATTTTCTATCCCTGCCAGATTGCACAGGTAGGAAAAAGCCTTTGCATAGCCCTCGCAGAGGGCTTTTTTATTTACAAGAGCGCCGTAGATAGAATCGGCGGTGGGGTCATCGGTGGAGCTTTCCACGTTGAGCACAAGGTAATCGTGGAAAATTTTCAGCTTTTCATAATCGGACATGGACGGGTCGGTAAGGGTCATTATCTCCTTTGCCGCCTTTTCCGTTTCCATGAGCATGATGTTTACTTCTTTTATGCTGTACTTATACGAGAAGTTCATCTCATAGGTCTGCACCGAACTGTCAAAATCCCCTGCGTAGCGGTTCTGGAGATAGAATAGCATCAGCTGCTCGCAGCGGACTGTTTCCAGCACCTTAACGTAGTCCTCGGTGCTTATGGTCAGGGGAACGTAGGATTTGGTGCGGAAATTCTGCATGGTATCCACCACGTCGTCGTAAACGTCCTGCATACGCTTGTCATAATCGAGGGAAGCGTATTTTGTGACCATGTGGTCGGGGATATACAGCTCCGTATCGGAAACATCGGCGTAGATATCCTCGGTCTCGGCGGGAGCCTCTGTGGTCACAGCGGTTCCGCCCGAGATGATAGTGTAGCTCACGTCATCTGTGTCGGGAACTTCTTCACGGGAGCAGGCAGACAGAACAATGGCAATGCCCGCTGCCAGTATCAGCTTTATTCTGTTGTAGATACCGCTGCTTTGCATCTCGGGAGCCTCCGTGGTCAATCAAGGTAATCAAGGAATATTTTTACGGTGAGGGTGTTTTCGTTGCTGTTGTGGTAAACGGATTCGGTGTTGAACAGCCTTGCAGCCTGCTTCTTTGCCGTTTCCAGAACGGTTATGACGTTGCCCTGTGCATTGCTGAAAAGGGCTGAGGTTATCTCGTCGAAGGCTTCGCTGTCTGCGCACATGAACTGAACTGTGGAGCTGCCGTTTTCTGCGGCTTTGAGGGCTTCACGGGTGATTATCGCCTTGGCTTCCTCCGTATCGGCGGCAACAAGGTCATTGTAGCTGTAATACTGATATTTTGTGCCGTTTGCGGTGGGAACTTCATACTCATAGTCATCTACCTGACGAAGCTCTCTTATGCGCTCGTCGGTAAGTCCGAAATAATCATAGCGCACCGAGTCGGGATTGCGTGATCTGTCGGGGTCGTCCCAGGTAAGGTCGATGTGATAATAATCGCTGCCCATCTCCACGATGTTCCACATATGCGGCTCGTTGGCAACGCCCAGCACCACCAGCGTTTTTATGCCTGCACGGTGGCACAGATAGGTAAATGTCTGGGAATACGCCTGGCAAAGGGCTTCCTTATCCACAAGGCAGCCATAGATGGTGTTGGGATTTTCAGCCTCGCCCGAGTATTTGCAGGAGATTATAACGGAGTCGTGGAAAAGCTTGACTATCTCATAATCGCTCATATCGGGGTTTATTTGGGAAAGTATCTTTTCAGCTTCCTCCTCGACCTCAGCTTTCATGTCGGCGATAACATCGGTGTCGTAATTGTAGAGCAGGCGCATCTGGGACACAAAGCCTGTGGCCTTGTCCTGGGTGTATTCGATGGTGGGAGAAATGTAGAAAAGCCTGTATTCATCGTTGTAGATAAGCTGATAAATGCTGAAAAGGTCATCGAAGGTGACTTCATCGTAATAGCTGAACTTTATGCTGCTTTCGCAGTCAAGCATGGCAGTTACAAGCTCGTCGTATATTTTCTGATGCCTGTCGTTCAGGGTGTAATAGCTGTAGGGGTGGTCGATGGTCTTTCTGCCTGTGTAGGGGCTTTTTTCGCCGTTTGCGGGGAAATATACGGGATTGCCCGCAGCGGAAAAGGCTATGGCAGAGCTTGACCAGTCAATGTCTTTGTCCGCTGCTTCTTCCGAAACGGTTTCCGATTCAACGGCGATGCTTACAGAGGTAGTTTCAGATGTTTCTTCCTGAGCTTCGCTTTCCGAAACTGTTGTTTCGGGCATTTCGTTGGCGGCAGTGCTTTCTGGCACGGAGGTCTCTTCCACAGTCTCGGTGCTTTCGGAAACAGCGGTCTCCTGCGGCTTTTCAGTGACTGTAGTTGTTGTTTCAGATGTCACCGCCTGAGTTTCGGTCACGGTATCGGTGGGAAGCGGAGTGCTATCGTTTGTGTCGCAGCCGCTCAGCGTCATTGCCGCCATAAGTGCAGCGGCTATGACAGCGGCATTTCTTTTTCTTTTTATCATTGCATTTACCTTGTATCTTCGCAGATCATCGTTATATGGATTATCAGCAGGCTGTCATTACAGTAACGGACGTACTTGTTGGTCATCACCGTTTTGTCGGCAGGCTTATCTGCCCAACTGTCCGCATATTTCAGCACCTGCCGTATCTTTTTTCTGTCAAAAAGTGCTGCTTTGGCGGAATAATACGCCTTTTCATCGGCAAATCTTATTTCCGCATCGGTAAGTCCCGCTGAAATTGCATCTGCCGCAGCTGATGACAGCAGTGCTATGCCGCTGTCGGCAGAATCTGCATACAGTCCCTCACGCCTGAAATAGTTGTTGTCGGAGCTGCATTCGGGATATGAAAAGTACGTATTGTCGGGAAAATGGGTAACGCCCTCAATATCCTTGTCGCTTACCAGAAAATAGTAGTGACGGATAAAATTTTCATCGGGCGGGTCGAGTATGGGGTCGTCCCATGTGCAGTCAACGTTGTACCACTCGCCCTCCAGCATTACCTTGTTCCATGCGTGGGAAGCGCCGTCCGAGCCTGTTCCCGTTACGGTTACGCAGGGGATATCCGCCTTTTGGCAAAGGAGACCAAATGCCGCTGCATAGCCCTCGCACATTGAATATCCGCCGCAGAGAGCGCCGTATAGGGTGGTATCCGTATTTTCATCATCGGAAAAGGTGCAGTTCAGGACAATGTAGTCGTGAAAGGCTTTCAGCTTTTCGTAGTCAGAGGTGCTTTCATCAAAGGCTGAGGATATTTCCCACGATGTTCTGCCGATATCCGCCTGCATCTGATGGGTGGTCTCCCGGTCATACCGATAGGTGAGCCGCAGAGTGTCGCTGTCACTGTCGGGGCGGTAGAACTTGCTTGTGAGCCAGAAGATATTCTCCTGATAATACACTGCCAGAAACAGCTTTTTCAGCGTTTCGGGCGGGAGCTTTTCGGGGAATACTGCCTGAGACTGAAAATTCTCCGCTGCATTTTGCAGGATATCATACATCTGCTGTTCCTTTGGTGAAAGTGAGCTGTAGATATACCGTCGGTCATCGCCCGTAATAGCAGACAGGCTGCCCGCAGAAGTAACGGTCTCGGACAATGAATAGTCCTCGTTAATTCTTGAGCAGCCTGACAGATTCGGGAGCGTCAGCACAAACAGCAGTGCGCCGATAACAATTCGCTGGTGTGTTTTCATGCCGTCTCCGTAATTTTCAGCTATCAGAAGCTCAGGTCAAGCTCGATCACCAGTGTGTTGGGGTCGCAGTTGGAGGAAACGGATGTTACCGCAGAGTTTTCGCTCTTTATCCATGAAGCGTAATCCTTCAGGTTCTTGGTAACAGCGTCATATACAGCCTGGCTTGTGACTCTTATCTCAACGGCTCTTGTGTTGCTTGCAGCGCATTCCTTGAGCTTTGCTCTGAGAGCGGTGTCTGCGGAAGCTTCATCCGAATAGAGCTGCTTTGTTACCTTAAAGTAGTTCATATCGTCAGATGTGCAGGCAGGAGGAGTGAAATAAGTCACCTGAGTTCCTGTGGTCTTCTTGTTTACATTGAAGTGGGACTTGTTGTGTATCCACTCGTCGGGAACGAGGAAGTATCTGTATCTGATATTGGTCTTGACAACGTTGGAGAGAATGGGGTCGTCCCAGGTGGTGTCAAGGTTGTACCACTTGCCGTCAACCTTTACAACGTTCCATGCGTGGGAGTCGCCTGACTCGTTTGTACCTACAACAACGGTGCTCTCGATGCCTGTAAGGTCGCAGAGATACTGAATGCTCTTTGCGTAGCCTTCACACTGTATCTCGCCGTTTACAAAGCCGCCGTAGATGGTCTGGTTGTAGCCCGACTCCTTGACGAAGTTGTTGTTGAGTGCGATGTAATCGTGGAATACCTTGAGCTTTTCGTAATCGGACTTGCCGTCAGCCTCTGCAAGTATCTTGCCGACTGTGGCGTCGATCTCCTTTTGCATGGAAGCGATAAGCTCGGGGTCTATCTCCCAGTACCAGAGCTTGCCCTTTGATACCTTCTTGGAGGAGAGCCAGAAGAGCTGAGGCTCCTGCATATATACGCAGCCGTAAACCTTTATCCACATTTCATCGGTAACGCTGTCGTCAACTCTCAGGCTTGTTCTGATGGAGTTTGCAGCTTCAAGTATCTGCTTGTAAAGCTCCTTTTCGGCATCGTTCAGCTGATTATAGCCGTAGCGGGTGGTGCAGTCAACGTTGTACTCCTTGAGAATGGGAGCCTTGGTGGTGACTGGTCCGCCGCCGTTTTCGATCATGTTGACGATCTCTTCATGGTTGGGGGGGAGAGTGGTCTCCTGATTTTCAGCGTCCTCGGGAGGAACATCGCCGGGCTGTGTCTCAACGCCCAGCTGAGCTGCGGGGTCGGAGAAATCGCCCTCGGCTGTGGTCACTTCCTCGCCGCTGGGAGCGGTGGTGCCGTTTTCGATAACGTTGACGGAGGTCTGCGCCTGAGCATCGTCCTCAGTCTTGCTGCCGCAGCCTGTGAACACGGAAGCTGCCATGAGCACAGCTGCTGCAAATGCCATTATTCTTTTAGTCATTCTGAAATTACCTTCCTTTTAATTGTTCTTTTTTCTTTTAATATACCAGGTCATAGTGTACAACGTAAACGCCGCCTGTGAAGGAGCTCTGTCTCATAAGCTTTGTAACGTTGGAGTGGTTTTTCTTTGCGTACTTCTGGAATGTTCTGAAGTAATCGTCGCTCATAAGTGTGTCATAGATGGACTTGTCGGTAACTCTTATTTCGGCAACGTTCTTGCCGTTGGCTGCTGCATCGTCAATAGCTGCGTACATTGCGGACTCAGCCTCGGACTTGGTGCTGTAGAGCTTGTTGTAAGCTGCAAAGTAGTTGCATGCTTCCTTGGTGCAGGCAGGAGGGTCAAAGAGGTGGATCTTGTTGCCGTTTCCTCTTACCATGGTATTTACATTGTAGTGGGTGATGTTATGTATCCAAGCATCGGGAACGAGGAAGAACTCATACTGAACGTAGCTGGAATCAAAGTGGTTGATGGGGTCGCCCCATGTAGCATCGAGATTGTAGTAGCCGTTCTCGCAGTAAACAACGTTCCATGCGTGGGAGTTGTCGTTTTTGTCGGTTCCTACTACAACAGTGCTCTCAATGCCTGCCAGGTCGCAGAGGTACTGTATGCTCTTTGCATAGCCTGCGCACTGAAGAGCGCCGTTGCCTGTAAGGCCATTGTAGATGGAGCAGTTGTAGCCCGAATCGGACTTGCTGAACTCATTCTTGAGTACGATCGAATCATAGAATACCTTGAGCTTGGAAACTGTGCCGCTGTAGTTGTTTGCCTTGGAGATGATGCTTGCAGCTGCGGAGTCGATCTCCTTCTGCATTGCCTTTATCTCGTTCCTGTCGGAGGTCTTGAAGGAGATGATTGCGCTTGATGTGCCTGCGGAAAGGCTTCCGCCCATCCAGAAGAGCTGAGGCTCATTGTTGTAAACGATGGTATATACTCTTACAACATCATCGGTGGTAAGGCCGGAGGGAACGTCAACGACGCTGCTCAGGCTCTTTACGGAAGAAACGATGTTGTTATAGAGCTTCTGCTCGGTAGCGTTGAGCTGCTTATAAGCGTATCTGGAGGAGGACTTTACCTTGTAGTTTGCATCATCAAGGTCGCCGCCGGTATTGAAGTTCTCGGAAGAGCCGCTGTCGGTAGAGCTGTCGGAACCGGAGTTTCCGCTGTCGGACTTTGTGGTCTCTGCGGGAGCCTCGGTGGTGGTAGCTGCTGTGGTAACAACAGGCTTTGTATCGGAAAGATAGTCGGAGTGGATAAATCCGCCCTCGGCAAGCTTGTAGTATTCGGTGTCGGTGATGGCTACAACTTCAACGGTGTCGCCTGCGTAATGCTGGGAGATAGGTGTGGAGCCGATTATCGCCTTTTCTCTGGAGTAGCAGTTCTCGGTAACGTACATTGTGGCGGACATCTCAGTCTCGCTCCAAGTCTGAACACTGGTCTCGGAGGTCTCTGCTGCGGAGGTCTCGGCGGGAGTGGTCTCAGTGGGAGCGGTGGTCTCCTCAGTCTCCTCTGTGGTAACTTCTGTGGTAGTAGTGGCTTCGGTAGTAGTCTCGGTGGGAACGGTTGTTACTTCGGGAACGTCGGTTTCCTCGGTCTCGGTGGTGGTTATGCTTACCTCATCGAGAGAGGGGAGCTTGCCTGTGTCCTCACTGGTTTTCTGGCAGCCTGTAGCCAGCATGGAAAGAGACATTACGAATGCCATTACCGCACTAATCTTTCTGCTCTTTGCTGATCTCATCATTTTTTTCGATCTCCTTTTCTTCTTTATTTATTACCGCTTTTATTCTGACGATTCTCATATCTTCCGCCAGAAGCACTGTAAAGGTGATGTTTTTGTAGATGACAGAGGGAGTCTCGCCGTCCTCGGGGATACGACCCAGCAGGTCGGTGATAAATCCGCTCATTGTGTCGTATTCGCTGTCCTCGGGCAGGGGAGCACCCAGGGTTTCCATAACGTCGGCAGCGTCAGCGGTGCCGCTTATGGTGTAGGTATTGTCGGATATTTGGGTTATCTCCTCAGCCTCATTGTCGTACTCGTCCTGGATATTGCCCACGATTGACTCAACTAAGTCCTCCATGGTGACAAGACCTGCGGTGCCGCCGTATTCGTCAACGGCAACAGCCATCTGGAGCTTTTTTGCGGTGAAGCGCTTGAACAGCTCGCCGCACATACAGCTTTCGGGAACGAAAGCCGCATCTCTCAGAAAGCTTTTCAGTGTCATGCTTTCAGAAGAATGAGTACCTATAAGGCACAAGAGATCCTTGACGTATATCACGCCTTCTATGTGATCTATATTGTCTCTATAGACTGGAATGCGTGAAAAGCCGCTGTTTATGGCTGTATATACCGCTTCCGATATCTCGGCATCTATATCCACCGCAACGATATCCGTTCTGTGGGTCATAACATCGCTGACTGACAGCTCATGAAACTCAAAAACGTTGTTTATCATCTCACGCTCGGAGGACTCGATAGAGCCTGTTTCATTGCCTGCGTCCACCATAAGGCGTATCTCTTCCTCGGTAACTGCGTCAGCGTCCTCGGAGGGATTGCCCGATGCGGCAGCTGCTATTCTGGCTGCAAGGCTGCTTATCAGGGTAAAGGGCTTCATCAGCACATATATGAGCTTCACGGCAGGAGTGCAGCGGACTGCAAAGCTGTCGGGATCCTTGATAAGCTTCTTCGGAACGCTTCCGCCAAGAACTTCGGCGGCAAGCACCGTGCAGAAGATTATAAGCAGCTCGGCGATGATGAATGCGGGGAGAGACATTCCCTCAGCGGGGAAAAGACTTGCAAAGCAGCTGTAAAACGGCGCAAAGAGTGTCCATTCGGCAGCTATGGTGAGAACTGTCACATTAAGTATGCGGTGTGCGGAGAAAGCGGAGATAAGCTCGCCGGGGTGAGAAAGGAGCCTGTAAAGCAGACCCTTGCCGCCCTTTTCGTTTTCAAAGCTTTTTACCTTTCCGTCGCTTATCTCGGTGCAGGCGGTTTCACAGCAGGTGAAGAACGCCCTCAGAAGAATAAGCACAATGCAGATGATGATACCTGCGGTAAGACTGCTGCCATTGGCAGTGCTGTTCACAACAGCGGATATAATATTACACCCGTCAGAATCCATAACCGACTTCCTTTCAGAACACGGCTGTACACCAGCCGATGATAATACACTGTAAATTATACAACAAAACTTTTCCCCTGTCAACGTGACAATAAGATAATCTCTGTAAATTATAAAAGCACCGATATGGTGAAAATGCCCGAAAATACGTGGTTTTGCAGACAGACGTTATAAGTGTAACTATTTGTAATCAAATTTTGTCCGAATTGAAACGGAAAATCCCGACAGCAAACCTGTCGGGATTTGGCAAATATCACATTTATATAGTATATTATTTCAGCAGACCCTTGTTATGCGCATCGTCAAAAAGAGCGTCCATATGCTCCCAAAGCTTTTCGGAACCGCCCTTTATGCACTTTCCACGCTCCTTGACCTGCTCATAGCTTACGTTATGCTCACGCCAGCTTATGCCGTCCTTGAGATAGTTCAGCAGCATGGGCTGCATACGGTCAACGGAGGAGGCAAAGCGTGCTTCGGGAGTGCTGCCCGCTTCAAATTCCTCCCACAGGGTGCGGTATTCGTCACGCTGCTCATCGGGAAGCAGACCGAACAGACGGTCGGCGGCTCTTGTTTCACGGTCACGCTTGGTCTCATAGCCCTTGTCGTCAAAGAAATATGTATCCCCTGCGTCTATCTCCACAATGTCGTGGATAAGCACGGTTTTCACGGCTTTCAGCACGTCTATAGGCTCGTTTGCGTACTCGGCGAGCATTATCACGAACAGGGCAAGATGAAATGAATGCTCCGCATCGTTCTCACGGCGTTTGTACTTCTGCTCCTCGCCCTCAAACTCACGCATTGAAGCGCCTCGGCTCTCGTTGCCTATGATATATGTCTGCCTGTAAAGGCTTTTCATCTTATCGGCTTCGATAAGAAAATCCAGCTGCTTTTTAAGTCTTTCGCTATCCATTTTTGTCTCCTTTTAAAACAAAAGCCGACAGATACTGTCGGCTTTTCGTATTTTAAGCTTTTATTACTTGGAGATAAGTGCCAGAGTATCTCTTGCAATGAGAAGCTCCTCGTTGGTGGGAACTACCCAAACCTCTACCTTGGAATCGGGAGCGGAGATCTTGCAGAGCTTGCCCTTGATCTCGTCGTTCTTAGCGTTGTCAAGCTTGATTCCGAAGAAGTCCATATTTGCGCAAACGTCTCTTCTTACCTCGGGAGCGTTCTCACCGATACCGCCTGTGAAGATGATAGCGTCAAGACCGTTCATAGCAGCAGCAAATCCGCCGATGTACTTCTTGATCTCGTAGCGGAGCATATCGCCTGCCAGCTGAGCTCTCTTATCGCCCTTAGCTGCGGCAGCGGCAATGTCTCTGTTATCGCTGGAGATACCGGAAATTCCGAGGAAGCCTGACTTCTTGTTGAGGTAATCGCTCATCTGGTCAGCGGTGAGACCAAGCTTCTTCTGAACGAACTCAACAGCGGAGGGGTCAACGGAGCCGCTTCTTGTGCCCATGAGCACGCCGTCAAGAGGAGTGAAGCCCATGGTGGTATCAATGGACTTGCCGCCCTGAACTGCTGTGATGGAGGAGCCGTTGCCGAGGTGGCAGGAAACTATCTTAAGATCCTTCAGGTCCTTGCCCATAGCCTCAGCAAGAGCTGCTGTTACGAAGCGGTGGGAGGTACCGTGGAAGCCGTACTTTCTTACGTGGAGCTTTTCATAGCACTCGTAGGGGAGACCGAACATATAAGCCTTTTCGGGCATTGTCTGGTGGAATGCTGTATCGAATACAACTACCTGAGGACAGTCTGCGGGGATAACCTTCTTGCAGGCTCTCAGAGCAAGTGCGTGGGGGTGGTTGTGAACGGGAGCCAGCTCTGCCAGACCGTCGATCTTGTCGATTACCTCATCGGTAACGAGAGTTGTCTCGCTGAATACCTCAGCGCCCTGCACGATTCTGTGACCTACTGCCTTGATCTCACTCATGGAGTCGATGACCTTGCCCTCGCCTGAGGTAAGAACCTCTACCAGCTTTTCAAAAGCCTCTGTATGTGTGGGGAAGCTGCAGTCCTCGTCAACCTTTCTGCCGTCAGCAGTCTTGTGGGAGATGTGACCGTCAATACCGATTCTGTCACAGTTGCCCTTTGCAAGAACGCTTTCGTCGTCCATGTTCAGGAGCTGGTATTTAAGAGAGGAGCTGCCTGCGTTAACTACTAAAACTAACATAATAACACCTTACCTATATCAATTTTTACATCTAACGATGATACCGATAATATTTTAGCACCATTTGTGCCAAAAATCAAGAGGCAAAAGCCACAATTCGGCAGATTTTGTGTTAATTATTATAGTATCTGCGTAAAATATGCCTGAAAACTGGTTTGGGATTTGCGGCGGTTTATGTCCTACTATAAATATTCTCCAAATATCCGCCCTGTGAAATGTGTAAATTTGGGGAAAATTTGAATTATACTATTGTAATTCATAATTATGTGTGTTATAATATTGTTACAGGGAAGTTTTCAACAGTCAAAACTTCGTATAACTTTGTGAAAAAATAAGGAGCTGATATTTATGAAGGGTGCATTCGGTGTTGCTCTGCTTACTATGATCGCTGCCGCTGCAGGTGCTGCTGCCGCTGTTTACGCCGTTAAGAAGCGTGAGGAGCTGGAACAGTATGACTACAGCTTTGATGATGATGACGAGATCTATTTCGGTGATGATGACGGCTGTGACTGCTGCTCATGCTCCGAGAAGGACGATTGCGATGACGCTGACGATGTAAGCAGCGACGTTGAGGAGCTTGAGGCTCTTGACGGTGCTGATGATGCGGACGTTGCAGCTGCTTCCGAAGCTGCTGACGATACCGCTGAGGAAAAGACCGAGGAATAATTTTTCGGGTTAGACAAAAAAACGGCTGCCGTACTTTGTGTGCGGCAGCTGTTTTTTTATTCTTCCGTTTCAGCCATGCTTATTTCAACTTCGTTGAGGGTAAAGCCCACATCTTCAAGTGTCTTGATGTAATCCTGTGCGGAACGGGGGTCGCCGTTTGTGATGGACACCGCTGCCCTGTTGTTGGGAACATCAATGAAAACTTCCTTTACGCCGAAATCGGGGTCAAGGACTTCCTTTGCCTTTTCGCCGATGGCGGTAAGCTCGTTCATGGAGTGAGCCACTGTCTGGTAGCGGACGCAGGTGTATTCGGACAGCAGGCTTGTGTAATACTCCGACGGCTCCTTTTCGGTGATGGCAACAAAAAGATTCTTGCCGTAGCTGTAAACTCCGCCGTAATCATCTGGATAAACAGTCTCGCCTGTGGATTGGAATGATATGGTAAGGCGGGTGTAGGCGTTCTGTGGAGTGTCCTCAAATTCAAGCTGAGGCATTGTTGTGGCCTGCTCGGTGACTTTCTCCGTGACTGTGGTGGTTTCCGATGTCTGCACGGTTTCGGAGGTGCCAAGAGTAACGGTTACTTCCTGAGAAACCGCACCTTCGGAAGTGCCGAGAGTATTATTGCCGCAGGAAGCCAGCAGCAGTGCCGCCATTACGGGCGGCAGTATTTTTTTCATATGCACGTATATCATTCCTTGGTAATTATCTTTTGGTATGATAATAATAGCATTTTATAATGTGATTGTCAATATTAAAGTATGTCATGGCGCACAAAAATGTTTTGCGATGATATTGCGATTTTGGGAAAACTATTGAAATCTTCGTTAGTTTGTGTTAAAATATAAAATAACATAACCATATCCGAAAGGTTTGATGTAAGATGTTTAAAGGACGAAAAATAATTGCGTTGTGTCTTACCAGACTTAGCAATGACGAGACCACTGCCAAAGTGGCTGAACTTAATGAGGCTCTTGTTGCCAAGGATTATCGGCTTTTTGTATATAACGCCTGTTCCGATTTTTATCGTAACACCAGGTTTGAAAGTGCTGAGAAAAAGGTCTATTCCCTGATAGATTATAATATTGTAGATGCTGTGGTGATATTCAGCGAGGCTTTCAGAGATACTTCCATTGTCGATGAACTGCGTATGGACGCTGAGGCTCACAATGTGCCTGTTTTTATTCTGGGTAACAGGTCGGAAAAATGCACCAGCTTTATTTTTGGTTACGGAGCCGGCTTTGAACAGGCGGTGCGCCATATCATCGAATACCACGGAATAACCGATACTGCTATGATAGCGGGCTTTGAAGGCGAGGAGCATTCGGAGCAGCGTATCATGGCATATAAAAAGGTGCTTGCCGAAAATAACCTGCCCTTTACTGACGATATGCTGAGCTACGGCGATTACTGGTCAGGCCCTGCTCAGAAGGCGGTTGAGGATATGATAGCAAGAGGTCATGTTCCCAAGGCTATAATCTGCGCCAATGATATGATGGCGATAACTGTTTGTGCGGTACTGAGCCGGCATGGATATAAAGTCCCGAATGATGTGGCTGTGGTGGGCTTTGACGGCACTGAGGAAGCAAAGCAGTGCAATCCGCCCATAACCACCTGCAGGTGCAGCCATGCTGACACGGCAAAAGCCATTGCCGACGCTCTTGAAAAGGTGTTTGCAGGCGGGGAGGTTCCCCATGATAACTATGTGGATTTTGTCCTTGATGTATATAATTCCTGCGGCTGCCATCCCGACCGCCCTCCTTATAATATGGGCAACACTCTTAAAACTGTTCTGGACAGGTTCTGCAAGTATCAGGACGACAATGCTCTTCTGTGCGAACTGGCGCAGGAGATAGTTACGGGCGACAGTGCAGACTGCATTGTAGAAGAACTCAAGGGATATAATTTCTACAACATCTGTATTATGGTAAATCAGAGCTTCTGGAACGAGGCGCTTAATCCCCTGGAGGAGAAGTGGAACGGCTTTGACGATGAGATGTGCATTCTCTACAAATCAGATGATGATTCAAAAAAATATCCCATGAACTTTATGCGCAAAGACGTTCTTATTGACATCGACTATGTTATGACGCTGGAAAATCCTGTTGTGTTCAACGTGCTCAGCTCATACGGCATTCCTATGGGATATATGTGTGTGGATTTCAAAGCCAATATTGACAGCTATTGCATGATACCCCAGTATGTATATGCTCTCAACAACGCTCTCAGCGGATACCGCAATGCCATGCACCTGAAATACACGGCAAAGAGCATTGAAAAGATATCCGAAAACGATTATCTCACAGGAATTTACAACAGAAACGGCTTCTATAAGCAGCTTTCATGGCTCCAGAGGAAGAATGCGGGCAGGAATTTTACCGTTGCTTCCATTGACCTTGACGGACTTAAAAATATCAACGACCATTACGGCCATGACGAGGGTGACTTTGCCATAAGCTCCGTGGCGGATGCTATACGCAGTATCCCTATTGATAATAAGATATGCGGACGCTTCGGCGGAGATGAGTTTGTGCTATGCGCCGTTACTTCTGCTGCCGAGAATATCGGCGACGGAGCGGAGGGCATTATAAGGCAGCACGTTGAGAACTTCCTTGCCTGTCTTAACAAGGATCATGTAAAACCTTACCCCATAACTGCCAGCATTGGAACGTGCAGTATCGGCGGGGACTTTGACTTTGATGCTATGCTGAAGCAGTCCGATGAAAGAATGTATGCCGAAAAGTGCCTGAAACCCAACAGGCGCAGAAACTGAGTATAATAATATAATAGTATCAAAATTCCCGTTCAGGTGTATATCTGAACGGGAATTTTGTATCTGAACTTAATTGGGTGCTTTGAATAATATTGGATATAAAGGTTCGAATATCAATATCCGTTGAATTATATTTGTAAAATTTACATAATATTATTATTTGTATTTTGTAAAAAGAACCGAATTTATACTGATCACCGATAAAACTATAGAAAAAAATCATCGCATAATCCATATACGCAAGATTATGCTCGATTTTTTGTATGGTTTTTAATTGGTGCTTAGTATAATTATGAAAGAGTATACGGCAATAAAATAGTTGTGAAATAACATAATGAAATAATATGATGCTATAACACTCACATTTTTCTGCATATCCTTATTTGTGGCTTATTTGGCTCACTGAGTAAGCTAAAAATCAGCAAACAAAAAATCCCTGCAAACCGCATAATCAAGCGATTTACAGGGATTTATTTTTGGTCGAGGTGACGGGACTCGAACCCACGGCCTCTTCGTCCCGAACGAAGCGCTCTACCAAACTGAGCCACACCTCGGCAATATGAATATTATATCATATCGGGTAGGGTTTGTAAAGGCTTTTTTGAAAAAAATTGCAGAGGTGTGCTTTGCTTGTGAAAGCTCATGCGGAATGCTATGTCACCTCTGCCGTTACATTTACCGCAAAGGTGATGTTTTCATCGGAGGTGTGGCTTTGGGGGAGGATAACGGAAAGAAAGCCCTCGCTTAGCCCACGCCTGCATATCTCTTCCGAGGAAAGAGAGATTATCCGCTCGGCTTCATGGGCGTATTCCTCTGCATTGGCGGAGCTGCCTGTTTCGTCTATGCGGCATTTGAGGGACATATCTATGACGTATTCACCGCCGTTTTCCTTGCTTTGATAATAGACGGAGCATTCGGCTTCTCCAAGGGTCATGCTGCCGCCCAGCACGCTCAGGCGTATGCCTTTTGCACTGCGCATAAGGTCAAGGGCGGCGGTCTCGGATATATTAAGCTCCGATGTGCTGTTTGGCATGATTATTGCCGAGCCGCATATCTTGTCGTTCCACATAGGTATTATGGCGATGGTGTTGTTTTTGGCGGCGGCGGTGACGGTTTTTAGGTCGGCTCGTTCCGCCAGACCCTCGCTTTGGTAATGGTTGGCGATGCCTGCCAGTTCGTCGGCGCTTACGGCGGAAACGGCTTCCTTGGGGGTATGAGTGAAGAAAACGGGGCAGCCTGCGGATATGCGCTCGCCTGCCAGTGCTTTCAGCTTGCCGCTGTCACGAATTATGCTTTCATTTGCGTAGATGGCGGTGCAGTGACCGAAAAAAAGCTGTCTGCCGCTGTTTCGCATTATCATGTCCGCTGCCTCGCTTATGCTCCTGCCGCTGCCGCTCAGCTCCTTGTATTGTGGGTCTGAATCCTCGCTGTCGGTGCTGTTATATACCTGAACGGTCAGCTCATACAGTCCGTCCGTTTCCGATATTCCCATGAGCTGAACGAACATTCTTTCGTTTACCTGGACTGCGCTGCATGAGGTCATGGTCAGCGCCATGAGCAGTGCTGCGGCTGCGCAAAATAGCTTTTTCACCTTGCTTTCCTCCTTTTTTCGGGTATGAATATAAGCGCCAAGGGAATTGCTCCCACAAGGATAAATGCGCAGACGGGAGAGCGGTAGATGCTTCCCACGCTTATTCCCCACAGCTCCGCTTCGGCGCCGATGAGGGCGAGGGCTGCTGTCAGAATGCCCCACCACCTGAACTTTGGCACGGCGGCAGTGAGGGAATGGCCTGCGCAGGCGCACATAAGGGAGGATACCGCTGCGGCGATAATTGTCCAGAGCATGAAAAATGCTCCGTCGGGGCGGAAGCTCATTTGGCGTGAGGCGTAGATAACTGCGTCCGCCATGGGATAGTCGGAGGAAAAAACAAAGTCGTCCAGCACTGCCCACACGCCGATTATCACCAGCGAAAGGGCGATGAGCATTGCCGCTGCTCCGCCGAAAACGCCTGCCCGGGTACGCTTGCCAAGCCCTCCGCTGAGTATGCACAGGGCTGCCGCTCCTGCGGCGGCGACGGGGAATATGCCATCAAGTCCTCCTGAGAGGGATATGGTTTCGGGGACTATCTTTGCATAGTCGTAGGAGACGATATCACCGAAGCCGCTGATGACATATGCAGCGCCTGTCAATATGAGCATGAAGATAAGGACGGTGCTCATTCGGCTGACGGTTTCCGCCCCTGTGTGGGAGATGTATCCGCATATTACGCCGAGAAAAACAGCGCACACTGCGGCACTTGCTTCAAAATATCTTTCGGAGACGAAAACGGAGTATTTTGCGATGAAATCCGCCGCTGCGGAAATGAAAAAAATGCTGTACAGCACGGAAATGAGCCTGCCGATAAAGCCTGTGCGCATGACAGCTATCTGCGGTACGCTTCCGCTGCCGTCCTTTATGAGTATCACCGGCGGGATAAGGGCAAGGGTGATGAGAATGACTGCCGAGACGGCGTTTGAGAGCATGGCTCCCGTGTCCGTAAAATCGGATATTATCAGTCCGAAAACGCCAAGGGCTGCCATTATCACCGCCGCCTGACCTGCTCCGATATATCTGTTATCCATTGTGTTTATCACCGCTTTCTTCACGTTCTGCGGCGGATCTTATATCCGCACCGTTCAGCTTTTCGACGGTAAAGCCACGCTTGCCCATTCGCCTGAAGCCAAGGCGCACTGCCACATCGCCCATTGCCTTTCGGGTAAAGGGGGAGACGGGCGCCATTACGGGCAGTCCGTAATTTTCGGCGGCGCAGATGTTTGCCAGCAAAAATGCGGACAGGAGAGCGATGCCGTACAGTCCCGCAAAGCCCCCCAGCACCACTGCCGCCAGTCTGAAAACTGTTACCTGCTGGTCAAGGGAGGGGATAACGAAGGAGGCGGTCACGGAAATGGCGCACACCAGCAGCATTGGGTTGGAGATTATACCTGCGGAGACTGCCGCATCGCCTATTATAAGTCCGCCGACTATGGAGACTGCTCCGCCTACGCTTTTGGGCAGGCGGACTCCCGCTTCACGTATTATCTCGTAAAATATCAGGGTTATAAGGGCCTCCCACATAAGGTTAAGGGGAGCGGCTTCCTCGGCGGCGGCAAGGTTCATCAGCAGGCGGCTGTTGAACATCTCAGGGTTGAAAAGCGCCGCTGCCACGTATATGCCGGGGAAGAACACCGCAAGAAAGAATGCGATATATCTGATATACCGCAGGAATGTGGCGTAATAGGGGCGGAAGTTATAGTCATCAAGGGTCTGGAAATTTTCGGTGAACATGGCGGGGATAACTATTGCAAAGGGCGTGCCCTCTATCATCACGCCCACACGTCCCTCCAGTATTTTTGCGCACATCACGTCGGGACGTTCGGTGGTGCTCAGCCCCGAAAAGACCGAGGGCGCACCGCTGTCAAGAAAGGGAGTGACATATCCGCTGCCAAGTATTGTTTCAAGGTCAAGGTCTTTGAGCTTATGACAGATGCTGTCCACAAGGGCTTTGGGTACTCGGTCTGCCATATAGCACACAACAACGTCCGTTTTGCTGCGGGGGGAGATGGGGAAGAGCTTGAATTGCAGGACGGGGGATTTTATGCGCCTGCGCACCAGTGACATATTTGTTCTTACCGTTTCCACAAAGCCCTCGTGGGAGCCCATGATATTTCCTTCGGAGGAGGGCTCGTCTATCCCTCTGACCGAATAGCCCTGTATGCCGAAGCACATTGCCGAGGGGATATTGTCTATGAGCAGGATAACAAAGCCGCTCATCACGGTGCGGATAACATCGCCGTATTTATCAGTTTCCGTGGTGTCAACGGAGAGTATCATATTCTCCTTTACATGGCTGTAAAGCTTTTCGGAGGTGCAGTCGGGGATATCTACCCTCATCAGGGGCTTTACCACCACCTGAGCCGTGTTGAAGCCTGAGACCATTCCCTCAAAGCATACGACCGCCGCACGCACGCCCGAAACGGTTATGGGGCTTATGAGCAGATCGGCGGTATTGCCGAGTATCCTTTTAATATTTTCAAGGTTAGCGTCAAGGCTTTTTTCTATGGGAACATTTTCAAATTCATAGGTATTGGGTATCTTCATTCTGCCGTCCTCCAAAGAGATAATATCCCTATATTTTTCCTTGGAATGTTTGTCTTATTCATCGT
>ERZ1034920.1086-NODE-1086-length-18541-cov-13.432868_pt1 | contig 18541 bp, 35 predicted proteins | sample MGYA00520688_ERZ1034920 | MGnify/ENA primary metagenome ERZ1034920 (study PRJEB33766, sample SAMN09781785) | gut metagenome | biome: gut microbiome | host: Homo sapiens | place: Madagascar | study: EMG produced TPA metagenomics assembly of the PRJNA485056 data...
GAGATCAAAGTAAAATTAACATTTTTGGAGGAAGTTCTGGGTACGGCAAGTGCTGACAAAGAGATTCATGACAAGTTTATCGCGGCGAATGCCCCGGATGCACCAAGCCGGAAAGAAGAGATCGAGGCTCTGGGTGTTGAAGAGGTTATTGAGAAGTCCATGACGGTGTTCCCACGGAATGCGGAGGGGAAACCGATCTTCTGGGATTACCAGATCAAGGGATTTTTCAAGGATGCATGCGGAATGCTCCGTAAGGTTCCCAATTCTGCCAGCAGTAAGATCAAGGCGTACAAGAAAGAGATCGACGGTCTGATTTTCGTAAAAGAACGTGAGATCCCGATTATCTTTGATGGCGAGATTGGAAGCTGCCAGAGACCATTAAGAGCACAGACGGCACAGGGCGAACGTGTGGCGCTGGCAAACAGCGAAACCGTTCCGGCAGGAAGCACGATTGAATTCACCATCCAGCTGATGTGCGACACGCACGAAAAGGCCGTGAGAGAATGGCTTGACTATGGAGTTTACCGGGGAATTGGACAGTGGAGGAATTCCGGGAAAGGGAAATTCGAATGGTCAGAAGTAGAGTAACTGAAAAATGGGCGCCCCGGAGGTGATGGGAACACCATCCGGAGCAATGCACCCACATTGCGAACACCAATGCGGATACAGGTTAATTTTAGCACATATCTCCTGTATCGGCAAGAACAGGAGGTTTACATGAAAAAAACACAAACGGATGAAAAAACAGTAAAAACATGGGACGAGGTACGCGAAGTACTGGCCACCGAAGTAATCGGACAGGCGAGAAAGCAGACAAAACGCTGGATGATGGCATTTCTAGTGGCGCTGGCACTGCTGGTAAGCAGTAACGTGGCGTGGGCGTATGCGTACACCACAGCAGTAGAACAGGAGGCGGAATGATGAAACTGTATAAGATTCTCTACGGGATAGGGATTTTCACGGCATTGTTCGGATGCATGACACTCTGTGGTGCAATCGAATGGCGAACCAGTCTGGTTCCGCCACTGGTTATCACTGCAGTAGGCGTGGCGTTTTTTCTGGCAGGTTACCGGGAGAGCGGCGGGTATTTCTAGGAGGCGGACATGAAATTTTTGGATGAAAACAAATGGCCAATCATGATGCTGGCAGGACTGGCATTCTGGTGGCTGATATGGAGGATTGGAGCATGAATGAAAAACATGAAACATTTGAGTTTAAAGAAAGAATCTTTGTAGATCGGCATGAACACAACATGTACGTGAAAATGCAGTACATGATTGATCTATTTGACAGAATGAGCAGAGCAAATAAATACATGAGCATTAATGATGCCAGGACGATATTTGACCTTGAACCACTTCCGGAAGAACCGGTACATCCTTGGGATCAGGAATTTGACCCGGGTGAATCACAGGAGGCGGAATGATGAACGGGTACAAATGTGACAGCTGCGGGCAGTATTTGAAGGATAGTGACGGGTTACTGTGTGAGAAGTGCCTGCGGAATATCAGAGCCAGGGTGCAGAAGGGCAGGAGGCTGGATGCACTGCTGATCGGGAAAGAGGAAGAACAGGAGGAAATCTGGAAATGACGTTATACGAAATTGATGCAGAAATCATGGAGATTATCGAGAATGCGGTTGATCCGGAGACCGGGGAGATCATTGACGAGCTGGCAATGGCCGGTCTTGGAAATCTGAATGAAGCAAGAGAAAAGAAGATCGAGAACATGTTGCTCATGGTGAAGAACCTGGAATCTGATGCCGAGCAGCTGAAAGCCGAGAAGCTGGCATTTGATCAGAGACAGCGTGTGGCGCTGAATAAGGCGGAGTGGTTGAAAAAATGCGTGCAGAATTCGCTTGCCGGTGCAAAATTCACCACGCCAAGGGTGGCGGTCAGCTACCGGAAGAGTACGGCGGTGGAGTTCACCGGAGACGTGCGGAAGCTACCGGAGGAGTGCATCAAACGTAAGGAGCCGGAGGTAGACAAGACAGCACTCGGAAAGCTTTTAAGAGGCGGCACAAAAATTCCTGGAGCAAGACTGGTAGAAAGACAGAATATGCAGATTAAGTAGGTGGAATGATGGAGGAAAAGAACAAGAACATGCAGCTGTACAATCTGGGACGTGAAGTCCCGGAGGAAGCTAAAAAGGAGATCAAGGGCGGCCGCATGAAGGGCATGACGAATATCAACGCCATGTGGAGAATCAAACGTCTCACGGAAATGTTCGGTGCATGCGGTGTAGGTTGGTATTACAAAACTGTGAATCAATGGATGGAAAAAGCTGAGCAGGAAGTGGCAGCGTTCGTGGACATTGAACTATATGTCAAGGTTGATGGAGACTGGTCGGCACCGATCTACGGAACCGGAGGAAGTAAATTCGCGGCAAAGGAAAAAGACGGAATCTACGTATCGGACGAGTGCTACAAAATGGCAACTACAGACGCGCTGTCTGTGGCTTGCAAACAGTTGGGAATCGGTGCAGATGTCTATTTCGCTGAAGATAAAAACAAATATGACGTTGAGGTTCCGGCTGAGATTGAGCAGGTTACCGCCATTGATTACATGGCAGCAGAGCTGAACGTCAACCTGCCGAAGTTGTACCAGAAATATGGAATGAGCAGAGAGAATGTCACGGAGCGGATCGCGAAAAAGATATTCCTCTCGCTGCTCAACGAAAAAAGAAAGCGTGATGTGAGTGAACACACTAACGGAGATCCAGAAAGTCCGCCAAACAGAACAGGGGACAGATCTGATAATACACATACCAGATCTACAGCTGCTGGAAATGCTGACAGAAAAGAGAATCCGGCAGGCAGAAATAAGGTTTGATGATGGGAGGCATATCTCGATTGAGCAGAGAAAGAAAGCCTATGCTACGATCCGGGACATTGCCGCATACACCGGGTATCTTCCGGAAGAGCAGAAAGAGTGGCTTAAATACCTGCACATCGCAAGAACCGGATGTGAGTATTTCTCCCTATCGGACTGCACGATGGATACGGCCAGAGAGTTCATCAATACGATTCTGGAGTACGCCATCACCGAAGGAGTGCCTCTGACGGACGCAGGAGTGGAAAGGACGGACGATATAGGAAAATACATGTATTTCTGCATGAAAGCAAAAAAATGCTGTATATGCGGCGCTCCGGGCGAGATACACCATGTCGATGCAATCGGCATGGGTAACGACCGACGGACATATGACGATTCGCAGTGCCGGAAGATGTGCCTGTGCCGGAAACATCACACCATATGGCATCAGATGGGAGACGAAAGATTCCAGAAAATGTACAAAGTGTACGGAATCCTGATGCCAGAAGAAAAGTCCTCCTTGGCCGAGCAATAATATATCACAGTAATATTGTAAGCCATTGAGCATAGAAAATCCGATTGTTTTCTCAGCCGGCGGCTATGACCGCCGGGGAAAGGAGGGGAATGAAAAAAGCGAAAAACATTGCGCTGTTACGATTTTCAAGAATCGGATACGGAAAAGATAAGGCCTTGCGACGGCCAGCAAATAAAAGCGTTGATCGGCAGTTAAGAAAGCTGATATCCAAGTGGAACATGGACGGCAATCATGACACGATTATAAACACAGGGGATGGGTATTACATCCCGAGAAAAGACAATCCTGCGGAGATGCTGGAGTACAAACAGTACATAGCGCAGGAGACAGCAAGAGCATACATCGAGTTGGACAAGGTCAAGCCGATGTGGGTAGCGTATGAAAGGATGGAAAAGAATGGCGGTAAACAGCAGAACGAAGGGAGCAGTGGCGGAGAGGGAGGTTGCCCGGATTCTGAACAGCTACGGTTACAATTGTAGACGGGGGCAGCAGTATTGCGGTGCGAACGGTGATGCTGATGTTGTAGGTCTCCCGGGAATCCACATCGAGGTAAAACGTCGTGAAAAGCTGAATCTCTATGACGCTATGGATCAGTCAAAAAGAGATGCAGCAGTAAGCGGCGGACTTCCATCCGTGTTCTGGCGGAAAAATAATTGTGAGTGGCTTGTGGTTATGACGCTGGAAGATTGGATGCGGTTATACAAGGGGGCACAGAACGGAGCTGATTGGCAATGAGAGAGAGCTTAATATTCTATCAGAGCTTCGCTCGCGCGATCAAAAAACTGCCGGAATCCGAACAGCTGAAAGCCTTATGGTCCATCATTGATTATGCGCTGGAGGATAAGGAACCTGACGGTGACGGCATGTATATGGTCGTCTATGAGATGGCAAAACCACAGATTGATGCCAACGTGGAGCGTAAGCGAAACGGATCCAGGGGAGGCAGACCGACAAAAGTACCAGAGAAACCGAAGGAGCAGAAAAAACAGGTAGAGTCGGTGAAGAAAAAGGATCCACCGCCATATCAGGAGATCATTGATTATTTGAATGAGAAAGCTGGAAAAAGGTACAAGGTAAATGAAAAAACCAAGGCACATATCAATGCCAGAGTGAATGACGGATACACGTTGGCGGATTTCCGGGCGGTGATCGAGAAGAAGGTAGCGGAGTGGAGAGGAACGGAGATGGACAAATTTCTACGGCCGGAAACCTTGTTCGGCACAAAATTCGAGGGTTATCTCAACCAGAATGAGACGGTGAGGAAGAAAGCGAAGTCAACAGGATTCAGTAATTTTGAAGAGCGGAATTACGATTTTGATGCATTGGAAAGAGAGCTGCTGGGAGCACAGGAGGGCAGAACATGAATGTAACTTACAACGTCACAAACACAGAGATCGGAACAGTTATCATGCGGAACCGCACCATGCAGCAGATTCATGATCTACTTGGAACGGACATGGAGCGTATGCGCCGGATAACGCGATACAGCGGCATGATGGATGAAAAATATTTGATAGAGAGGGCGAAAAGATGATGAACGATAATATGGCAGTTAAAGTAAGCGATGAAGTAAACCTTGCCGAGGTAGTGGTTAATACAGGAGAGATTCTGACTGTAGTTGAAAACCTTGTGTGTGAGATCGGCAGAAAACTGTATGGATACGATATGGCTCAAAAGAACGATGAACAGGTGAACTGCATGGAGCAGGCACTTGTAAGCAATCGAGAGAGATTAGCCGAAATCCGCAACAAGTTGGAGGTAATCGACAGGAGGCTGTGATGGAAAAGATCGAAACAAGCTTAAAGCTGTGCAAAAGCTGTAAATACGGCTTGTACAATGGCACGAACGGAGGAGTCATCTGTGATTACATAAGAATAACAAAGCATAGTCGCAAATGTCCGGTAGTGCAGTGCGATAAGTATGAGGCGAAGAAGGGAAAAAGAAAATAATCGAAAGGAGTGAGAGGTTTGCTGGCCAGCGTGAAAGAGCTCTTTACTCCAACGAATAATGAAAGAGGAATTTAGAAGTAGAGTATATACAGACAGACCGGATTATGCTGATTTTGAAGCACCGGCAAAGTTTGCGGCAATTCAGAGCATCATTGCGAAGAGATTGAGAGAACATCCAAATGCCATATGTTCATATTCTGGCGGAGCAGATAGCGATATCATGCTAGATCTGATTGAACGGACAAGGACAGTTTTTAAGCTGCCACCTATTACATACGTGTTTTTCAACACTGGATTGGAAATGAAAGCCACAAAAGACCATGTAAAAAGGCAAGCCGATAAATACGGAATCGAGATAAAAGAAGTTCGACCGGAAATCAACATTGTTAGAGCCACAAGACTTCATGGAGTGCCGTTCGTATCAAAAATTATGTCTGCCGGATTATCAGAATGGCAGAAAAAAGGAATACCGCTTTCAATTGCGGATGAATACGATCAGGCAGAGGATAAGGCAGCAAAGCGGAAGGAATTGAAGGAACGGTATCCGAAATGCGAGAGCGTTATCAATTTTCTGTGCTGTTGTAATGCGGCCGGAGAACCGAGACCCAATATCCAGTTGGTTATCAATTCGTCAAAGTATATGCGTGATTTTATCGCAGAGTATCCGCCGGATTTCAAGATAAGCGCAAAGTGCTGTGATTATTGCAAGAAGCATGTTGCTCATAAAATCCAGAAGAACTATGAAATGATTATTACCGGCGAACGAAGGGATGAAGGCGGCATGAGATCTGTTCCACGTAAGGACAATACCGCATTATGTTTTACGGAGACATCTTCCGGACAGTTCCGGTTGCGCCCATTGTACTATGTCAGTGATAAGGACAAGGCATGGTACAAAGACTATTACGGAATCAAGTATTCAGATGCATATGAGGTGTACGGCCTGACCAGAACCGGTTGTTGTGGATGCCCTATATCTTACAAGGCTGTGGACGATTTGGAGCTGATCCGTCCGTATGAACCGAACGTCGTAAAAGCGGCATGGAATATTTTCGGAAGAAGCTATGAGTACCGGAAGCTGTACAACGAGTACAAGGAAAGACGTAGACAGGAAGAAAAGGGTAAAAAAGAAAAGACAGATCAGATAAAAGGTCAGATGGAAATCACAGACTTCCCGGAGGTGATGCCATGAGTAAGTCAAGATATTCCAAAACCAAAGCAGCAGGGCAGCTGGTAGGTATGAGCAGATACGGGAAACAGTTTGGACAGCAAACACATTTAGTGAATGCGAATAACCGGCAGATGAGGAGAATGCGAAAAGATGATTCACGGTGAATTGATTATTGATTGTTTCGCTGGAGGCGGCGGAGCCAGTGTCGGCATCGAGATGGCACTTGGAAGACAGGTTGACATTGCCGTAAACCATGATCCGCAGGCCATCCGGATGCACAGCGTAAACCATCCAGATACACTACATCTCACAGAGGATATCTTTAAGGTTGATCTGCAAAAATATGTTGGAGGTCGGCACGTGGCTCTTATGTGGGCATCCCCGGATTGTACAAGTCACAGCAAAGCCAAAGGCGGACAGCCAAGAAAGAAGGGACTAAGAATCCTACCGTGGGCGGTGTACAAGCACGCAAAAGTGCTACTGCCAGATGTAATCATCATGGAGAACGTGGAAGAGATACAGCAGTGGGGGCCGTTGGATGCAGACGGGCATCCAATACCAGAAAGGCAAGGCGAAGACTACCGTAAGTTTATAGCAGCAATGATTGCTCTTGGGTATGCATTTGACAGCCGGGAGCTTGTGGCAGCAGATTACGGAGCACCTACAACCCGGAAAAGATGGTATGCAATCTTCAGGAGGGATGGAAGACCGATTTCTTGGCCGGAGCCAACGTACAGCAAAACCGGCGAACTGCTTCCGAAATGGAAAGAGTGCGGAGACTACATAGACTGGTCAGACCTTGGAACATCCATATTTGAGCGTAAGAAGCCTCTGGCAGAAGCTACGATGAAGCGGATTGCCAATGGCGTGAAGAAATACATCATTGATAACCCACATCCGTATGTCGTCCGGAATAAAGAAGCACTTTCTTTTCTGATTCAGTATCACGGAGAGACACGGGCAGGAGATTGCAGAGGTCAATTATTGACGGAGCCGGTCAAGACGATTGATACCAGTAATCGTTATGGTCTGGTGACAGCATTTATCACCAAATACTATAAATCCGGAGTTGGGCAAGGATGTGACAAACCATTGCATACCATTACCACATCACCGGGACATTTTGGACTAGTATCTGCATTCCTGACCAAATACTACGGCACTGGGTGCGGTCAGACATTGGATAAGCCGCTGGGGACTATTACCACAAAAGATCGGTTCGGGTTGGTAAATGTCCTGATCGAGATTGATGGTGAGCAGTATATCATTAAAGACATTTTCCTCAGAATGCTGAAGCCGGAGGAGCTGAAGCTGATGCAGGGATTCCCGATAGATTACATCATTGACCGGGACGCATACGGAAAACCATATCCAATCAAGGAACAGGTTGCCAGAATTGGGAACAGTGTGGTGCCGCGAATGGCGGAAGTGCTTGTGACTGCAAACTGTCCGTTTCTGAGGATTGGTAAGCGGATGCCCAATATAAGCATAGCAGCAGAACAGACCGGTCAGCTCCGGTTTGCGTAACTTGAGTTAACTCAATTAACGAGTTAAATTAACTCAATTGGAGAGCTTCACGAAAAGTGGATTGATGCGGTACGAAAGGCACCGACCGCCTATGATCCGGACAAGATTGTGGTGCAGTTAGAAGAATTGCAGAAAGCAGAACAGGACAGACCGGATAATTGTGATGAGAATGGATTCGGTGATGGTGAGCAAATTTATGATGACGGAAGATCACAGGGAAGATTTGAAGCATTTGGAGAAGCAATCAAGATTGTGAAAGGCGGTGGAGTAGATGCATTTTGACAGATTCGACTTCCTGATTGATATACAAGATGTATATATTCTCCCGACAATCAGGATAAGCACCCAGTATGAAATGATTGATAAAAATATCAACATTCAGATTCATTTTGCAGTATTTCATTTTAGATGGAGGTGGGTAGATGGCAATTAAACCGATTTTATTCAACACCGAGATGGTGAGAGCAATTCTGGACGGGCGGAAGACCTGTACCAGAAGAGTGATAAAGCCACAGTGGGAAGAGTGCCCGACTTGCAAGTATGTCCACAATGAGTACATATATGACAAGATGGCGGAAAATGTATATTGTGCAAGATGTGGTTATCCGCTGGTGCCGGAAAGAAGAGCGCCATATCAACCGGGCGACCTCCTGTATGTTCGAGAAACATGGCAGTATCTATATGAATTGGATGGAAATGAACAGGCCATTGAGGATACGGGGAAATATTATTATGCAGCAACAGATACAATCCCGTTCGATACATATGTTGATGAAAATGGAGTGAAACACGATCATGCGCCGTGGCGACCATCCATCCACATGCCGAAAGAAGCCGCACGTATCTGGCTTAAGGTTACGGACGTACGGGTGGAGCGGTTGCAGAGCATTACCGTAGAGGGAGCGATCAGAGAAGGAGCAGAAGGAGAAAAGTGCCACCATACAAATGCAGGAGCATTCGGATGCACCGACTGTATGAATACTGGATGGATTGAACCTCCACAGGTTGAATTTATGAAGATCTGGGATTCGACCATCAAGAAATCTGATCTTGACCGCTACGGCTGGGATGCGAATCCTTACGTCTGGGTGATCGAGTTTGAGCGGTGTGAGAAACCGAAGGAGGCGTATGATGGAGAGATTAACGAAAACGTACAGTGATGGAACACATGGAGCTGCTGATAACTTACAATGCGGAGAAAATTCTTACGCGTATAAAGGGTTATTGCTTGAAGCGTTAGGAAAATACGAAGATCTGGAAGAGCAGGGAAGGCTGCTGCGGTTGCCGTGTAAGGTGGGAGATGCAGTTTATGTAGTCACTTCTCCATTTAATGTGTTTGATGATATTGAATATGATGAGAATATGAAAGACGAAGTCTATGAATCTTATGTTTCTAGTGTATCATTTTATGAAAGCGGAGAACAATATAGAATTTACGCTAAGGCAACAAATCATTTTATAGGAGCATATTTTAGAGAATGCGATTTTGGTAAAACAGTATTCTTCACCAGAGAGGAAGCAGAATCCAAGCTGAAAGAGAGAGAAAAAAATCATGACTTTTAAGAAATTTGTTAGATGGTGCAATGAAAGAGCGTGTGATGGATGCTGGGGACTGAGTGCAGCTATCACTTGCGTTGGAATTATGCATGAGGTTAAAGAAAAACCTTTTTGGAAAAGAGAAAAATATTGGAAAGAGAAATTTGAAGGCTATGTATTGAACTCGATCGTTAATCCGATAGAAAAAATGATAGCAGAAATGGAGGAAAGCCATGAAGGGGAATGAAGTAGAAAATCTGTTGAGAGATATGCAGGAGTATCGTGAATTGACAGATCGTGTGAAAGCTATTTACGGAGATCAGATGACTCTAAAAGATATGGTGGATGTAATGGAACGAATAATCCGGGAGCCGGGCAGAAAAGATCCGGTCAATGCCAGAATCCTTACATACGATGAAGCGGCCATGTGGGATGAATACAGGAAAATCGGTACGGTAGAAGAATGCCGGGAAGCTATGGAGAAACAGAGAAGGAAGATTGTGAAAAATCAATATGGAACAAACTATGTTTTGAAAGCTGGATATTGCCCTGTATGTGGCTGCGGAGTTACAGCAAGGTGGGATTATTGCCAGTGCTGCGGGCAGAAGTTGAACTGGCAGGTATAACTATGGACGATGATTATGACTATTGCTATGAATGCATCGGGTACGGTGATAACTACTACGAAAATGAGGACAGAGAGCTGATCTGTAGGTGCTTTGAGTGTCCACGGTTCAATGAGGGAGGAGACTGGAATTGAAGATTAAAGAGAAAATCAGGAAAGCAATTATAACTTACGCATTAGAGCATTATCCTAATGAGTTTCTTACACAGCCTAAAAATGTACGGCGTGATACAGTTCGGGTAGAGACCGTGCAGGCAGTGACCGAAATGCCGAATGAAGTGTTCACAAGTGATGAATACGTTATGTCAGAATGGCAAAAAAGAATTGTAATGGCAGAACTTACAGAAGCTCTTAAAGACTACATTACCATAACAGAATACGACGAGTTTAGAAAAGAAGGAAGAAAGAGGATTTTCAAGGCAAGTTTGAAGGTGGTGAGCGAAAAATGGTAGACAATACAAAGGAAGAGAAATACAGAGACTGGGACATCTGCGAGGAATGCGGGATGAATGGAGATGATACTTGGGAGGATGAAAACGGAAATCAGGTATCGAATTGCCCATACTGCCCATATAACGGGAAAGACCCGTGGATGTAAGGAGGGGAAAATGGGAAATGTGTTACTGACAATTATTGTATTGGAACTGCTGGCTATATTCTCTAAGTTGGATGAACGAACGGGAGGAAAAAGGCATGAGGACCAGGGAAATGACGTTACGGGATCACGGAATGTGGCCGGAGGACGAGGAGAAGATCTATAAGTACTGCCGAAAGCTGAGTCAGGAGGAGGCACTGGAACTATTTCAGTGCTGCATCTCCTCTGCGTATGGGATAGAGGTAGCCGTATATGACAGCATGACGACAGGGGCCGGGTACAAGACGCAGATCAACCGTGGGAGATACATCCCGGTCAAAGCGGATGATTTTTATGCGTACCGGCGGAAGACAGCGGAACAATTCTACCGGTTCTTACGGATGCACGGGAAGATGTGTTGACGGAGAGAAGAGAAAAAGGGGTGATAATGTAATAAGATGAGAAATCTCAATCAGATCATGAGGAAGCTGCAGAGAGCATTGCTCACAAAGCGGCTCCAGGTGAAGATAGACACACATCAGTTTTACAGCGCGGAACAGGAACGGATGATAACCATGTATACTTTGACCACACCTACACTGGGGATGGTGAGAGGGGAATGGAAAACCAGGGATTATGAGATCATGCACACGGCATCGCAATTCGATGTGGTGATGACCTTGAAGGAGATATGGGAAGCACTGGCGGACTGGGAATGATGGCAGGTGGTGATGAATGGCTGAGCTTACGCCGAAACAGAAAGCGTTTGCGGATGAATACATAAAAAATGGCGGAAATGCATCTGACGCCGCAAGAAAAGCCGGATATTCAAAAAAATATGCGGGGAATAATGCCCAAAAAGTACTAAAAAACACTAATGTTTCTAGGTACGTGGCTGAAAAGCAATCTCAAATTGAAAAAATAAAAGGCACGGACATTATGTCTTTGGCGGAAATCCAGCAACGACGCACTGTGATCGCAAGAGGAGAGGCGAAAGACTCATTTGGATTCACCCCGGAATTTTCTGTACAGCTGAAATCCATGAATGATCTGGAAAAGGCTCTCACCATCAAAGAGCAGAAGGAAGCACAGCAGAAAGCAGAAGAAGATGCCAGGATGGCAGAGGAGTATCACCTTGATCTCGATATCATTGCCGATGTGTTCCACCCGATGGTCAGAGACATCCGGCGAGGGATGCACACAGAATATGTTTTACCCGGAGGGCGAGGCAGCACCAAGTCTTCCGGGATTTCGTGCATTATCATCGAACTGCTGAAAAACAATTCAGATATGCATGCGCTTGTATTGCGTAAGGTCGGCAACACCATCAAGGATTCAGTGTATGCACAGATCAAGTGGGCAATATCTAAGATGGGTCTGGATGCAGAGTTCAAATTCAAAACCTCTCCTTTTGAGATAACTTACAAACCAACAGGGCAAAAGATCTATTTCCGTGGAGCCGATGATCCGCTGAAAATCAAATCTATTAAGCCAGAGTTTGGATATATCGGCATCGTATGGTTTGAGGAACTTGACCAGTTTGCTGGGCCGGAAGAGATACGAAACATTCAGCAGTCGGCTATCCGAGGCGGTGACAAGGCGTACAGATTTAAGTCGTTCAATCCACCACGAAGCAAGAATAACTGGGCGAATGAGTACACGGAGGAAGCACATGAAAAAGATCCGGAAGCGCTAGTTACGCATAGCACGTATAAGGATGTCCCAAAGGACTGGCTGGGCGAGCAGTTTATTAATGACGCAGAACACCTAAAAGAGGTCAATCCGGCGGCGTATGACAATGAATACATGGGTGAAGCCAATGGAAATGGTGGCAATGTGTTCGAATTCATTGAGGAGCGGGAAATTACGGATGAAGAGATTGCCAGCTTCGATAGAATCTATCAGGGTGTAGACTGGGGATGGTTCCCGGATCCGTTTGCTTTTGTCCGTATCTATTATGATGCGGCCAGAGAGACCTTATATTTCCTTGACGAACACAGAGCAAATAAGACAAGAAACAGTGATACGGCAGCAGAAATCAAGCGGCGCGGGTATGACGATTATGTAATCACCTGCGACAGCGCGGACAAAAAGTCAACCAGTGACTTCCGGGATGAAGGATTACCAGCCAGGGATGCGATCAAGGGACCCGGAAGCGTGGAATACTCAATGAAGTGGCTGCAGGGGAAAAAGCTCGTCTTTGATCCGAGGCGGACACCGGAAGCACGGAAAGAGTTCAAAAAATATGAGTATGAGCGCGATAAGGATGGAAATATCATAAGTGGATACCCTGACAAGGATAACCATTTCATCGACGCGACCAGATATGCAACGGAGACATTATGGAGAAGAAGAGGTAACAGTGCATAATGGGACTGATAGCAACAATTAAGAGGTGGTTCAGTATGATTTTCAAGAAACAGGCGGAAGAAGATTTCGCCGTAAACGTGATTTCTTCTCCAGAGATGGAGAGGATCATTAAGAATTGCTATGGAATATACGGAGGAAAGCCATATTGGGAGAGCGCGGAAAAGGGGATCAAGACGATCAACTTTGCGAAGTCCATCTGCTCGGAAACGGCACGGCTGGCAACGCTGGCAATCGGAATTAATATTGACGGGTCGGCAAGGGCAACATGGTTACAGCAGCAGATTGACGCTGTGTACTTCAAAATCCGGCACTGGGTGGAATATGGATGTGCATACGGTACAGTGTTTCTGAAGCCGAACGGTGAGAGCATAGACGTATTCACGCCGGAAGATGTACTTCTGGTAGAGTATGATAACCTCGGAATCAAGGGGATCATATTCAAGGACAGTTATACGGAGAAAGACAGATATTACACTCGGCTGGAATATCACAGATTCGTGGATCGGGAATATGATGGCCAGAAGGTGCGACCATATATTGTCAGTAACAAGGCATACGTCTCTAAATCCTCTGATTCAATCGGTGATCCGATCTCCCTGGAGAAAACGAAGTGGAGTAATCTTTTGCCGGAGACTCCGCCGATTATGAAAGTCGACGGAAGTCCTCTTGACGGTCCGCTGTTCGGTATGTTCCGGACACCTGCAGCAAACAATGTTGACATCAACACGCCGATGGGTCTCCCGATCTATGCAGAAGCCATTGAGGAGCTGCGGGATCTGGATGTGGCATACAGCCGGAATGCAGGAGAGATCTTCGACAGTGAAAAGATTATTCTGGCAGACGACCGGTTACTGATGCCATCTGGCGAGAAGATCGGAAAAATGACAACGGCGCAGAGACAGCGGATCGTTGAAGAGATGAAACTCCCGCACTATGTCAAGAATGTGTTCGGGAATGACGCGAAAGAGTTTTACGCGGAGATTAACCCGCAGCTTAACACGGATGTTAGGCTTGCGGGCATGAATGCCTTGCTGTCTCAGATCGGGTACAAGGCAGGATTCAGCAACGGATATTTTGTTTTTAACGAAAAAACCGGTATGGTGACGGCTACGCAGGTAGAAGCAGACGACCGACGGACAATCCAGCTGATTAAGGATGTCAGAGATAAGCTGGAAGACTGCCTCAACGGAACGATCTATGCGCTGAATGTGTTTGCCGATTTGTATGGTCTGGCTCCGGTTGGTGCGTATGAAGTAACATACGACTTCGGAGACATAACTTACAACAGAGAAGAAGACCGGTTGAGATGGTGGCAGTATGTTGTACAGGGAAAAGTTCCGGCATGGCTGTACTTCCAGAAATTTGAGGGCATGAGCGAGGAAGAAGCAAAGGCAATGGTTGAAGAAGCTCAGCCAGACGAACCAACACTATTCGGAGAGGAGTAAATTATGAGTTATATACCAGAGCCAGTTACGAGAATTGATAAATATCTTGCTTATATTGCTGGAAACATGGACGTTGCTCTTCCAGATCATCCAATAACCAGAAAAGAGCATTATCTTGCGGCGTGGGCTGAGAAAAGTGGATTTGAGGATGTGGATGTTACGGGCAAACCGCCACTGACGCTCGAGAATGCTATCGGCAAGCCGTTGAAGGGCTTAAAACTCTATGGCAAGAGCAAGCAGGCAACGACTACTGGGGCGCAGCTAATTGACATCAATTCGTTTCAAAAAAATAATAATTTTTCAGTTAAAATAGTAAACAATTATTCAATCGAATTAACTTCTACGGTTGAAAAAGACGCTTCTGACAGCAGAAAAGTATACTTAAATATAGTGATCGATGCGGACATTTTAGTTGGAAAAACAATAACAATGTCTTACGATGGATGGAATAGTAATGTTCCAAATGAAGCTGCTGTATATGGAATTATGTACAATATTAATGGAGAAAATAATTTTGAGTCTATTTTAAGTGACTCAAGAATAAAAACAGTAACTATTCCATTGAGCGCAAAAGATTGTAAAGTAAGACTCTTTTTAATTGAAGCAGCGGCTGCAACTGTTAAAGCAGGTACATACACAGCGATTATTAAAGGACTTATGGTCTGCGAAGGAACTGTGGCTAAATCTTGGGAGCCCTACACCGGCGGCAAGCCGTCCCCATCACCGGATTACCCGCAGGAGATTGTGAGTGCCGGAAAAGATGGTAGCATCGGAGTAGAAGTGCACGGAAAGAATATTTTCGGAGGAAGATATTACTATGCAAACTACTCAAATGATGTGTTGAAAATTGATGGAAATAGGAAGGAGAATGAAGTTAAGCTGCCGTTTGCTCCGAAACATGAAACCTTTGGAGTTTGCAAAGCGATAAAATGCCGGAAAGGAATAACTTATATTATCTCTGTGACGAATCCAAACAAAAACGCAGTTGTAGGTATGGCTGAATACGAAACTATAGAGAAAGCAATCAATGTTAATAATGCGCTCGGATTTGTCGAAATGAGCTATAATGCATTGAAAAAATCATACATTGCAAAGAGTGATGGAATCCTTGTATGTGGAATTGCGGGTATGTGGACTGACGGAAGTACAACTATACATGAATGCACAGAATCAGAGTTATTGCAAGTGGAAGAAGCGTCGGAAGCGACATCTTACGAACCCTACCATGAACCACAATCCATGTCCGTCACCACATCCAATGGTCTTCCCGGTATTCCTGTCACTTCCGGTGGCAACTATACCGATGAGAACGGCAAGCAGTGGATTTGCGATGAGGTGGATCTGGAGCGGGGAGTGTATGTGCAGAGGGTTGATAAAGGTGCTTTCGATGCCACCAAAGCGCTGACTGAGCAAAGCGTGATTCTTGCCACACCAATCGAAAAACCTCTCACTACTGCTGAGATTGCGGCCTACAAAGCCCTCACTACCTACAAAGGCACCACCATCATAGATAATGATGCCGGGGCATATATGAGCGTAAGATACGAAAAAATGAAATAAAGGAGATGATAATATGGCATACTTACCGAAACCCGTAACAAGGGAAGAACAATACTTATATGTTATTGCTAAAAATAATGAAGAAATCCAGAAACAAGCACTTTTAACCCAGTACGTAGCCGCTATGGCTGATGTATATATTCCAGAGGAGGACGCAGATGTACAAAATACTACTACAGCTTCAGAAGTTTTATCCACCGGAAACGTGGAGAAAAATGGTGGAACAGGCAAAGGAACGGGGAAAACTTACGGAGGAAGAATACCATCAACTAATTAACTAAAAGGGCTTTAGTTAACCAGTAAAAAACCAAAACATGTACCACAACATTTATCGAAAGAGGTGATATACTATGCTTAGTCCGGAATACCTCCGTGATGTGGCAGCCGGTAGTGAGAAGATAGCCTCCGACCTGCATGACTACATCATACAACAGATCGTAGAACGCATGATGTTACGAATCGGGCGAGGAAAAGAATACCTGCTCACATCATCGGACAAGTGGCGTATTAAGGTCCTGCAGGATGCTGGTTATCTACTGGAAGACATCACCAAAGAGCTTGCGACGTACACAAAACGGCAGAAATCAGAAATCAAGGCGGCAATGGAAGAGGCCGGGGTGAAAGCTATCAGCTATGATGATAAGATCTATGAGGCAGCGGGACTCTCTCCTCTTCCCCTGTGGGAGTCACCGGAGCTTGTCCGGCTGATGGAGCGCAATATGCTGGCAACAGGGAACGAGTGGAACAATTACACCAGGACAACAGCGGTGGCGGCTCAAAGTGCATACATCAATGCCTGTGATCTGGCTTACAATAAGGTCATGAGCGGAGCAACTGCATACTCGCAGGCGGTCAGAGAAGCCATAGACAGTATTGTGAGCGAAGGGGTAACAGTAACTTACCAGTCCGGCCATAAGGACACCATAGAGACCGCCACAGCGCGTGCTGTTCGCACCGGAATCGGTCAGGCGGCAGGGGATATTGCTCTGAAACGCATGATTGAAATGGAATGGGACATCATCCTTGTGTCAGCTCATATCGGAGCCAGAACCGGAGACGGTGGAGAGAATCCAGGTAATCATTTTTGGTGGCAAGGAAAGTACTATTCACGAACCGGAAATGATGATAGATTTCCGGAGTTTTACGGTGCGACCGGATACGGAACCGGCGAGGGTCTTTGCGGGTGGAACTGCCGTCACTCATTCGGAACCGGAACCGGCAACGATGAGGATAACCCGTATAAGGAAATCCAGACTGAGGACAATGAACGGGTTGAAAAGGCAGAGAAGAAACAGCGGGAACTTGAAAGACGCATTAGAAAGACAAAGCGTGCGGTTATGGGATGGCAGACGGCGGTTGAAAACTGCACGGACGAAGAGACACGATTCAGCCTGCAGCAGGAGCTTGACCGGAAATCCTATCTCCTGCAGAAGCAGAACGCCGCATACAAGGAATTCTGCAGAGAAAATGACCTGCGTCCATTGAATGAACGCCTGCGGATTGCGAAGTGGAGTCGGGAACAGGCGGCAAAGGCTACGGCAGCAGCCAGACGATACAAAGAAGCGAAAGGAATATGATATGAGTTTTTCTGAATTTTGCACGGGGTTTCTCCAGATTTGCGCTGGTATAACTGCCGTCGGGGCGGCGTGTGGAGTGCTGCATAAATTGTACGCTGGAGCAAAGAAGCCGATGGAAGATATAGACAAACGGCTTGACTCTATCGAGTCTGATATCAAGGACATAAAAGGAAAATTGAACCGGGATTACAATGAGATCAATCAGAACAGGGACGATATGAACCTGCTTATGCGTAGCATGTTCGACCTGATTGAGAACAGGATCACTGGGAACAACGTCGAGGGTCTAAAAAAAACGAGGGACGACCTTGTAAAGGCATTAACCGACAAATAAGAGGGATCATAGTGAAAATATATGAGTTTACTGCACCGGAGCTGGAGAAGATACGACAGCTCGCGAATTTCACGCCAGAAGAAAGAGATCTGTTTGAACGGCGGGCACAAGGCGCGCCTCTGATACAGTGTGCAGAAAACATGAACATGAGCATAGGGTCCATTAAGAGGCTTAGCGTTCGGGTGAACCGAAAGATTATAAGAATTTGTTAAGGAGGTAGTTATGGGCGGACGTGGCGGAAAAAGCGGATTTTCCTCGAGGGGGGGGCGGAAGGACACCATTTGAAAGATCGGCTACCGTAGCAATCATTGAGAATGGGAAACCTAATCCATATGTAAAAACAGAATATGACAGCGAGTCAAATTACTACAAATTCCAACTGTGGCAAAAAAACGATATGAACAGAATCTATGTAAAAGATTATAAAAATAGAACTGTTGCATACATAGATGCAAACAAAGGAAATGAGGTAGTCACAGATTATGCAAAAGGGCCTGTTGCTGAAACAATAAATTGGTTTTTGAAA
>ERZ1034920.1089-NODE-1089-length-18528-cov-14.079846_pt1 | contig 18528 bp, 2 predicted proteins | sample MGYA00520688_ERZ1034920 | MGnify/ENA primary metagenome ERZ1034920 (study PRJEB33766, sample SAMN09781785) | gut metagenome | biome: gut microbiome | host: Homo sapiens | place: Madagascar | study: EMG produced TPA metagenomics assembly of the PRJNA485056 data...
CCGGGTCTGGGCTTTCACCAGACTATACTATACACGCCGAACTGGCGCACAACTTTAGAACCTTTTGCACCTTCTAAACCCTCACGCCCGAAGGGCGTGTCCATAAGGGCGCTACCACAACCTTCACGGCCAGAGGCCGTGTCAAACCTGAGAACCTTCGCGCCATTCGGCGCGTCAAACCTCGGGCCCCCAGGGCCCGTCACCCCGGGGCCGCAAAGCGGCCCCACAGAAAAAGCACCCCCATTCCGGGGTGCTTTTTCTGCTGCCTTATTTCATCAATACCACATAGTCTTCCGATTCCGCAGCGGGAGCGAATCCGATTTCCTGGTAGTGGTCCCTGTCATCGCTCTTTTCTTTTTCCCTGCCATCGTCTCCCAGTTCATTGTCCTGGTAGATGCTCCTGTACATGACGCTGGTGCCGGTGGGGGTGAAATAGCTGCCGTTGATGGTGATGCCGTTTCTCACATCTCCCAGTCTTTCTCCGGTGGCGATGTCATAGCCATGGAGGGTGAGGCTGCCCATGTGTTCGCCCAGGGCGCCGCCGTTTTTCCTGACGGTGAAGGTCATGAAGGAGGTGGCCAGGCGGCTGTCTCCGCCGAGGGTGGTGTTCCAAAGGGAAAGGTCGTCGATGCCGGTGAGGTACAGATTTTCCACGAAGCTGTCCTTCAGGAGGAAGGGGGCGGTGGTGGTATGGAAACCGCCGTAACCGGTCTGCCTGCCGCTGAAGCCTGTGAGGGTGAGGGCGGTGCCTTTGCCTGCGGACATATCATCCACCCCTGCATAGTCTGCCTTCATCTCGATATCCGCCGCTCCGGCCGTGAAGAGGGTGTCCATTTCCACAATCTTTGCGGAAATCTTCACTCTGCCTGTGTCCGTTTCCAGACGGGCGCTTCCTTTGCCGGAGGGGTCAAAGTCCGTGCCTTTGGCTTCGGCGGTCAGGATGCTTCCTGCATCGCCGCTGCCGGTCAGGACGGAGGGGAATCTTTCCGTATCCACGCCTTCCATTTTCATCACCGGGGAACGGCTGGAAATACGGATAGTCTCTCCTGCTTCCATATCTGCATCGCCGGTGGAAATCAGGGCATTTTCGCCTTTGGTTTCCATGCTTTCTCCGGCCTTCATGGAAAGTTTCACGGAATGGGAGCGGCTGAGGCGGATATTTCTGCCTGCCTTCATGAGGAGGGCTCCTGCAATCTGGGATTCCAGTACTTCCAAATCTCCTGTTTCGGAGGTGAAAGCAGCGTCTCCTTCTTTGGTTTCCACGGATTCAATGAATGCGTTTCCGCCGGAGAGGAGGTCCACGTTTTTATGGGCGGTGAGGCTGTGGATATTGGCATCTTCTGCCGCCTTCAGGGATGCGCTTCCCATACGGGCCTGCAGGGTATCCTCTACAAAGAGGTTCCTGCCGGCGTCCATGAAAACGTCTCCCGCCCTTCCTTCTTTCAGCCGGATGTTGTCACCGGATTCCAGTTTCGCTTCTTCCCAGGCGGTGAAATAATCCACGTCCATATCATTTCCGCTGGTCAGGTTCAACCCTGATGTAGAGGTGAGGGTTTTTGCGGTAAGTTTTTCTCCTGCGTCCAGCGCAAGGTCACCGTCTGTGGTTTCTGCTTCGCCTACGGTCATGCCCCTGCCGGACTTCATGGTAAGGGAAGCGGCTTTGCCTTTCGTAAGGCTGAGGTTTTCTTTTGCAGTAAGCTCTGCCGCGCCTTTGGCATTCATGGTTTCCACTTCCATGTCGGTACCGCTCTTTGCCGTCAACCCTGATGTGGAGGTGAGGGTTTTGGCGGTAAGTTTCTCTCCTGCGTCCAGCGCAAGGTCACCGTCCGTGGTCTCTGCTTCGCCTACGGTCATGCCCCTGCCGGACTTCATGGTAAGGGACGCTGCTTTGCCTTTCGTAAGGCTGAGGTTTTCTTTCGCAGTAAGCTCTGCCGCGCCTTTAGCGTTCATGGTTTCCACTTCCATGTCGGTGCCGCTCTTTGCCGTCAACCCTGATGTGGAGGTGAGGGTTTTGGCGGTGAGTTTTTCTCCTGCGTCCAGCGTGAGGCTGCCTTCCGTGGTTTCCGCCTTGTCTACAGTGAGGTTTCCGCCGGTGGTGAGGGAGACGTCGCTTCCTTTGACGAAGGTGAGAGTGATGTCCGATTTGGCGTTCATGGCGATGTCATGGGCCGCGCTGATGGCCACATTTTCCACTCTGCCAAGGAGGGGGGCTTTCCCTCCCAGGATGACCTTTCCTGTTTTGGAGGTGAGGGAGCTGTCCATGATGGCTCCGGTCTCCCTGTCGCTGTAGGTGAGGTCTCTCTCTGCAGTGAGGGACGACCTGCCCACGGTTCCGCTGTTTGCCATGTCCAGGGTGCCTTCTGATTCGAAGGTGCCCTTTTCCAGGCTGCCCTCGTTGGCAAGGTTCATGGATGCATCAGCTTTGTAACTGCCGCCGGCGGCCTTTCCTTTGTTGGTGAAGGCAAGGTCGTTTCCGGCGAAGGATCCATTTTCCATGACACCGTCTTTCCTGTTCACCATGGTCATATTTCCACCTGCGGTAAAGCTTCCGCCGGAAAGAGTTCCGCCATTGGTAAGGCTCACATCTCCGCCCCGGAAGGTACCGCCCCATACTTTTCCTGCGTTGTAGACGGTGAGTGTTTCGCTTCCGCTGAAGGTGCCGGCCTTGATATCTCCGCGGCTGGTGAGGGCAAGGTCTCTGGCGGAAATCTTTGTTTCACTGTCTTCCGGATTTCCAAAGACTGTGATATCCGCCCGGTCTTTCACTTCTGCCCTGATGGCGCCGCCCATGGCCTTCATGCCCAGGGAGCCGGCATTTCCTTTTTCGCCCAGGATGCTGTCTGCGCCGGTGATGGAAATATTCTTTCCTTCCACGTTCACAAAGGTGGTGCCCTGTTCATTTCCTTCCTCGTCATTGCCTTCTTCGGCGTAGACGCTGCCCTCTGTGATATGCACGGCCACGTCTCCATCGGAGGCATAGAGGGTATGGATGACCAGGTCCCCTTCTTTATTGATTTCCACGCCTTTTTCCGCCCGGGCGGTGACGACGCCGCTGCCTTTCAAGGTGACATCACTGATGGCGCCGCCGGCCGATTCCAGTACCACCTGGTCTCCTGCCTTCACATCAGCGCCGGTGATGGCGCCTTTTGTTTTGAGGCGCACTTCGCCGCCGGCCTCAATGGTGCTTCCTTCATGGATGCCTTCCTGGCTGGTGATGTACAGGGCGCCCTTGTCTGCTTTGGCAGTGAGGATGCCGCCGGCTTTCGTATCAATGGGACGGACGGTGCTGACGGTGACTTTGTCGCCGCTGACCTTGAAGTCCCCTCTTTCTGCCGCCGCCAGGGCCAGCAGTTCTTCGGAAGTAAGGTTTGGAATGTTGTCCTTCGACAGGTCCACGGTGATTCCGGTCTTCTTTTCGCCGATGCTGCCGCTGCCCATGGTTCCATCCCCCAGGGCCGTCAAGGTCACATTCTTTCCGGATACGTGGGGCGTTCCCTTGATGGTGGCATTGGTATCGGTGATGCCTTCCTTAATGCCGCCGGGGGCAAATGTGACAAGGAGGTCCTTGGCGGACTTGGCGGATCCCACCAGGGCCTCCGCCTTTTCAGCGGCGGTAAGGCAGGTGTCGCCTGCAAGGCTTTCCGCTTTGAGGGCGGCATTGCCGTAGAGATTGGTGTCACTGCTGCCTTCGATGGACTTGATGTATGCAGCCACCCCTTCTTTCGTCCAGGTGCCTGCGGTCTTTTTCAGTTCTTCATAGCGGGCCTGCTTTTCCGCCGCGTAGGCGTCAAGGTCAGTGATGCCCGATGCCGCAAGGGATGTCTTTTCAGCGCCATCCAGGATGTAGACGCCATCCTTCACATGGGAAGAAAGGGCGAGGTATTCATTGTACTTAGCTTCCACCTTATTGATAAGGAGTGTCTTCTGCTTGGAAATGGTTTCGCTGGAGTTTTCCAGTACCGCTTTCCTTGCCCAGCCTTCCAGCTTCTCTCTGGCATTTTCATTGTCCCTGTCGGTGAAATTGTTATCAATGAAGCTGCCGCTGGTGGTGAGGGTCACGTTTCCTTTGTCTGAAGTGACGCTGTCAAGGTAAAGGTCACCGGAGGTATTGGTAATGGCAATGTCTCCTGCGGCCGCTGCCTTGAGGCCATAGCGGCTGTCCGCAGCGCCGCCTTCTGGACTTCCTGTTTCCACATGGAAGGCGCCGCCCTTTCCGGAAATGGCGCCGTTTCCGGCCGAAAGCTCGATGCGGTCTGATTTGACAATGCTTTCCTCTTTCTGGGAAATGCCGTCAGCGGCGGTGATGGAGGCCAGTTTTCCTGCCGTGACGCCGCCCAGGGTGACGCCGTGGTCGGAAACATTGACGGCAAAGGTGTCGCCGGCGCTGCCGTCCACGGTTTCAGCAGCCGTGCGGATGCCATTTCCTTTGCCTGCGCTGCCGCTGGCAGTGAGGGAGAGGGATTTCGTATCAATGAAGCCGGCGCTTCCCTGGATGATGTCTTTTCCGGAAAGGGACGTGCTGCCGCCTTTATTGTTGAGTACCCCCTCAATGTAGAGGCTGCCTGTATTTCCGGAAACGGAAAGGCTGCCGCCCTCCTGGTTTCCGAAGAATTCGATGCCTACCGGATAGTCCGCTTTCACGGAATACTGCTTCACCGTGTTTTTGGACAGGTCTTCAGTCATCACTACGTCCCATTTCTTGGCAAGGCCTAGGGTATACCAGAGGCGCTTGGACTTGATATCCCAGCTGTAGCGGGCATTCCCGTTTTCAATGGTCCTCTCGGAGGTGTGGTAGTATTCTCCGGTATCCGTCTTATTCACGTCGTTGGTGGTGGACACGTAGTATCCGCCGTTCAGCGGCCGTTCCACGCCGGGGTTCGACGCCACCAGCTTGCCGCCGATGGCAAGGAGTTCATCTTTGGTGGGCTGTTCATTCTGGATGCCGAACCAGTCGTTTCTTGTGCCGTGGTATTCGTAGCGGTTGGTGACGCTCCAGTCCCGTCCGGTCTGGTAGGAGTAGTACATATGGCTGTCGGTGGCGTAGGAAGTGCTGCTTTCGCCGGTCACCTTCACCGGGTCTGCGCCGTTGACGGACTGATAGATGCCATCAGCCCTTCTGGTGTAGACCACCTTCTGCCGCACGGCGCCGCTGCTCTTATCCAGGTCCGTGATTTCGATGGTGCCTTCCACGCCGTCACCGGTGCTCAATGCCCGGAGTTCCAGGTCTTTCCCGCTCCGGTTGTCCACGGTGATGGTGCCATAGCCGTCCAGGGCTTTGATATTTCCTTTCGCCGCACCGGACCGGGCGGTATTGATGATGGTACCTACGATGGACACATGGCCGCCGCGGACTTCCACGTTGGAAAGGACGAAACGGTCCGTTTCCACGTCATAGGTGAGCCTTTCGCCGGTGCTGTCGGAGGCGGACCTGTCGCCGTTCCGGTTGATGGCATTTCCGTCCTTATCCGCCACGTAGAAAGTGTGGGATCCGGAAAGGGCCTTCGCGTCGGCGGCGGAAAGGCCGCCGTGCACTTTGCCGTCAGCGTCTCTGTAATAGAGGGTGAAATCGGCGGGAATGGTGTACTTCCATTCCGCCACGCCGCTCTGGATGGTGCTGTTGATGTTCACATAGCGGGCGGAAATGTAGATATTTCCGTTGGCCAGGATGCCCATGCCGTCAGCGGACTGGAGATTTCCGGCGTCATCCAGCGGCGTGCCTCCCATATTGGAAATACGATAATTGGGGTTGTAGGACTGGATGTAGTCGCCGTTATTGGCAGTGACGCTGATGGCAGCGCCGTTGATGGAGCCTTCATTGTACACGTCGCCGCTTGTGCTCGTGACGGATACGGCGCCCCGGGGATTGTACACCACTCCCTTCGTATGAAGGGAAGGCGCAGAGAAGACGCTTTCCTTCCCTGCCATGTACTCTTTAGACTGGGGAGCAAAGGTATTCCGGATGGTGACTTCCGGTTTGGCGGAGAGATTTCTTGTCACCACGCCGGTGAAGGAGGCGCTCTTCGTCTTGTCCCGGTTCTTGTCGTTGATTTCCTTCAGGATGCCGGAAGCAGACGAGGAGGAAAGGGCGCTGCCGCTTCTGTAAATCATGCCGCCCCGGCCTACGCCTTCGGTGCTGCCTTTTCCTGCCACCGTCACATCATTCACATAGAGGTTGTAGGGGGTATTGTTGGTGATGGTCACCTTTCCGTCGCCGGAGGCCTTAAGGCTGCCGGTGCCGTAAATGGTGTCCCCTTCCAGATGGATGTCCCCCAGCCGGGAGGTGACGCTGCCCACATTGATTTCATGGGTAAGGCGGTTGTAGGCAGTCTTGTGGAGAAGCACATAGCTGCCGCCTTCGTATGCATACTCATTGCCGTCGATGACGGTGCCGGAGGCGGTGACGAACTGTCCGTTCACTTCTTTCCCGCCTTTGGCGAAGAAATCGTCGGTGGCTTTCAGCTGGTTCTTCTTGTAGGAAATATCACTGTCCATGGCGGAAATGGAATCGCTGTACAGCTTCTGCTCTTTGGCCAGCTCGTCCGCTTCTGTCTTAAGCCTTTCTCCCAGCGCCGCCGTGGGGTCTGTGCTGAAGGAAGATAAATAGACTGTATCATAGCTCTTCGCACGTTCCTTGTAGGAGGAAGCGGCAGAAAGGGTCTTCCCTTTGGCCGTCTCCAGCGCCGAAGCGGCGTCTTTCGCACTGCCGGCAGCACTGTCATAGGCGGATTTGGCAAAGAGGTAGGATTTCACCACTTTTTCATCGCCGTGGGCCTTCACATAGTCCTCAAGACTCTCGCTTCCCCTTACGCTGTCTACGGCTGCTTCCCTACTGGCGAGGTCCGTTTCCTTTTCATTCTTCACAGTGAGAGCCCTGTCGTAGGAGGACTGTGCCCTGCTTTCCGCTGCTGCCGCATCTTTCCAGCTGTCATAGGAAGTCTGCACGGAAGAGAGGGCCCTGGACTGGTCTTCCGATTCCCTCTTTGCATCGGTATACATGGCCTTCAGGTCCGCCCGGGAAGCAAGATAGGAGGAGCCGTCCTTCATTTTGCCGGCCATGTCGTCGTATTCGGAAGGATCATTCACCGGCAGGCGGACAAAGGTGGTTCCCTGGTAGTAACCAAGGCCCTGTTCCACCAGTTTGCTCTGGATGAATTTCCTTTCCGCATCATAGGCAGCCATGGCGGCGTCGTCCCCCTTGAGGCCGTCCAGTTCGTCCAGCCTTCTGTAAAGGTCCGTTCCCACCGGCACACTGCCGCTGACGGTGTAGGAAATATCGCCATTCCGGTCAGTGTAGAGAATCCAGTTTCCTGTGAGGTTTCCGTCTTTATCCTTTTCAGGTACGCCCCAGAAGGAAATATGGCGGTCCCGGTGAATGCCTGTTTCCACAGAGCCGGAAATATTGGCAGCAGACGATGTATTTTCATGGGCCTTGCCCAGTTTGTAGCCATCGGAGCCGAAGGCTTCGGCCAGCTTGTTCACCCAGTCCTTCACTTCACCGGAAGCAAGGGCTGCCGCATAGCCTGCCTGGGATTCCAGATACACATCCCGGTCGCTCTTAAGGGATGCCTTTTCTCCCAGCGTGAGGTCTGCATGGCTCTCTACAGTGACTTCCGGGTCTCCGGCTATGGAAATAGGAATGGCTGTGGCATTTAGGATGTCACTGGTGCCCTGGGCGCGGAGGGTGCCCGTATTTCCGCTGCTGTCCCTGCCGGCTGCGGTGCGGATGTCGCCTCTGGCCGTTTCTGCAGAGCCGTTGAAGCTGGTATCGGCATGGCCGATATAGGTGACGTCATTGGTGGAACCGGCATAGCCGGCAGCGCCGAATACGTCCACCATGGTATAGGAGGAAATATCCGCATCATTCCTGCTGCCGAAAGCGATAGACCCGCCGCGGTAGGAGGAGGCCCTGCTTCCCGAACCATTGGCCGTGAAATCCCGGTCATTGTACTCCCTGGACGCTTCGTCCGTGCCGCCTGCCTTGAAGGAAGCCCCTTCCGCCACGGTGACGTCCGTATCGGCTTTGGCCTCGGTTGTGTTCTTCACGTGGGCCGCGCTGACTGCAGAGCCGGTGGCAATGGTGTTGTAGTCCCTGGAAATGATGGTGCTCTTTGCATCTACGGCAATGCCCTTCTTATCGTATTCCGTAAGGCCTTTCGCCTTTTCGTCAGCCGAAAGGGCTGCGCCGTTTCCGGAAACCGTCACTTTGCCCATGTCCACTTTGGTGGTATGGGTGATGGAAGTATGATTGACAATGCCGCTGCCTCCTGCCAGGGATGCGCCGCCGCTGATGCCGTTCTTATGGTCCTTCCCGTCAAGCCAGTTCTTTTCGGACCTGTTTTCCGCAAGGACCTTCGTATCGTCGGAAGAAACGATGGACACGCCGTCTTTCAGGGTCACCTTCACGCCGGAGGTCATATTTGTCCTCATGTCGCCGCCGGTGCCGCTGTACATGCCGGCTGCTGCGGTTTCCATTTCCACGTTGGCCACGTCGTCATGGCTGGCGGAAATGGAAACGGTGCCGCCGGTGATTTTCGCATGGGCCCCCACTTCCGTTTCCGTTTCGTGGTTCATGGTGGCGCCGGTGATGGCTGCGGAGCCTGCCACCACGCCGCCGGCGCCTGCAATGGCCCGGGCAAAGGAATTGTATTTTCCCTTTTCCTCTTTCATAGAACCGTCAGGGCGGCTCATGGACGAAGATACATCCACCTTCTTTTCTGCGGCAAGGACGGTGCTTTCGCCGATGAGGACGCGGGAATCATCCTTCGATTCATTTTCCGCCACCGTCACACCCACGCCTGCCAGACCCAGGCCGGCGGATACCGCCAGGTTGTCAAGGACAGGGGTGTTATGGGAGGTGATGGAGATGTTCTTTCCGAAAATCTTTTCTCCTTTTCCGGTGAAGGCCTTCGTATCCACATCGGAGGAAAGCTTCACTCCCGTGCCGGCGCCTGCATAGACGCCCACAGCGGCGCCGACGGCTTTGGCGCCAAGCCTTGTATGGGCATCGGCGGAAATGGTCACGTCTTCGTCCGCCTTCACCTCTTTGTCATAGGTGCCATTGCCGCCCACCCCTGCTTCGGAAGTACCGGAGACGTCCGCCGTAATGACGGCGCCGTTCAGCGCACCGGAAAGAGCCACGGACGCGCCGGTGAGGAGGGAGTTCAAATCATGGGTATTGTTGGAGGTGATGGAAATATTCTTTCCGTGAATGCCGTTTGTATCTCCCAGAAGGGCCGCCACCCGGGCGGTGTCCTTCCATGTTTCTTCGGTGCCCTGGATGGAAACGCCGCCGGAAACGGAAGCGCCCACCATGGCGCTGGAAAGGCGGTGGGAAGAATCGGCTTTCACCGTCACATCTCCTGCGGCCCGGATAGAAGCCGCCCGGTCCACCAGGGCCTTCACATCCTTGTCCCCTGTCACTACGGACACGGAGGTGCCTGCCGCTGCGGCGCCGGCGGATAGATTGCCCATGGTATTCGTCACGGAAAGGGTATCATCCGCTTCCACGGTGACGCTGCCGCCGGCGGAAATAGAAGTGCCGCTGCCCACTTTGGAGAGCGTCCCTGCTTCGCCGGTGCTGGAGGGCGCCTTGGAGGAGAAGGAAGTGCCCAGCTTTGCTTTCACATGGCTTAATGCTTCGCTGTCATAGGCGCCCATGGCGGCTGCGGTGGAAGAATCGTTAATCTGACTGTCGGTCCAGTCATCAAATCCCATTTCCTCTCCATTTTCCGATGTTTTTCCCTTCAGCGCCGCCTTATCATCATCCGACAGGGCGCCGCCGAAGCTGTAGACGGAAATACTGCCGGAGAGTCCCACGCCGCCGATGGAAGCCGCCAGGGGACGGGTGGCAATGTCATGCATATTGTCATGGGCTTTCACGGAAACAGAGCCCTTCGTATGGACTGTATTGCCATCGCCCAGGTATGCATTGGTCTGGGTGCGTACAACGCCCACGTCCACACCGGCACCGATGGAACCTGCGCCTGCCGCCGCGCCGGCGGCGGTGGAGTCCATCCTTTCGATTTCATGGGTGGCGGCAAGGCTCACATCGCCGCCTCCGTTTCTGTAGTCTTCACCGGTATTGATGGATACGCCGGTGTCGGTGAATGCTTTGGTGGTGGCATGAAGGACGGTGGAGTTCGCCGCGCCCGCCAGGCCGGCATAAAGACCGCCGGAGGCCTGGATGGAAACGTTCAGCAGATTTTCCTTATTATCGGAAGAAAGGGTCACTTTGCCTCTGCTGTCCAGTTTTGCATTCTTTCCTGCATAGGTTTCAGTGTCTTTCTTCACCACTGTGGCCGCTACCGCCGCCCCGGCGCCGCCGCCGTTAATGCCAATGACTGCGCCGCCGTTTCCGCCGTGAAGCTTCGTGGTGTCTTCAGCGGAAAGGGTAATGTCTTTGGCAGCCGCCGTAAGGGCCGCGTCATTTCCGGTGTATGCCTTTGTTTCCGTATCCAGCACGTTCACGCCGATGGAGCCGGAAAGGCCTGCATTGCCGCCTACGCCGCCGGCAATGGTGGCGTAGGTAATGTCTGTCTTATGGGAGGCGTCGATGGCAATGTCATCTGCCTTCACTTTGGCCCCATTTCCTGCATAGGCTTCGGTGTCAGCGTTAAGAGACACGGTGGCATTGGCAAGACCGGCGCCTACGGTGCCGGAGGCGCCAAGGCTTCCTGCGCCGCTTCCCTGGGTGAAGGAAGAAGCTGCTTTGATAAGGGCCCTGCCGTCATCCGCCCTGCCGGGACGGCTGTTAACAGTGACATCGGCACCGTCATCCACAAAGGCTTTCGTGGTATGGGTGACAAAGGTTTCCGATGCCGCTCCTGCCACGCCTGCGGTGCCGCCGGCGCCAAGGCCTGCGGCAAAGGTGACGGAATCGCTTGTATTTTCAACGGAAACGGAAAGTCCTGCTGCATTGACCTTCGAATTCTTACCCACCGAAGCAGTGACATTCTTGTCCACCACTTCCACTGCCGCCGTAAGGCCTACGCCCGCGCTTTCGCCGATGCCGCCGCTTCCGGCTGCGGTGGTGAGCTTTGTGGTGTCTTTCGCTTTGACATCCACAGTGCCCTTCACCACGGCCTTTGCCCCTTTACTGCCTTTGCCGCTTCCCATATAGGCTCCGGTATCGGTGGTGATGGAATGGGCTCCTGCCGCTCCGGCGCCGCCGAAGCTGCTGCCGCCTGCCAGGGTGGCGGCAATGGAGGTCATGTTTTCAGAAGAGTCCGCATTCACAATGACCCCGGCGCCGTCAATGATGTCGGCCCCGTCTTCCAGCCCTGCATAGGTATGGCCGGTATAATGCTCTACATCCACCGCCGCGCCGATGCCGGTGCCGCCGGAAACAGACACGCCGCCGGCCAGGCCGAAGAGATTTGCCTTTGTGATGGCTTCCACGTCCACCTTGCCGCTTCCTGCATCATATCTTCCTTTGCCAAGAGAAGCGTCGGTGGTCTGCCTGATGACGTTCACGGTAACGGAGCCGGAGCCGCCAAACTGGGCCGCGCCGCCGGCAAATCCCACCGCCACGTTTTTGGCGGTGCTGTCACTTTCACTGTCCGAGGCGGATCCGTTGTAGGCATTGTCCGCCTTCACCGTGATGCCGCCGCCGGAAATGACATGGTCTTCACTGCCGGCGAGGGACGCCTTCACGGTGGAATCATTCACCATGACGCCGATGGAAGCTCCCGCCGCCTGATTTCCGATGGCCGCACTGCCTACGCCCAGGGTAGAGGTGGAATGCTTCCCCGCCTCCACGGCAAGGCTTTCTGCCTCCATGCTCTTATTGTTCTCTACATGGGCGTCGGCTGCGGTATGGATCCAGTTTCCGCTGGCGGAGAAAGCGCCGCCGAAATTATTGGCCGCCGCCCCGGACGCCACGATGGAGGTGATATGGCTCTTTTCCTCCGCCGTCACCGCCGTTTTTCCGGCGCTGCCGGAAGAGGCGCCTTTGACTTCCGTATTTTCCAGGAAAGCGGTGGTATCCCCTTCCATGAGGTTCACGTTGATGGCTGCGCCCACCGCGTTGCCGCTTGCGCCGGATCCGCCGGTGGCAGCCGCCACGGCGCCGGTGTAGGAACCGATTTTCCCGTTGTTTTTACTGGAAATGGAAACCACTTCGTCCGCTTTAAGGGAAGAGTCCTTCACCCATGCCCGGTTTTCATCGTCCACCCAGTTGAGGCTCACCTGTCCTGCCACGGCGTTTCCCTTGGGGGTGTAGCTGCCGCTGGCGGCCACATTGGTGATGGTTTCCTTATTTTCCGCTTCCACCGCCAGGGATTCGTCCCTGTCCTTCTTTTTGCTGCCGGTTAAGGTCATGTCCGCCCCTTCCACATAGGCTTCGTTCACGCCGGTGATGGAGTTGTACATGAAGCTTCCTGCAAGGGCATGGGTATTCTGGGAGGAAAAGCTGGCGGAAATGGCAGCGGCTGTGGCAATGATGCTGCTGTCATTGCTGCTGGTGACAGAGAGGGCACCGCCGGAAATCACCGGTTCTTCCCCATCCTTCTTCACGTAGGCCCTGGAGGTATCGTGGATACGGTTCACCGCCACATTGGCCGATGCCGCCAGACCGCCTTTAGCCTTGCCGGCATTGTCCTTCATGGAGCTGTCCTGCGATGCGGCTTTGGAAATCGTGCTGTCCGCAGAGGAGGCAAGGTTTGTGGTCTCTCCTGCCATGCTGTCAGCAAGCCCTTCCAGACCGCCGCCATCTTCCGATTCCTCTTCCGCATCAGGAGTATGGAAACCGGAGCTTCCGCCGCCGTTGACAGCGCTTGTTCCTTTTCCTTCATAGGTGACAGCGCCGGCTGCGGAGGCTGCGATGATTTCTCCCGTGTTTTCCGCGTGCACCGTCATATCCCCTTCGGCGTCCATATTTCCTGTGACGCAGGCTTCGGTGTCACGGATAATATGGTTGTATCCGATGGTGGCACCGATGCCGGAACCTTCGCCGGCACCTACGGCGCCTGCCAGGTTCACGTCCACCGAATCATCGGATGCGGAAATATTTACATCTTTCCCGGAAGTGATGGTGCCCTTTCCAAGATAAGCTTTCGTGCTGTTGTCAATGCGGTTCACGCCCACCGTGCCGTCGATGGCCAGGGATTTGGCCATGCCGCCGGCGGCTGTCATGGCAAGATTGAAGGCTTCTGTGCGGGCGGTCACATTCGTATCTTTTCCGCTTGTCACCTCCGCACCGCCGTCGATATAGGCTTCGGCATTATTCTTCTGCCGCACCGCCAGGGCTGCGCCGCCGATGCCTGTATTGGAGGCTTCATTGGGATCCCAGTCCTTCTTGTTGAAAATTTCATTTCTTCTGCCGGACCATACGTTAACAGGCGCCTTGTTCAGCAGGTTCTTCACGCTGCCTGTAAAATTGACGGTGGTAATATCGGTTGTCCCATTCACATCCACGTTCCCGCCGGCTTCCACCTTCGGTGCTTCCCTCTGGGCATCGTCTTTCTTACCGATGAAGGCTTTGGCGCTGTTGTCGTAGTTCACCACGGCAATGGAAGCGGCGCCGTTTGCCTTTTCCCCGCTGCCGGAAGTCTGGGTCCAGCTGTCCACCAGGTAGGAAGGAAGCTCCTGGCCCGTGCCGTCAATGGCGATGAACACCGCATTCATGCCAATTTCTGCCATGCCCGTGCCGGTGAGCTTTGTCTGCCAGGGGATTTTTGTTTCCGCCGTAACCTTCGTATCGCCTTCGGTTTTCGTATCGCCGGAAATAAAAGCGGTGCTATGATTCTTCTGGGCGGTGTAGGTGACTGCCGCCGAAACGGTGACCTGCTTGTCATCGGCTCCCGTTTCCTTTGCCGGCGGTGCCTGAAAAGCCGCCGATTTGGCGGAAGTGCGGGCGATATTTTCCGCCTTCACCGTAAGGGACCCGGCGCCTTTCGCGTCATTTCCTCTATATTTCCCATCCACCGGAGAATCGGAAATGCCCCGCACTTTGCCCGTCACCGATGCATTGGCGTCGTTTCCGGAAAGAAGGATGGCCGTAGCACCGTTAAGGCCCAGCTTGTTCCAGGGCTTCTTCTTTGCTTCCGCCGCCTGCTCCGGATTCTTTTCCTCATCCACATCCAGGTCATCCAGTTCGATGCCTTCATCTTCGCCCTTATCTGCGACCAGGCTCTTGATTTTTTCATAAATCCATACGGCACCGTCCTTCACCTTCCCTGCCGCCTGTCCGCCTTTGTCCTTCACGGCATTCACCGTAGGCGCGAGCCCCGATTCGCCGCTCATGGAGGACGCCTTGCTGGTGTCCGCCTGGTATACGCCGCTTTCGGACTTGGCTATGGAGTTGTCCGCTTCCACGGTCACATCGCCGCCGGCATAGACGGTGCCGTTCATTTCCGCCTCCGCCTTCGTGTCCGCCATGGCCACGGAAGCCGCAATGCCGATGACATTCGTATCGCCGCCGTTGGACACGGAGGAGGACAGGGTCCTGGTGGAGGACGCCTTCACCGACGCATCTTCCTTACTGGTAATAGTGGCATTTTCGCCCACCACAGCCGACACGCGGCTGTTTAATTCGGCCCAGGTGAAATCCACGGTGGACCGCACCTTATCGTCAAGGAAATTCAGTTCAATGAGGGACATGGATACCTTATTGTCCCCCACAGCGGAAATATCCGTATCCTTTGCGGCATACAGGCTGCTGTGATCCACATGGACATGGGAGTCCACATCACTGATGCCCACGTTCACGCCGTAGCCCACGGCGCCGATAGTCATAGGCTGGATGGCGGAGCGGGCATTGGAAAGAATGGAAATATTTCCATGGGAAGCGCTTTCATCTTTCCCGCCGCCCAAAGCAGCCATGTCCGTCTTTTCAATATCCACATCGGCACCGGCCTTGATTTTCGTGGCCTGCACCACAGCCCGAAGATTGCCGCCCATATCCTTCAGGAGGGAAAGAGCCGTGCCTTCTTCCCCTGCGTTCTGCACTTTGGCCTCCAGCTCCGCCTCTGTTTTCGATTCGTTGCTCTGGCCGATGTCGCCGGTGGTGGTGGCATAGGCCGCAATGTCCACATTGTCTGCGGTGATGGTATTTCTGCCGCTCACGTCCTTATCTTTACCCATGTGCACCTGTGCATAGGCGCCGTCGCCGATGTCCCAGGCATAAAGCTGGGTGGCCGCCGTGGCATGGACAGCAACGTCACCGGAATGATGACCGCCCTTGCCGGAAGCGTCCAGGGTGCTGCCGTCCACTTCCACCCGGGAAACGCCCATCACGTCCCTTGCGGCGGACACTTCGATTTTCCCGCTGTCCCGCTTGTCAGAAGAGGAATCAATATAGGCGTTCTTGATGGAAATCATGCCGTCCGCAGGCTTTTCCTCCGGGTCCGCCTGCAGTTTGGCGTCCGAAGAAACGGCGCTGACGGTCACATTGCCGCCGGCGGACATAATCTTCCCGCCGCTCACGGAAGCGTTATCTTCAGTGTAAAGCACCACATCCCCGTTTCCCAGGGCTTTCGCCGCGTCAGCGCTCCCCTTTTCCGGAAGGTTCATCACCTGTTTTCTCATATCCGAGAAAGAGCTTTCCACATTCACCGACGCAAGGTCACGATGGGTTTTGATAGAAGCCCCGTCCAGTGTCAGGTCCTTCTTCGTGCCCAGGATGACATCACCATCCGTGTTGATAGTCCCTTTCACGGAAATGGCGCCGCTGCCTGCAATGTACTTTGCTTTAGCAGTACCCGTTTTCCCGTCGTACTCGCCGAATCCCTCATCAAAGAGCTTCTCCCCTGCCTTGGCATTGGTGCCCAGGGTAAGGCTGCCCACGTTAAACACCCCTTTGGCGCCTACCGCAATGCCCTTGTCCGAGAAGAAATACACATCGCCGCCGATTTTATTGTCCTTGATGGCATTAACCACGCCATTCACGTCCATTCTCTGGTTGACAATATTAATCTGACGCTCCGCATCCCCCATGTGAAGATTGGCCATCTGGTTTTCCGTAAGGCTGAACCGGTCGAACCGGTTCAATGCGTTTTTGTCCTTCACCTGCTGGTTCATCACGTCAAAGACATTGCCGTTCTGCCGTACCGTATTTCCATACTTCGATGGATCCGCCACCGTCACATCGGCATAAATGATATTTGCCGCCGCGCCCCAGCCTGCCAGACCTGTCAGAAGCGCCATGGCGGACCTTGAAATGACGCCTTCCCTGCTTTTCTTCTTCCCCTGATGGGTCTTCATGAGCTCCGAACCTACCACATAGCAGCCCCGGGCTGCATTCCATACCACCTTGTATATCTTATTCATGAGATACGCCCTCCCTTTATATGCAAAAGCGTTTCAACCAAAAGTTTTTGTATCAGGGATAACAGCGGTCACACGTTCCGCTGCAGATAGAAATGGATTCTTCCATGCTCGCCATGGATATCATCACTGTGGTTCAGGGGGATGCCGTAAACCACCCTGCCGTACCAGCCGCCTTTACTGTATTCCAGTCCAAGGCCCGTGGACGTGATGAAATGACGCACTGCATGGGTGCCGTAATTGTTGTAGGCCACGCCGTGGTCCAGGAAAACAAAGCTCCGCCAGCTCTTCTTATCCGAGGACAGGGGGAAACCGTACTCCAGACCTCCATACCAGCCCTTATCGCCGGAAAGAAGACTTTCCCGATACCCCCGCACCGTACTCATGCCGCCCAGGGTGAACTGCTCTGTCGACGGCAGCTCCTTAAAGGCGCTGTACTGCCCGTAGGCCCGGAAAGTGAGGTACCTTTCCCCCGGCAGGTCCTGCCGCCGCATGAGGTACATATTGTAATAGGAACCGTCATTCCTCTCATCGCTCACATGGTACTTCCCCTTAAATCCGGTGACACTGGCCATGCCGAACCACAGGCCGTTTTCATCAAAACTTCGAAACGACAGACCTGCCTTCACCGTCCTGGTCTCATTATCCGAAAGCTCCATGCCCGCATAGGACGTATCCGACCACTTCCGGTGCCCCTCCACAAAAAGGTCCACCTTCGACAGAACCGTCACATTCAGCGGATGGGTGAAAGACAGGGCCATATCATTGGAATTGGATTTCAAATCAAAATCCTTGAAGGCGCCGTCAATAATATCCACCAGGTTCCGGCTGTAGGAGAGAGCCATCCTTGTGCCGTGGTGTCCCATGGGCGTATCATAAATCACCGAACCGCCCCAAATGCCCTCCGTCCAAATGGGCGCCACCGCCAGGCTGGCATCATGGCCGCCGATACCCCGGTACTCCGTGTAAGCGCCGATACGGTACCGGCCGCTCTCCTTCTGTCCCGTGTTGTCTGTAAAGATAAAGCTTGAAATGGGATTTTCCGCCTCATGGAGGAAGAGCTCCACATCCGAAGCGCCCTCTTCCTTCCCCGGCACCAGCCGCGCCGTGAGCTGGTACGTATTCGTGGCATTGTACACCCGCACCTCGTCTTCCAGCCGCCGCAGGTCCGAGAGCTGCCCCTTCTCCGTATGGATACGGTGGAGGATGGAATCCGTAGAAATCCTGTGATTGCCGGAAACAGAGGTCTCCCCGTACTTACCCTCAATGAGCCGGATGTACACAATGCCGTCCTTCACCGTCTGCGGCGGCAGAACCGCCTCCGCCGTAAGGATTTTCTTCTCTTTATACAGCCCATTCAGCCGATCCACCATGGCCTTAAGGTCAGAGAGCTTCATCTCCCCGGGCCCGGGAAAGCGGACCGCTCCCCGGATATCCTCCTCCGTCAGGAACTTCGAAGCCGTCACCCGCACCTCCTTCACCATAAAGGAAATCTCGCCGGACGGCTTCTCCTTCTCCCCTTCACTCACCGACACCGGATTTTCCGAAGGCTTCAAATCCCGATACCGGCTGTAGCGGTAATACCCTGAAAGCTGCCGGTTCGTCTCTGCCGTCCTCTCCGCCTTTCCCGCCACCTGCTGTATGGCAGAAGGCACATCCGCCGCCAAAGAAGGCATGCACACCGCAGAAATCCCCATGACCAGCAGTGCCAGTTTCCATTCAGTCCTCATCATACATTTCCCTCCCCGAGAAGAAACCATACTATGCCAATTTACCTAAATCGTATCAAAAAAAATAAAACAGGACCCTGTCACAAGTGACAGGGGAGAGAAAAGGTTCTTAAGTTTGACCGGCCTTACGCCGGAGGGTTCTCAGGTTTGACGCCCACTTTGCGGGCGAGGGTTGTGGATAGCCGCCTTTGGCGGCTATGATTATGAAGTCAGCGTTACGGGGCTACCCTCCTGCTGCTTAATTCTCGCTAAACATTCTGCTGAATTGGCCGCTACGCGGCCACCCCCTATCCGGCTGCGCCGGACTTACCCAAAGGGAAGCGTGTCACTGGATTCTCAGTCGCCTGCGGCTCCCTACAGCACGGCTATCACCGACTCACTGGATTCTCAGGTCGCTCAGGCTCCCCTATGAATCCAGTTCGCTGGTGTGACTCGTGTTCCCTTGCCACCCCGCTGTGCGGGGGCACAACAACCCGCGAAGAACCTTCTCCCCATAAGTTGCACTAAATACAGAGCCGCTAGAATCTCCCCCTCC
>ERZ1034920.1091-NODE-1091-length-18515-cov-4.536728_pt1 | contig 18515 bp, 13 predicted proteins | sample MGYA00520688_ERZ1034920 | MGnify/ENA primary metagenome ERZ1034920 (study PRJEB33766, sample SAMN09781785) | gut metagenome | biome: gut microbiome | host: Homo sapiens | place: Madagascar | study: EMG produced TPA metagenomics assembly of the PRJNA485056 data...
TCCCCCTCTGGGCCGTTCTTCACACGTCTTGTCCCCGAATGCTTCAAGTGCTTCGTATGTTTCCGAGTAACTCGTCGACACCTCGCTCGCATTCGACCAGCCGTCGGCATCCCGCTCACGCCTGAGCGGCTGCCATCGCTCCGCCCGCACCTGATCGCTGCCCGACGCCTCACCCGCATCCGAACGACTGCCAACACCCCGCCCGCGCCTGATCGCCAGCCGCCGTCTCGCTCGCACTCTCCCCTTCTCCCTTTTCCAACAAACAACATTTTTGCCAAATTCCGGCATTTTTTTCGTTCGTTGGTACGTTGAAGGCCGATTCGAGCGTCTTTCGCACTGCAAATTCACCCAAGCACGTGGCATGGTTCATATTATATTTATACTGGAATAATTGTGATCTCGCCAAACGCTTGACGTCATCCTTAAAGAGACCGAACCGCTTTCCATAAGACACAGCACGGCCCCGCAAAGCGTCCAACATTCGAATTATTTGCCGGAATTTGGCAAAAATGCCGAATGTGCGACAACCGCACAAGCGCGAAGAGGGGCAGCACCGTGCGGAGCATCGCGATGCCATACGGATGCAACCATGCAACGCGGGGGCCGACACGCACCAACGCACAACGTAAACCGCAGCACAGCGCAAGAAGCCCGTTGCGCTGGCATCCTCGCCCCCCTCGTCGCGCAGCACGGCGCAACATCGCCAGGTACGCGTTTCGGCGGCAGCTCTGGGCGATCCCCTCTCCAACAGCTCTCAGCAGCCCTCGAGAACAGCGGGCAGGTCGGTCAGCGTATCAATACATGTAAGCCCGCTCGAACGGTGAATGCGCTTGCGATCGATGATCACCGGCGTGATACCCACAGCCGCAGCCGCACCGTCGGCCTCGGGCAGGTCACCCACATGCGCGGTTTCCTCAGGACGTGCGCCCATGCGCTCGAGTGCGAGCTCGAACACCACGGGATCGGGCTTGCGATAGCCCACCGCCGCTGAGGCCACCACTACATCGAAATACGGCAGGAGCCCCACCTCGCGCAGAAGCGCTTCGAGCCCTGCATCCCAGTTCGATATCACGCCGAGACGATGCCCGCTCAGCTTGAGCGTCCGCAGACACGGCACCACGTCGTCGTAGAGCGCCCAGAAGGCCGCCGTTCGGTACTTCGCATGCGTCGCCTCAGCAAGGAACGCCGCATGCTCCCCCAAACCCGTCCGGCGCGCCAGAATGCCGTACATGTCCTTCCAGATCATGACCGATCGCTCATGCGAGCACCAGAAGTCACCGTCGCGCAGGTACTCCTGCTCGTAGAAGCGATCAACCTCGTCCATGAACGGCTCGACGTCACGCACCGAGAGATTAAAGCCGTGCTCACGCGCAGCGAGCGCGAACGCTTCGGGAACCGACGGGCAGGCGTACATGAGCGTCGATCCCACGTCGAAGAACACTGTGCCGATCACGTCCCACTCCCCTTTCCGCTGCGGCACGCGCCTACACACAAAAGAAAAAAGCCGCTCCGAAGAGCGGCTTTGCTTTCGATGGTGTCGGAGGCGGGATTTGAACCCGCACACCCGGTATGTGGGCACTAGCACCTCAAGCTAGCGTGTCTGCCGTTCCACCACTCCGACATGCTGTTTTTGCAGCGACGAATATATTAGCAGAACCATTTCATCGCGCAAGGGGTAATTTTGAAAATCTTTACCCGTTGATCGTGCCGTGCGGATAGATGATCATGAGCACGAGAAGGGAGATCAAAAACACCGCCGCGCAGATGATGGTCACGCGGTCGAGGTTCTTCTCGATGATGCTCGTACCCGTCTGGGTCGAGTACATGGAGCTTGCGATCATATCGGAAATGCCCGTACCCTTGCCAGAATGCATGAGGATGAAGATGATCATGCCCACGCCCGAGAGAACGAGCAGGATGAGAAAAATAATAACCAGCGGAGTCAACGTATTTCTCTTCTCTCTTAGAGATATCTACCTATACACGAAACACGAAGTATAACGGAAAGCGTTTCAGCAGGCAAGGGGGTGCTTTTTCACCCGCACAACGCAAAACGCGGCGGCGCCCGCTTGTGCCATCCGACCGACAAGCGAGCACCGCGCAGCGTCGCACGCCTTAGGCCGCCGCAGCATCGCGCACCTAAGCAAGAAGCGAGCGGCCCGTCATCTCGGAGGGCGCGTCCAAACCAAGCGCCGCGAGCATAGTCGGCGCGATGTCGGCGAGCTTGCCCGCCGCAGGCGCATCGCTCGCACCCGCACCCGCCGTATCCATCGAGCCGACCGCATCGGCAAGCGCAAGGCCGCGCCCCGATCCGTCGACCAGAACGAACGGCACAAGCGCCGTAGTGTGCGCCGTGTGGGGCGTGCCGTCCTCCGCGATCATCTTGTCGGCGTTGCCGTGGTCGGCCGTGACGAACGCCACGCCGCCCTTGTGCTCCACCGCGGCGAGCACCTTCCCCACGCCAGCGTCGACCGCCTCAACGGCAGCCACGGCCGCGGGAATCACGCCCGTATGGCCCACCATGTCGCAGTTCGCGAAATTCACGATGTACACATCGGCCTCGTCGGCGTCGATGGCGGCGGCAAGCGTGTCGGCAACCGCGGGCTCGCTCATCTCGGGCTGCAGGTCGTACGTGGCGACCTTCGGGCTCGCGATGAGCATACGCTCCTCCCCCGTCTTCTCCTCCTCACGCCCGCCGTTGAGAAAGAACGTCACGTGGGCGTACTTCTCCGTTTCGGCGATGTGATACTGGGAAAGGCCCGCCTCCGCCAGCACATCGGCCAGCACGTTGGCGGGAAACTCCTTCGGGAACGCCACGGGAGCATCGATCGTCGGGTCGTACTCGGTGAGGCACACGAAGTGCACCTGCGGATGACGCGTGCGTGCAAAACCGCTGAAGTCGTCATCGACGAGCGCGCGTGTGATCTCGCGGGCGCGGTCGGGGCGGAAGTTGAAGAAGATCACGGCGTCGCCGTCGCGCATCCCGCGGTCGGAAAGCGCCACGGGCACCACGAACTCATCGGTAACGTCGTCGGCGTAGGATCGCTCCATCGCCTCGACGCCGCTGCCCTCGAAGCGATTCGCCCCGTTGACGATCGTCTCGAAGGCACGCTCAACGCGATCCCAGCGCTTATCGCGATCCATCGCGTAATAGCGCCCGCTGATCGAGGCGATGCACACGTTGCACGTCGCCTCGGGATGCTGCGCGCGAATGCGCTCGATCTCGTCGAGGAGCTGCTGCACATAGCCCGCACCGCTCGAAGGCGGCACGTCGCGGCCGTCCATGAAGCAGTGGACGAGCACCTCGCCCACACCCGCGTCCACCGCGGCATCGATGAGCGCGTAGAGGTGCGCGTTGCTCGAGTGCACACCGCCGTCGGACAGCAACCCCATGAGGTGAAGCGCCGCGCCCGGAGCCTTCGCTTGCTCGAACGCCGCGACGATGCACGGGTTCGTAGCGATGGAGCCGTCTTCGCAGGCGCGGTTGATGCGCGAGAGCTCCTGGTGCACCACGCGCCCGGCGCCGATGTTGAGATGCCCCACCTCGGAGTTGCCCATCTGCCCCGCAGGCAGGCCCACGGCCTGACCCGACGCCTCGAGCTTCACCCACGGACGCGTGCGGAAAAGCTCGTCGAGCACGGGCGTCTGCGCGCACGCGATGGCATTGCCCTCACCCGGCGCATCGAGCCCGAAGCCGTCCATGATGACGAGGCAGAGCGGAAGCGTGAGTGCCTCGCGGTTCACCTGATCGGCCATCTACATCGCTGCCTTCACGATCTCGGTGAACGACTTCGCCTTGAGCGACGCGCCGCCGATGAGGCCGCCGTCGATGTCAGGCTCGGCGAGCAGCAGCTCGGCGTTGCCCTCGTTCATCGAGCCGCCGTAGAGCACGCGCATGCCCTCGGCCACCTCGGTGCCAAAGAGTTCGGCGAGCGTGGCGCGCACCGCAGCGCACACTTCCTGCGCCTGCTCGGGCGTGGCCGTGCGACCCGTGCCGATCGCCCAGACCGGCTCATAGGCCACCACCGCGTCGGCGGCCTCGGCCGCGTCGATGCCGGCAAACGCCGCCTTCACCTGAGCGGTCACGAACTCGAGGTAGGTGCCCTCATCGCGCACGGCGAGCGACTCGCCCACGCACACGATCGGCTTGATCTTGCCAGCGATGAGCGCCTTGATCTTCTTGTTGACCTCCTCGTTGGTCTCGCCGAAGAGGCTGCGGCGCTCGGAGTGGCCGACGATGCACCACTGGCAGCCGACGTCCTGCAGCATCGCCACCGAGATCTCGCCCGTGAAGGCGCCCTTCGCCTCCCAGTGCACGTTCTGCGCACCCACGCCGATCTTCGTCTTGTCGAATTCGAACACCGACCACACGGGCTTGAGGTCGGTGAACGGCGGACACACCGCCACGTCGACCTTCTCGGCCCAGTCGGGATAGAAGCAGTTGGAAATCTCCTGGGCAAGCACCACGGCCTCGCCGTAGGTGTTGTTCATCTTCCAATTGCCGGCAATGAATGGTTTACGGGACATTGAGCATCCTTTCAAAACGAAAACGAGGTTCGCTAACAGACCGAACCCAGGTCAGCGAGCGGGAGCACGGCGCACGCAGATGGCGCGAGAGCCCGACGAAGCGCGCTTGGCGCGCGCCGTCAGCCGCACCGCCGCGCTCCCGCACAGCGTCGACAGGTCCGCCAGCCGCTAGGCGGACGGAACCTTCAAAGCCTCCACGCCCGGGAGCTTCTCGCCCTGGACGAGCTCCATCGAAGCGCCGCCGCCCGTCGAGATGAAGGTCATCTTGTCGGCAAGACCGAACTTGTTGACCGCCGCCACGCTGTCGCCGCCGCCGATGATCGTGTCGGCCGCCTCGTTGGCGGCAACCGCCTCGGCTACGGCCTTCGTGCCCGCAGCGAATGCGTCCATCTCGAACACGCCCATGGGACCGTTCCAGAACACGGTAGCGGCCTTCTTGATGGCATCGCCGTAGAGCGCCGCCGTGCCCGCGCCGATGTCGAGGCCCATCATGTCGTCGGGGATCGCGTCAACAGGCACCGCCTTGGTGGCGGCGTCCTCGGCGAATTTGTCGGCACAGATCACGTCAACCGGCAGCAGCAGGTCGACGCCGCGCTCCTCGGCCTTGGCGATCATCTCGCCGGCGCGCTCGATCCAATCCTCCTCCATGAGGGACGTGCCGACCGACAGACCCTTCGAGGCGAGGAACGTGAAGCACATGCCGCCGCCGATGATGAGGGTGTCGCACTTGTCGATGAGCGCGTCGATCACCTTGATCTTGTCGGACACCTTCGAGCCGCCGAGAATCGCCACGAACGGACGCTTCGGATCGTCGAGCATGCCCGTGAGCGTGCCGACCTCGCGCTGCATGAGGTAGCCCGCATATGCCGGCAGCAGCGCCGCCACGCCGGCGGTGGAGGCGTGGGCGCGATGCGCGGTGCCGAAAGCATCGTTCACGTACACCTCGCCGAGCGCGGCGAGTTCCGCGCAGAAGGTGGGGTCGTTCTTCTTCTCGCGCTTGTCGAAGCGCAGGTTCTCGAGCACGAGCACGTCACCGTCGCGCAGCGAGGCGGCTTTGGCCCGGGCGTCCTCGCCCACGGTATCGGTCGCGAACGCAACAGGCTTGCCGAGCAGCTCGGACAGGCGCAGCGCGGCGGGACGCAGCGTGTAGGCCTCTTCGAAGCCCGTGCCCGCAGGACGGCCGAGGTGGCTCATGAGGATGACGCGCGCGCCGTCGCCCACGAGCTTCTCGATCGTCGGCAGCGCAGCGCGGATGCGCGTATCGTCGGTCACGACGCCGTCTTTCACCGGCACGTTGAAGTCGACGCGCACGAGCACGCGCTTACCCGCGCCGTCAAGCTCGTCGATGGTTTTGATGTTGCTCATTCCTTACTTCCTAACGAATCGGTATCCCTTGACTCGGGAAGGGATCGAGTGCAGCGCATAAAACAACGGGGCGCAGCGGGAGGACGTCCCCCGCGCGCCCCGCGGTCAGCCATGGGCTTGCGTTACAGCAGAATTTTCACCAAATCCTTCACGCGGTTCGAATAGCCCCACTCGTTGTCGTACCAGCTGATGCACTTGACCAGGTTGGACTTACCGCCCATGACCATGGTGAGCAGGCTGTCGAAGATCGAGGAGTGGTCGTCGCCCACGATGTCGATCGAGACGATCGGGTCGTCCTGATACTCGAGAATGCCCTTGAGCGGTCCCTCGGCCGCAGCCTTCATGGCGGCGTTGATCTCCTCGATGGTCACCTCGCGCTCGAGCTCGACCGTGAGGTCGACCATGGAACCGTCGGGCGTGGGAACGCGGGTGGCAAAACCGTCGAGCTTGCCCGCCAGCTCGGGCAGCACGAGCGACACCGCGCGGGCAGCGCCCGTGGTGGTCGGGATCATCGACATGGCCGCGGCGCGCGCACGGCGCAGGTCCTTGTGCGGCAGGTCGAGGATCTTCTGGTCGTTCGTGTACGCATGGATGGTGTTCATGTAGCCGCGCTTGATGCCGAAGTTCTCCATGAGAACCTTCGCCATCGGGGCGAGGCAGTTGGTGGTGCAGGACGCGTTCGAGATGATGTGGTGCTTGTCCTTGTCGTACTGGTCGTCGTTGACGCCCATCACGATGGTGATGTCCTCGCCCTTGGCGGGGCAGGTGATGACGACCTTCTTAGCGCCGGCCTTGAGGTGGGCGCTTGCCGTCTCGCCGGTCTTGAAGATGCCGGTGGACTCGACAACGACCTCGACGCCGAGCTCGCCCCAGGGCAGGTTCTCGGGATTGCGCTCGGAGAGCACCTTGACCGCATGGCCGTCGGCGATGAAGCCGTCCTCGGTAACCTCGACCGAATCATAGGCACGGCCGTGGACGGAGTCGTACTTGAGAAGATGGGCCATCGTGGGGATGTCGCCCAGGTCGTTGACTGCCACGACCTCGATCGCGGGATCGTTGGCCATCGCGCGGTACACGAGGCGACCGATGCGGCCGAAACCGTTGATGCCTACCTTGATTGCCATGCGTATCTCCTTTCAAAGGATACCTATCGAGATACCCGCGGCGACGCGGCGCCCCCTGCACCGCTTTCGCATCCGCAGCTTCCTGCCGCGTATCGCGCACCAACGGCGCCCGCGAGGTTATCTGCCTGACGTGTACAGCATAGCACGACTGACCAGCAGCCGCGCCGAAACGCGGCAAAGCTCAACCTTCGCTTCCCGTCACTTTCCTGCCTGCGCGGATGTCGCGCGCCATCTGCTCGAGACGGCGCACGCGGTGGTACACCGCCGACTTCGACAGCGGCGGCGACGCCTGCGCGCCGAGCTCCTTCATCGAGGCGTTCGGGTTGCTCACGCGCAGCTTGATGAACTCCTGAAGGGCGGGCGGCAGATTCTCCATCCCGCAGTGCTCGAGCACCGTGCGGATGGTGACGAGCTGATCGACGGCAGCTTTGCTCGCCTTCTGCTGGTTGGCAAGCTCGGCGTTGATGGCGCGGTTAACGTCGTTGCGCAAAGACTTCACCACGCGCTCCTGTTCCATGACGAGCGCCGCGTGGTGGGCGCCGGCGAACGCGAGGAACTCGAGAATGGCGTTGCCGCTCTTGAGATACACCATGTACGAGTTGCGCCGCTGCATGATGCGCGCCGTGATGCCCTTCTCGGCCATGAGATCGACAAGCCCCTGGGCAAGCGCCTCGTTTTCGACCGTGATCTCGAAGTGGAAGTCGCTGCGCGGGTTGGAGATGAACCCCGAGCCGAGGAAGGCTCCGCGCAGGTAGGCCGCCGCGCAGCACTGCTTGGCGACGAGCCCGTGCTTGATGCCCATCTCGAGGCCGTCCTCGTCGGAAAGCACGCCCATGTCGTGGAGCGCCTCGGCGAGGCCGGGCTGCATGGGCACGCCGATGAGGAAGTTCGGCGTTTTGTGAAGCACGCTGCGGCGCACGGTGAGGTCGGTTTTGAGGCCGTAGATGGCGTGGAGCAAGCGGATGACGAGACGCGCCACCGAAGGGACGTCGGTGGCGACTTCCATGCGGAAGCGGCCGGCGCCGCTCACGAGCAGCGTGCCCTCGATGCGGATAAGCGCGGCGAGCGTGGCCTTCTCGCAGTGCGAGCACTCGGGCGGCACGTGCGTGAACTCGTCTTTCACCTCTGACGTGAACGACATCGCCCCGCCTCACTTCCTGCGCTCGGACGTACGCCGAAACCGCGGGGAGCGCAGACGCGACGCCCGGGCAGCGGGCTCGTCGTCTTGCGGCGCGGACGCGGGCACCTGCGCTATCGCACCGCGGTTGCGCGCCTGGGCGAGTTTGATGATCTGCTCGAAGGCGGCCCGCAGCGCGAGCGGCTCGTGCCAGGTGGGATGCTCGGCGTCGCGCAGATCGCGCGCGATCACGATGGGGCCGCGCGCCTGGATGGCGAGCAAGTCGTGGTAGGTGATGGGCACGGGGCGCACGCCGGTGGCGAGATGGTAGTCATCGAGGTCGGAGGTGGAGGTGTGCTCGGATTCGCCGCCCGTTGCCTGGTTGAAGCGATCGTTCGCGGGGCTGTCGGCGCGCAGCGGCACCGGCGAGTGCACGAGCGCGTAGTCGAGCAAGCCGTCCATGCCGTGCGCGAGCAGCGCCTCCACATGCTCGCGCGCCGTGAGCCCCCACGTCTCGCCCTGCACGTCGGCGAGCGAGCACACAAACGCCACGCGGCCGCGCGACGCGCGGATGGCGTCGACGATGCCTGGCACGAGCAGATTCGGGATGATCGAGGTGAAGAGCGACCCCGGGCCGAGCACGATGAGATCGGCCTCGCGAATCGCGCGCACGGCGGGCTCGTAGGCGCGCACGGCGCTGCTCTCGCCGTGAAGCATCACGCGCTCGAGCGCCGTCTTCGAATGGCTCGCCACCGCTTGACCGTCGAGCAGACGGCCGTCACGCGTACGCGCAGCGAGGCGCACGTGGTCGAGCGTGGAGGGGTACACGTGTCCCTGGGCGTCGAGCAGGCGCTCGCAGATGGCGATCGCCTCGGGGAACGACCCGCACGCGTCCTCAAGCGCGGCGAGCATGAGGTTGCCGAGCGCGTGGTCGCGCGCGACGGCGAAACGGTACTTGAACGCGCGCACGAGCGGATCCTGCGGGTCGCGCGCGAACGCGGCGATGCACTTTCGGATGTCGCCCGGCGGCGTGACGTCGGCCTCCTCGCGCAGGATGCCGGTCGAGCCGCCGTCATCAGCCATGGCCACCACGGCGCTCGTCTCGACGCCGAGCGAGAGCAGCGTGCGGATGGACATGGGCGCGCCCGTGCCGCCGCCGATCACCACGGCGCGCAAGCCGACTGCCGCACGCGCGTCGTCATCGCGCGCGATCTTCTCCTTGAGCGCGACGAACGACGCCGTAGCCGACGGATCGATTCTGAAAGGACGTTTCAACGCGGTCATGCGATCACGCTTCAGTTCAGGTTCTCCTGCGCCGAAGCGTTCCTGCTTCCGCGCTCGGCCAGCTTGAGGTCGCGATGCGCCACCGACACGCGGTAGCCCTTCGACTTGAGGTAGTCGCCCGTCGACTCGGCGAGCGCCACCGAGCGGTGCTGACCGCCCGTGCACCCCACCGCGATGGCGAGCTGCTGCTTGCCCTCAGCCACGTAGCCGGGCATGATCACGTCGAGCAGGTCACGCCAACGCTTGAGAAACTCGATCGTCTCCTCGCGCAGCATCACATAGTCGCGCACGGGGGCGTCGAGCCCGGTGAGCGGGCGTAGCTCGGGATCGTAGTAGGGGTTCGGCAGGAAGCGCACGTCCATCACCACGTCGGCGTCGAGGGGCGCGCCGTGCTTGAACCCGAACGAGTACACCGTCACCGACAGGCCGCGGCGCTCGCTGCCCGACCCGAACAGGGAGCGGATGGTGGAGCGCAGCTTCTGCGGCAGCATGTCGGTGGTGTTGATGACGTAGTCGGCTGCGTCGTGCACGTCCATGAGCAGGCGCCGCTCGCGGTCGATGCCCTGGGCGATGGTGGTGCCGTCGGTGCAAAGCGGATGGCGGCGGCGGCTCGACTTGTAGCGCGAGACGAGCTTCTCATCGTCGGCATCGAGGAAGAGCATCTTGTAATCGATGCCCTTCTCGTGCAGCATCGCGAGCTGGTCGCCGAGCGAGCCGAAGTAGTCGCCGTTGCGCGTGTCGCACACCACGGCGAGGTTCTTGTGCTCCCCTTCCCCGCCGGGCAGCCCGTTGAGCTCGATCAGGTTGCCGATGAGGTTTGCGGGCAGGTTGTCAACGCAGAAGTACCCGAGATCCTCGAACACGTGCATCGCCTCGGTGCGGCCCGCACCGCTCATGCCGGTCACGATGACCAGCGCGGGCATGGCCTTCTCGTCGATCGTTTCGTCAGACATGGGCGTCCTTCCCCTCGGGGTCTCCTGCAGCGTCGGCGAGCGCCGCCTCGCGCTCGGCCTTGTCGTCATTATACTGTCTCAGCACCCGGTAGAGCTCTTCGGCCACTTCGTCGGGCACCACGTGTGCTGCCTTGATGTCGTCGAGCGAGGCGGCCTTGAGGTTCTTGAACGACTTGAAGTGCTTGAGCAGCGCCTTCTTGCGCACCGGGCCCATGCCTGCCACCTCGTCGATGATCGACGCCGTCATGCCCTTGCCGCGCAGCTCGCGGTGGAAGGTGATGGCGAAGCGGTGCGCCTCGTCGCGCACCTGTTTCACGAGGTAGAGCGAAGCCGAGCCGCCGGGCAGCACGACCGGGCCCGTGTCCTGCCAGGGCACGAAGATCTCCTCGTCGCGCTTGGCCAGGCCGCACAGCGCGATGTCGTCGATGCCCAGCTCCTCGAACATCTCGAGCGCCGCGGTGAGCTGCGGCTTGCCGCCGTCGAGGATGACGAGGTCGGGCTTGCTGCCGAAGCGTTCGTCGGCCATGCGCTCGGGCGCGTAGCGGCGGCTCATGACCTCCTGCATGCTGAGGAAGTCGTTCGCCTCGTCGAGCGGCGTCTTGATCTTGAAGCGACGGTACTGGTTCTTGTCGGGCTTGCCGCCCGTGAACACCACCATCGACGCCACCGTATAGGAGCCGTGGATGGTGGAGATGTCGAAGCACTCGATGCGCATGGGCGGCGCGTCGAGCGCGAGCGCGCTCTCGAGCTGCAGCAGCGCGTCGTTGATGCGCTTGTCGTCGTAGTTCGTGCGCACCTTGTAACGCATGAGCGTGTGCTTGGCGTTCGTCTCCGCCATGGCGACGAGCTCGGCCTTCTCGCCCTTCTTCGGCGCTGTGAAGCGCACCTTCGCACCGTGCACGGAGTCGAGCTTGTCGGTAAGCCACTCCTGCATGGCCCCGACGTCCTCGGGCAGCTCGCGCACGATCACCTCGTGGGGCACCGAGGTGGTGGCGTCGTAGTAGCGCAGGAGGAAGTTGTGGAGAAGGTCCTGGTCGGGCACGTCGGTGCCGCGGTTGAGCACGAACTCGTTCGCGTTGATGATGCGGCCCTCGCGCACCATGATGACGTGCGCGCCCGCCACCGTCTCCTCGCGAAAGAAGCCAACTACATCCGCGTTGAGGTTGCGCGACGATACGGCGTGCTGCTTGTCGGTCAGCGCGTTGATCGTGTCGATGCGCGCCTTGATGCGCCCGGCGCGCTCGAAGTCGAGTTCGGCAGCTGCCTCACCCATCTCGGCAGTGAGCTCCTCGACGAACTCGGCGTGATGTCCCGCAAGGAAGCGCTCGACGCGGCGCACGTTCTCGGCGTAGGCCGCGGGCGTGATCTGACCGCAGCATGCGCCGGGGCCGAGTCCCACGTGGCAGTCGAAGCACGGGCGGATCGCGCCGTCGGCGTTGAGGAACACGTCCATCGAGAGCGCCGACGCCCGCGCCTCGCGCGCCGCCGGGGCCGCAGGCACGCCGGCCGCGCGCAGCTCCTTCTCGCGCTGCTCCGCCGCGCGCTCGACCTTGCGGGTGAGCGCGCGCCAGTCGGCGCACGACGACGCGCAGATCGGCACGACGCGACGCGCGATGTCAACCATGCGGCGCGCGGCGCGGCTGTCGGTGAAGGGGCCGAAGTAGCGCGTTTCGGGCTTGTGCTTCTCACGCGTGTACTTGATCGCGGGGAACACGTCACCCTTGGTGAGCGCGATGAACGGGTAACTCTTGTCGTCTTTGAAGTCGGCGTTGAAGAACGGCGCGTGCTGGTTGATGAGGTTCTTCTCGAGCACGAGTGACTCGTGTTCGTTGTCCACGACGAAGTACTCGAACGAATCGATCTGATCGACGAGCAGCGGGATTTTGGCACGGTCGTCTTGGAAATTGACGTACTGGCGCATGCGGGCGCGCAGCTGCTTGGCCTTGCCCACGTAGATGACCTGGCCCGCGCGGTCTTTCCACAGGTACACGCCGGGCAGCGCCGGCACCTCATCGAGCTCGCGCTTGATGCGCGCGATCTTCGCAGCGAGCTGGGCGGGGTCGCTGCGCGTGCCGAAGTCGGCGGGCAGACCCTCGGTAACGTGGCCGCCCGTAGTGAGCGCGCCGTCGATGACGGGACGGTCGGCTTGCGGCGCGCGGTGTGAATCAGGTGGCATGCTGTCGGTTTCGAATGCTTTCATAGCTTTCCAGTATAGTCTGACGGCAGCACGCCCGCAGGCGCGCTGAGCGCTCTTCGCTCATCGCACAGAAGCGCCCGCCTCCACGGAGAACCGCACGATGCGGATCACGGGATTTGCGGCGGCGGTGCTCGTCTCGTCGAGGGCGGCGGTCATGACGGCGCTGAGCAAGCGTGCGAGCGTTTCGCCGCGCAGGCTGGCGTCGATTCCGCTCTCGACGAGCGGCACGAACTGCGGCCAGTTGCGCAGGTAGAGGTCGATGAGAAACGCCGTGCGATCGGAGTGGCGACCGCGTACCGACACGAGCGTGAACTCATGAAGGCGTGCATACTCCTCGTCGGTCACGCCGATCTTTGCGTACCACGCTGGCACGTTCTCCACACCCTCGTCGGCGAAGAACTGGCGGATCTCCCCTGAGCTCGAAAGCGGGTACGGCGGAATATCGTAGCCCTGGCTGCGCGCGAAATGGTAGATGAAGCGCGAGGCGTTGCCCACCTGCACCCGATCGCCGAGCACGAGCGAGGCGACGGGAAACAGACGGTAGATGTTGAAATAACCCGCATCGTATTCCGCGCGCAGCAGATCGAGCATGCCGTTGAACGCCGCGTCGAACGGCGTCGGGCCTGTGGCCGGCAACGCAACGCGCGCGGAAGCGTCCGGCACGCCTGCGGACGACTCGACGGATGCGGCAGCAGGATCTCCCTCTGGCAGCTTCGCCACAGCGCGGCTCCTAGCCGCGCGGCGCTGCCGCAGGCGGCTCGGGCGCAGGCGGCGCAGCGGGACGGCGCGCCTCGAGCATACCTGGATGCTGGCTCGCGAACGTGCCGTCGAAGCAGAGCTCGTCACGGCCGTCGAGCAGATCGAGCGCCTTGAGGTACTTCGACTCGCGACGACGGTCCATCGCGGTGACAGCAATGTAGCGCGACATGTCGGCGTTGTGCTCGAGATCGGCGTGCTTCACCTTGGCCGCAAGCGGGTTCTCGCGCACCTGCAGGATGTACTCGAAGTAGTCGACCGCCGGATCGTGCGTCAGCAGCTCGACAGCGGCGACCACCTCCTCGCTCATGCCGATGGCGCGCAGGTCATCGGCAGTGAAGTCGGAATCTTCGAGAACGTCGTGCAGAAGGGCGACGCACGTCGCCTCTTCGGTGTCCATGCTCTCGGCAACGGTGAGCGGGTGGTTGATGTAGGGTTCGCCCGCGCGATCAACCTGTCCCGCGTGAGCCTTCTGCGCCAGATTCGCCGCCGCCGATGTAAGCGGTGTATTGATCATGGGAACCTCCTTGGAGTCGCGCCGCCAGAGCGCGCGGCACTTGTCTCGTTTCCGTCATGGTAGCACGCACATGGCATGCGCGGCGTGCGCCCAGCGCGCTTCACGCTGGGCGGCTAGCTCCACGCTGCGAGGATGGCGCGCGCAAGGGCGGGAACGTCATCCCGCGTAAAACGGTAGCGCACCACCTGGGGCTGATCGGTCCGTGCGGGATCGGCCCGCTCGACGCGCACGAAGGACGCCTCGACCGCCGAGAAGCCCTCGCGCATGAGCGCGTAAGCGTAGCACTGAGCTTGCTGCAGGTGCTTGCGATGCAGCTCGTCATCCGTCTCGTCCGCGGTACCGCCCGTTTTGTAGTCGATGAGGAAAGCACACGTATCGTCGTCGAATGCAAGACCGTCGATCTCGCCCTCGAGACACACCGTACCGTCGTCGGATTCGAGCGCCGTCATGAAGGGCACCTCGGCGTCGAGGTGAGCGTGGCGCGCGAACGCCGCCGCCTCGGCGCTTCCGAACCAGCGCGTGAGCGCGCGCTGCAGACGAGCTTCCTGATCGGGCGTGAGGGCGCACGAGGCAATCTGATGCGCGACGGCCTCGGCGTCGGGGCAGGTCAGAGCGCCGTCTACAGCAGTAGCGGCGGCACCGTGCTCACCAGCGGCGCCCGCATCCGCCGCCCCGCGTTGGTCGGCGAGCGCGCAGATGGCACGTTGCGCGAGATGGTGAAACGCCGTGCCGAGCGCCGTGGCATCGCCCTCGTCGGGACGCAGCACCCGCGCCTGGGGGTCGGACGCCTCGTCGTCAAAGCTGGCGACGGCTCCAGGTGCAGCAGGTGCGGCACAGGCGCACGTCGGCTCGGCCGTACCATGGTCGAGCGAAGAGTACGACCGCACGTCCTCGCGGCCGAACGATCGCGGCGACACATACGGCAGAGACGGCCTCTCGCGCTGCGGCACAACGAAGACGGCGGGCGCAGGCGCGTCTGCCGCTCCTGACGTCATCGATGCTGCGTCTCCGCATGCCGACGCGCTCTCGGCAGCGCACGATGCGGCAAGCTCCTCGGCGAGATCGTCAGGCGTCTGCAGGTGCACGAGCGACACGCGCGCAGGCAGCGTGCCGCCGTAGGGGCACTGCGACACCGTCTTCTTCGACGACACGTCCCACTGCAGCACCTCGTACGCGTCGCGATAGATGCCCGCTCCCTCGTACTCCCTCGCAGGATCGATCGTCGTGCACCAGCTTACGAGAAGCGTCTTGCTCGCTCGCGTCAGCGCCACGTAGAACAGGCGCTGCGCCTCGGACAGCGTCTGCCCGCGCATATGCGCATCGAGCGCCGCGTAGAGCTCACCCGGCGTGTGCGCGTCCTCGATTGCGGGAACCTCCTCTTCAAACGCGCCGAATCCACGCAGCTTGGCGATCTTCTTCTCATAGGCGCCCGTATCCGCTGCGCCGAACGCCACAAACGTGCGCTCGCCGAGATTCTCGACGAGCAGCGCATCGCGGCGCGCGGTGCCATCGCGCAGATCGGCGATGGCCACGTGGGGGAACTCAAGCCCCTTCGAGGCATGCACCGTCATGATGCGCACGAAGTCGGACGACACCGTGGCAAGCGACCCGGGAGCCTCCTTCGCCGTGCGCAGATGCTCGGCGAAAGCTGTCGCAACAGAGGCGATGCCCGCCGCGTCGTACTCGAACGAGCGCACGAGCGCGAGCGCCTTCGCGTAGTTGCCCGCTTGAGCGAGTCCGTCGACGCCCGCGTCCTCGAGGCGGTCGAGCAGCCCCGCGTCGACCAGCAAACGGCGCAGCGCCTCAGATGCTGACGTACCGCGCGCAGCGATCACAAACGAACGCAGCACGGCACGCGCGAGCCCAATCGCCTCCTCGTCGGCGGGGGTGAGACCCTCAACGCCGAGCGGGCGGTCGTCGATGAAGCATGCCGAAAGCGGGCGGCGGCGCGGCGCACCGTCGCTTCCCTGCTGAGAGGCGAGCGCGAGCAGCGCGTCATCAGACAGCGAGAACAACGGCGATACGAGCACCGTGTAGAGCGCCTCCTCGTCAGCGCGGTTCACCGCAACGCGCAGAAGGCACGCGACGAGCTGCGCCTCGGCTGACGTCGAGAACACCGACCCGCCTGCGACGACGCTCTCGAGCCCCGCTTCGCGCAGCGCCCGCACGTAGACGTCCGCATTCGTCATGCCGCCGAGCAGCAGCGCCATATCCCCCGCTCGCGCACCGCGTTCCTTGAGCTCGGCGAAGTGCCGCGCGACATGACGCGCGGCCACGTGCACGGCATCCCCCTTCGCCACGCCCTGCGCGCGAGACGTCGATTGCTTGCAGTGCACGAAGTCGAACGCGATGCGCGGGAACCCATCGCAGACGGGATCGGGCTCGTCGTTGAGCTTCGCGCGCGGCTCGAGATGGAGGAACTCGCTGCCGAAGACGCGCTGCTGCGAGAAGATCGCATCGACCACGGCGAGTACGTCGCGGTGGCTGCGGAAGTTGTCGGGGAGGCTGACGAACCGAGCACGATCGCCCTGCGCGCGCAGGGCGTCGCGGTACTCGAAGAACACGTTCACATCGGCGCCGCGGAAGCGATAGATGCTCTGCTGGGCATCGCCCACCGTGCACACGTTCGAAAGCCCTGGCCGAGCAATCGCGCTGACAAGCGCGACCTGGAGCTTGTCGGTGTCCTGGAACTCGTCGATCATGATGAGTTTGAAGCGGTCGCGGTAACGTGCGGCAAGCGCAGACCGCTCCCTCAGGGCGCGGGCGCAGAGCGTGAGCAGATCGCCCTTGTCGAGGCGCGACGGGCCCTTGAGAGCCGCCGTCTCCTCGGCCACCATGCGCGCAAGGCGCACGAGCGCATCGGCGTCGCGCGCGGCGATGCACGCCTCCGCCTCAGCTGACAGGTGCGCGTAGGTGCTGCGCCACTGCTCGAAGAACGCGGCGTCGTCCTTCTTCGCATGGAACTGGGGGGTCGTCGGCGGGAACACATAGAAGGCCGCCCGGAACGCATCTGCGTCGAAGGAGTCGTCGCCGAACGGCACGGCGCTCGCCGGGGAGAGCAGCCACGCCTCGGCGGCCTCGATCGCCGAGGCAAGCTCGTCGATGACCGCCTGTTCGGTCTTGGTTGGCTTCTTCCACGTTTCGGCGATCATGCGAAATTCGAGTGCGGGCTCAAACAGCGCGCGCAGCAGATCGCCCGGCGTCTCGCGCGGCTGCGCGAGCACAACGCCGTCGAACCCCGCCGGCATCGCTTCGATGCGTGCGAGCAACCTGCGCGCACGATCGACCGTGCCCTCGGCGCCGAACCCCGTCGCCGTCAGCGGACCCGATGCGAGAAGATCCTGCAGAGCGCGGTCGCCACCATCCTTTGCGCGCTTGATCACCCGCTCGATCGCCTCGTCGCGCAGCTCGTCGGCGAGGGAATCCGAGATGACCTCGAAGGTAGGGTCGACGCCGAGTTCGAGGGCGTTTTCCCGCAGCATGCGCGACGCCATCTGATGGATGGTGGTGATCCAGGCATCGTCTACCGCCAGCGCCTCGTCGGCAAGCCCTTCGCTCAGCAGCTGGGCCTTGATGCGCGAGCGCAATTCAGCCGCAGCCTTCTTGGTGAACGTGATGGCGAGCACCTCGCCGATCGACGTGAGCGCACCTGTGCACAGCGCGTTTACGATGCGCTGGGTGAGCGTGAAGGTCTTGCCTGAGCCCGCACCCGCCGCCACCATGAGCGGCGCGTCGAGCGTGGTGATGATCTCGAGCTGACCGGGTGTGCAGCGGTCGAGGTTCATCGGCTTCTCCTTTCGCAACACGGAACGACACAGTAGGCGCAGGCCTGCTTTGAGGCGGGCACAGGCGCGATCTCGCCGCGCATGAGCGCCTCGACCGACGGCCTGATCGCCTCCTCCACCGCATCGAGGAAACGATCGAAGTTCATCTCGACGCGCGACGATTTCTTCGTGAAAGCATCGACATCGTAAGCGGCGGGATCGAACGAACCTGCCGCAAAATCGCCGTCCGTCTTCGCGCGGTAGCCGAGGTAGAGCGCGCCCGCGCACGCGTAGCCGTCGAGTCGCGCGCGGAGCGCCTGCGCGTAGATGAGAGCCTGCACCTTGGGAGGAAGCACGAGCGCATCGGGATCGTCATTTTCCGCGAAACCTGCCGCGTGCCCCGCAGTCTTCCCCTTGTAGTCGAGCACGATGAAGCGCTTGGCTTCCTCGTTCACGTCGACGCGGTCAGCGCGGCCGTTGAGTCGCGCACCCGCGTAATCGATGCCGTCGTCGGGCACGATGGGCACCTCATGAGCTCGCACCGCAAAGCCCGGCGGCAGTTGCGCCTGCCGCGCGAGCGATGTGCGCAGCTGTTCGCGCAGCGCCTCGACCTCGAGACGCTCGGCTCCCGTCGCGGGGGCGAGACGATTGCCGATGCGCTCGCGCTGAGCAGCGAGCACCTCGTCGAACACCTCGTCGAACACCTCGTCGAACAGCGAAGCCGTCGCATCCCACGTCGCGGTGTCGAGGCTCGCTATGCCGCGCGCGGCAAGCGCATCGAAGAACGCTGCGAACGCCTCGTGGGCGAACGAGCCGAACTCGCACGGGCCGAACTCCTCGTCGAGCTCGGCAAGCCCGATGCGCCGCTCCACGAACCAACGGTAGGGGCAACCGAGATACGCCTCGATGGC
>ERZ1034920.1092-NODE-1092-length-18514-cov-39.266049_pt1 | contig 18514 bp, 28 predicted proteins | sample MGYA00520688_ERZ1034920 | MGnify/ENA primary metagenome ERZ1034920 (study PRJEB33766, sample SAMN09781785) | gut metagenome | biome: gut microbiome | host: Homo sapiens | place: Madagascar | study: EMG produced TPA metagenomics assembly of the PRJNA485056 data...
ATACACTACTATAATAAATATTATAATAATATATAGCTTATATAAATATTACTTATTCTTTTTATGTTCTTTCATTTGTTTTGCTTCTTTGTTTGTATATTCTTCATTGTATTTCTTTTTATATTTTTCGTGGTATTTATCTTGCATACCGTGAATACTTACTGCATTATAACCTGTTCCATTAAGCTGTTCATGCATCCTGTTTATCTTTTTAAGTTCTTTTGTAACATCTTCTACAAGTGTACTAATGTATTCTGCATCGGCAACCAAACCAACGTTAATACACTTTTGCCACATTTCCTCATAAAGTTCTTTTGTTTCTTCTTCCCATTCTTTGTACTGTTCTATTGCACTTTTTACAAATTTAGGTAAAACATTGTCGTTTACATCTTCTGTTGTGTATTTACTCCATTCCCTTGGGATAAACTGTATCACTTCTACTTGGTGTATCGGAATAAGCTTTTTATGAATGTTTATATATTTGTGATGTAACTTTCTTCCTTCTGCTACTTCGCACATATACTGATATTCTAACTTACGCTTAAAACCTTGCAACCCTAAGAAACAAAAATAATCTGCAAGCTGTTCATGGAAACATAATGCTTTTTTCATATGTTCATCAAGTTCTACATAAATCTGTTCTGCACTTTGTTCTTTTTCACGCTTGTTTACGTTCATTCCTGTATATGCTCTCTGCATACCTTGTTCATTCTTTCTACTCCATGGCTGTTCTTCCTGTGTTCCTGTTTGTTCCTGTTCTGTTACTCCATATTTTACACCGTTTCTTTCATACATAACTTACACCTCCTACGCTGGTATTGTCGGAAAATTAAATCCTGTCTTGCACAATTCACACGGATTTACAATAAATGCATTTGTATCTGTTGCTACATTTGTGTGGTACACTCTTCTGCTTCGTAACTGGTCAGCATGGACATTGTTACCACATTTTGTTCTAAGAATATATTGTGCTGTTCCTGTACCAAAAGTTATTGCTACTGTGTCAGCACTTGTTATATCCGGTATTGTTTGTGCAATACAAATACATACCTTTTCTTTGTTACTATATGTTGCCTGTTGTATGTTTAATATTAAAACATTATCGACTAATGTTACACTGTTTGTTTTTACAAAATGTATACAACCACCACAGCCACAACCATTATTATTATATAAATTACATGGCATATATATTACCTACCTTTCTAAACGTTCTAATTAAACAAATAAGGGCGGTTATTCACCGCCCCTACAAATTCATCACGCATAAGCGGAAAACCTCTTAAATCTTAAAATACAAGCTCCTAGCCGTATCCTAGCATCCACAGCCATTATTGCAGGCTGTTCCATAATGTGAAAACAACTGTGCGCTTTCATACGGACTGCAAGTTTGATAAGCCGGAATAGGCGTAGGTCTGAGAGTTGCAATCAGAGTAGCGTTCTGTGCTTGCTGACTTAACTGGAAGTTTGCTGTCTGTAACTGGTCACGTAAACTCTGAATTTCATTCTGTGTCATCAATGCTCTTGTTGCATCCCCATCCGCTTTGATTGCATTTACGATATCACAAGTGTTTCTTGCGTTCTCATACCGTACTGCGTCAATACTTCTTTGAGTTGTGCAACAACAATCGGAAAGCTGTGTTGCAAGTGCGTTTGTGTTCTGCATACCTGCTACAGCTACATTGTTAATGGCTTGCTGTGTTCCATTAAAACCATTCAGAAGTGAAGTATTTACTGCATAGAAGCCATCACATAAACCACTCTCTAAACCATTCAGTTTATTCATAACTGCTTGGTTATCGAAACCTCTCTGGATTGCGCTGTCAGTGTATGCGCTTGCTGTGCTGTTCATTCCATTACCTCCCCAGTTGCCAAAATTTCCACCCCATGCAAGAAGAAAGAAAAGGAAAAAAATCCAACTTCCGTTGCCATCTCCAAACATACCATCATTGTCTCTTCCTAGTGCTAATGCATCTGCTACACTAAGTCCATTTCCATCCATACTCATAATAAGTACCTCCTTAAATATTTATTTATATAAACCATAAGGTTCATACCTACTTAATACCAAACATTTTCTTAAATTGCTGAAACTGTTTTAATGCCTGTTGCATATCAATTCCACGTTGTTTGCACAGGTTCTCTGCTGTTTGTTCTAATTGCTGTTCACTCTTTCCCTGTGCCATTTGCTGTGCCCTCTGAAAAAGAGGATTGCTATTAAAGTTTTTGTTCATCTTCTTTCACTCCTTTTAATTCAAGAATCTGATTTTTTAATATTTCTATAGCCTGTTCAAAATCACTTTGTAAAACATAATCTGTATTTTGTTTCTGTTCTTTTATATTTTGTTCCTGTAATGTGTATACCTTTAATTCGGCACTACCATCTAACATTATTTGTTTTGTATATATTCTTTTATTTGCAATGTCAGTAAAAACAAACATACTACCATCTAAATCTATCATAGCCGCTTTAGCTTCATCGTAACTGGATACTGGTCTACCTTTTAACATTTGTATGTTCTGTTGTTGCTGACCTTGCATCACATTCTGGTTGTACATATTATTATATTGTCCTTGCAACTGTTCCATTCTGTTTTGTGTTAGCTGTTGTTGGTATGGACTCATTCCAACTCCATATGGTGTATAATTGTACATCACTTTCACTCCTTTCTGCTATGACTACATTGTAGCACATATATATTATGCAATGTTCCATAAAAGTATCTACTTAGTTACAATTTAGTGTAATAAAAAAGGAAGGTCAAATGACCTTCCTAAAATGCTTTACCAATCTTCATCAGAATCTTTCTATGCTTCTTTTTAATCGTTGTTTCTGACATTCCTAATGTATCAGCAATGTAAAGCAAACTCTTTTCTTCTTTGTAGTGCATCCATAGAATTTGCTTTTCCTCTTCTGATAACATAATTTGTTCTAACAGATTTTCAAAATCTTTTACGTTTGTTATCTCTCTTAATTTCTTTCTTGTTTCACTATTTGCTTTATCCATTCTTTACACGCCCCATATACTTACCGCAAACTGGACAACGCTTTGTTCCGCTTTTAGTTTTTCCAGATTTTGAAACTTTTGTTCTTGTAACCCTTGTCGACTTTGTAACGTGTATACTTGCTTTAGATGACATTATTTACTCTCACCACCTTCATTGTGAACTGCATCGTCATTGTACTGATTGCCGTTTACATCATTATATTCTGCATTTGCATTATCACCTTTCGTATCAATATCAACATCTTTTGTCGTGTCATATGTTTCCACATAATCGAATTGGCTTTCATAATACACAAAACCGCAATATCCAACAACTGCTTCGAGAAACATTAGTACAATCAATACTATTATTATTTTGTCTTTAAATTTGTTCGACCTCGTATATTCTTTTTGTGTGTCCAACAACAATTCCTTTATCTCTTTTTCTTCCATTTTATCACCTTATATATTTTACGAATTACTCTGCATTTGTGCCTAAATACGAAAGCTATGTTTCTTTACTCATTATGATATATCACTTGTTTTCATAAGCATAACTTTAAGGCTTATATTTCCTCTCAGTGTTGTGTTTGTTGTAAGTCCAACTGTTACAATATTGTCACTATCTAATGTACAATAAATACTATAAGCATTGTCAATATCACTTCCAGTACACCAATCCTTACTGAATCCAGTTCCAGATGTCATTTTTGCGGCATAGCCTATTATCATACAATTATCTGCCGTAAAACCACTAGGTAGTGACATCTTAAAACTATCATAAGCACCACCATTGCAAACTACACTTTTTGTAATTATTGCCGTTTGTCCATTTACTTTTACTTTAAGATTATTTACTTCTGTCGTTATTTTTTTATTTGTATTATCAATTTGTGTCTGTAGATTTCCTGCGGCATCAGTAGACAATTGTCCCTTAATTGTATCAAACCACTCATTAAATTGTGCATTCATTTGTTTAAACGCTTCTGTCACATCTAACTGGTCTATAAGTCCTGTTACAATACCACATAGATTTTTGTCCTTCCTATCATCGTGTATATTCGCATTTGTTATTTCTGTTGCACTAATTCCCACTTTGATGTCTGCAAGTATAAGTTCATAAGTTGCTGAATTTCTAACTGCTGACACTGTAGACACGCCTGTTCTTGTATTTGCTGTAATGCTTCTATTTACTGATGACCATTGTAACACGATTAAATCCGTTCTTACACTAGCACCATTATTTACGGGTAATGTAAAAGTCATATCTTCTGTAAGCTCATACCAATATCCGTTGATATATGCCGCCCCTGCTTTTAATGTTACTGTTCTACCAGATTTTGCTATAACTTGTAAACCTGTCCCAGTTCCATCAAACACACCATTTCCAACTAACCTTTTGAAAAAACTTGAAAAATCAGATGCATCATATGTTCTGTCATAGCTACCATCACTGTTTTTGTTAGCATTAAAAAATCCATATTTCTCTGCCATATTTTTACCTCCTTATATTTTACATTATACCCCATAATTCTGTAATGTCAACATTTATTGCATTACCGCTATCTCCTTGATATTCAAGATATTTGTGCCTTGATATGGATACATTTTTAAACACGTTTGTATTTGATATTTCTGTATTGCCTTTGTACAAATAACTTATTGTACCATTATCAGACCCACAGAAAAAACTGATATATGCAGTTGTACCAGAATCACATCTCAGTCCTAACATCATCATGTTTCCATCACTTGTTTTTGCACCAAACAAAACATATTTATTCCAATCATTACTTCCAAGGTTTACAGTGTTCCCTTTTTTAAGTGTCCCACTCCACAAGAGCTTTTTGTTTCCGTAGCTCACTTTATCACTTGCTATCACTTTTGCATTCGATTCCAGATATTTTACTGTATTATTTACCTCTTCAAGTTTATTTGCATTATTCGATATTTCTTGCACTTTGTCTCTAACAATTTTACCATAAGTAAATGTTATGTCAATGATAACTCTTCCATTTTGTTCCGATATTGTGACTTTTGTTACTTGCGCATTTACAGATATTCCGAGTTCATCGTCTACGATTGTAACAAAATCACCTAAATTATAATCCTTTCCTAATTTGTATCTTACTAACGCTCCATCTGTTAGTGTTGCTTCATAACTTTCTTCCAGATTGTTTTCAACCGCTTTTTGGTTTGCCCTCTGTATTAGTAACTGTTCATAGTCTGCATCAGATATAGCATTTCCATTTCCATCTTCGCTTTGTAAGTCCCTTGCATCAACCCACAGTTCTGACCTGTTCCATCCATCTATGTTTGGGATAAACCCAGATACATTTTCTCTGCCTGCATCTTTGTTTATTCGTTGTACAATCCATTTGCGTTCAGAACCTTCTCCTTCGCCTGCAACATAGGCATAATTAGTATACCCTTTGCTATCTATATTATATGTTGTTCTTTCAATGTTACTTAACGATTGCGAAAATATAATAGGCTCATTTGTTTGTGAATTTCCTTTCGTTCTGTCTTTCCCTGCAATAATTGTTAAAACCCAGCTTGATATTTTTGGCACTGTAGCTACAGGTACAAACTCAATCCCATTAAAATCTTGCTCTAACACTTTTTGTATCTCATCCCACAAATAACCGCCTGTTATCTGCTTGTTTATATTACTGCTATGCTCGAATAAATATTGTTTATCCTTATACTGTATATCAATGTTTACATATCTTTCCTTGTCTGACTCTTTTACAAGATTTTGCGTAACAAGCTCATTTATATACTGTGACGAATTACCACTAAAGTTTAGCGTTCCATTTATTACTCGCCTTGTAAATAGCACATTTGCCATTCTGCCTTTAATCGTTATCGTCTTATCATACTCTGAATCACTATCTTTTTCTACATTCTCAATCATTCCAAGGTACTTTGAGTCAAACAGCACATAATATTGTTTTGTTTTATCTAACAGATAGGTGTTTTCATCATCCAAAACTGCATTGATTTTAAATTCTCCAATATCCCTAAAACATCTTTCATACTGACAAAATGTGTATTTTCTTAATATGTTTGTTTTTACTAAATTATAATTCAACACTTCTATCATATCACATTTCCTCTATATTCGCATATCTTTCTGTATATGTCAATCTCATATCCACATTGTTTTCATATTGCGAACTTACAGAATAACCATAATATGCGCTTCCTCTTCGTATTTTAAAAAAACTACTTCCATCGTCAATGCTTGAAATACGTCTTACAGGACTTGCAACCCCCATGAATACGCTATAATATATAACATCTTCCTCACCTATTTCTGTTGTTATAACGAGCCACTCGCCTTTTTTAAGAGTCATATTTGTTAATTGTATGTACTCGCCAGTCGTTACATTATAAATTTTTGGATTTCTTACGTCCCCACCTTTTGCCTGTACTATGATTGTACAACCCACATCAACGTCACCGTCATTCTCAGCAATCATGCTTTGCCTTTTTTCTATCTCTCCAAATACTGCATATTCATCTTTTGTGTCACTTGTCAATATCATAGGGAATGTAAATTTGCTTTCTGTAGTAGCAAGCACAACTGTCTTACTCTGTTTGTAAAACATTGGATTAAAACATTCAAATTCTATGCTGAATAAACACAAGATTTCATTGTTTTCTTTCATATCTGTTGAATACTTCACAAAACCTGTTGGTCTTGCATCTAGGCTATATTCTCCTGCTTTTATTGTTACATCTTGATACACTGATATCAGTTTGTTCAACTCTTTCTTCTTTTGTTCTATTTCTTGCTTTTGTCTTTTGTTATACTCATTCCATGTCATTCCCAAACTATTTATCTTTGTAGCATCTGCAATGATATATCCAGTGATAGTCGGCTTTCTTGTGCCGACTACTATACCAGATAAAGTTTTACCAACTTGAAATGGGGTTCTGTATGATTGCATTGTTACTGATGGAGAATCCCAATCAATGGAATCAAGAACATAATTCGCACCTGTTCCAATCTCTATTTGTTCACCACTCTCTTTGTTTACTATTGTAACACTTTCTACCATCGTTTGTCAGCCCTCCTTTTTAAATTCCTTGCAACAGTTCCTTTCTTGCCCGTTTCATTTGTCGTGCGTACTCATATGGTTCTGGCTTCGTGTTGTAAAAATTAAACGTATCACCGCTCTGTCCTCTACGTCCTTCATTATACTCTTTGTTTTCCTGTGCTGTCAACACTCTTTCTCCCTTGTGAAGCTCTGCAACATAGCCATTAAAAGGAACATAGTCCAAACCATTAGCATGTTTACCATTAACAGACTTTGCGGCTGACTTGGCATCATTAGCACTTCCTACAACACTGTTAAATCCTTCTACTATTCCAGATATAAAAGATTTTATTGAGCTTGCAAAATCAGATACCCAATCGAGTATAGAGTCTCCTACGCTTTTTATACCATCCCATAACGCATTAAAAGCCGCACGCCCTACACTTCTTAATTCAGAACCTAAGCTACGAACCTTTTGTGGTATCTGTTTTAATATACCCCACACTCTTGATGGTAAACTTGTAACAATTCCAACTACTGTAGAAACAAAACTGGTAATTGCGGCACGTCCATTTGCTACCATCTGTGAACCCCATGCAACAACTTTTTGGAATGTTTGCGAAAGGAAATCCCATATTCTACCGGGTAACTGTGAAAAAAATTCTCCAACTGCTTGTAAAAAATTCATTCCAACTTCAATTCCTTTTTGTATCGTATTAGAACCCCATTCAGTTACCTTGTTATATGTGTTTACAAGCCACTCCCATACCCTGTTGGGTAATTCTTGGAAGAACGTCACAACGCTGTTTATAAACTCTGGTATCGCTGTTGTAGCCCATTCTATTGCACTGGTAACAAACAAATATAAATGCCCTAGCATTTCTCCTACTATGATTCCTAAGTTATGTGGTAATTCTTGGAAGAACGTTATTACATTTTGCACAAAACTTGGAATTGTTACTGTTGCAAATTGTTCTATTCCTTGCGGTAATGTTACTGTAAAAAATTCTATAACATTTTGCACTACCTCTTGACATCTATCCTTAAATTCTCCAATCTTTTGTTTTGCATTTTCAAAGACTTCTGAAATTTTTTCCTTAAATGTTTCAAACGCTTGTGGTACTGTTTCTGTAAAAAATGTTTTTAAATCTTCTACAAGATTGTTGATGAAATTTCTAAATGTTTCACTTTTCTTGTATGCTATAACAAAAACCGCTATAAGTGCTGTTATAGCCGCTATTACTAATGTTATTGGACTTGTTAAAAATCCTATCGCACCAGCTAACATTGTCACACCAGTAGAAGCTCCTGCGGCACTCAATGCAGTTGCATTTAATCCAAAAGCAAATACTGTAGACAATGCACTTCCGACTGTTGTTATAATTCCTATAATAGAACTAAGTAAAGAAAAAACTTTTGAACCAATTAGCATTACTGGTGCAACTGCTGTAAGTATTAACCCTATTTTTACAATTAAATCCTGCTGTGAATCTGACAAACTATTAAATTTTTCCACAAGTCCTGTTATCCATTCTGCCAACTCTCTTATGTATGGTGTTAATCTTTCTCCTATTGTTATTCCTGCACTTTCCAACGCACTTTTTAATAATGTTACCGCACCGCCCAAATTATCCTGCATTGTATCTGCCATTTCTTGTGATGCACCAGTACAATTCTGTATGCTTTCTGAAAGCTTTTGATAATCTTCGTCACTCGCATTAACTATCGCAAGTAACCCTGACATTCCTTCTTGTCCTGCTAACATAGCCGCATAACTAGCTTTTTGGTCTTCTGTCAATCCAGACATAGAACTTCTAACTTGTCTTAAAACATCATCTAAGCTTTTCATAGAGCCATCAGAATTTGTAACACTTATCCCTAATGCGTCCATTGCTGTTCCAGATTCTTTTGTAGGTTTCACAAGCCTTGTTATTGTACTCCTTAGTGCTGTTCCTGCCTGTTCACCTTTAATACCTGCATTTGCCATTAAACCTATTGCAACGGCTGTATCTTCTATGCTATAACCCATTGCACCTGCTATTGGCGCAACATACTTAAAAGTTGCACCCATTAACGAAACATTTGTATTGCTTCGTGAACTTGCTTCTGCCAAAACATCAGAAAAATGTTCTGCATTACTTACTTCTACATTGTATCCATTTTTTAAAACTTTTGTTGTACCATCAGCGGCAAGACCAAATGCTGTCATTGCATCAGTTACGATATCGGATACAGTACCTAAATCTTCACCACTTGCGGCGGCAAGATTCATAACACCAGAAATACTATTCAACATATCCTTTGTATCCCAACCTGCCATTGCCATATATTTGAAAGCTTCGGCACTTTCTGTTGCACTAAATTTTGTTTTAGCACCCATTTCTATTGCTTTATCTCTTAACTGCGTAAATTGTGTTCCTGTTGCTCCGCTTATCGCTTTTACTTCGGACATTGCACTATCAAACGAGCTTGCTACTTTTACAGCCGCTGTTCCAACGCCTAATAATGGTAATGTTACACCTTTGGCTAGTCCACCTCCAACGGTATTTAAGGCACTGGAAAACCCTTTAAATTTTTGTTCTGCTGTCGAACTTTTATCCCCGAATACCTTTAAATCATTGTAGGCACTTGTGAAACCTTTAGAGAATTTAGAGGTATCTAATTCGAGGTAAGCTATAGCAGAACCCATGTTTATTGCCATGTTTATTTACCTCCAAATTTTTTATAAAATTCCGTAAAATTACTATATTCTTCTTGTCCTTCTTCTCTTTGTTCTCTATATATTGGTTTCTCTTCATTCTGTAAACGTAACATTATTTCTGCACATGCTTCGTTAAAACAAAAAGCTGTATAAATGTCCTCTATACCCATAATATCACTAGGCAGACAATTATACAGCTTTGACATGGACAGTATACTCTCTATCTTTTTACTCTGTACGAAAGGATTCTAATGCTTTTACCCCCTGTTGAGAATAATTAAACAAAAACATCATTTGTTCATCCGTAAGCTCTAAACCTACGCTTTTAATCTCTTCATAAGTTGGTTCTACAAGCGTTTCTTTTGCAATAAGGTCTAATACATCATACAACTGTTTCATTGTATCTTCTTCCTCTGCATCAAGTCCTGCACCATTTTGCAAAAATAGTTCGTTTGCTTTTACAAGTAGTGAGTTAGGAATCTTTCCTTGTTTCGCCATTCCTAAGATAGACGGACGTTTTAATCTTGCAATAAGCGGTTGCCCTTCTGCAAAAGGCGGCATCTTCACAACTGTTCCATTTGCATAATTTTTTAAATCTTCAATACTTGTTACGTTTACTTCTCTCTTTTTTACTGCCATGTTATGTTCTCCTTTTATTTAATTTATAATGTTGTTAAATCCCCGTTATCTACAACTGCAATGCCACCTTCATCTGCTTCCATACTTTGCTGTTCTACGGTAAACTCTGTTAAGTTAGGTAACTGTTCTACATACTGTATCATATATGGCGCTTGCCCTGTTTTTGGTGCGCTATTTATTGTATACTCTGGAACTCTGAATACGTCATCCTCTGTATTTATTGTAACCGGTGTTCCTTGACAATTCGGATATGTTATCTTTTCGTACATTGTAATTTGTCCAGATGCATCGTATACTGCCGAATAACAATCAAGCTCAAATACTTCTCCTTTATCTGCACTACCTGCAACTGGCGGCGTATATTTAAGTGTTGTTCCACTTCCTTCTACTGTTCCACCTTGAAAAATCTTTACAAGCTCTGGAATAAATACATTATCTGTTAATGTAATTTGATGCCCGGTAATTGTTGTTGTGCTAGGTTTTTGTGCTAACAATTTTCCTAACTTTACGAGCTTAATAGCATCAACTGTATCTGTTTGCGGTTCTACCGCAATTTTATTGGCTGTATCAACTGCAATCTCCATTCCACTATCTTCTGTACCCGTTCTTACTACAACAAGTGCAACGTCTATAGTAGGAATACCTACAGCTTTCTTTTTTGTTCTAGGCATTATTTATTCTCCTTTCAATATTGTTCTATCTTTCTGCATCCTGCATATTGGAAACTCTTCATATGTCCTTTTATATCGGAATCATAAAAGCTTGCTGTTTCATTTCCTACATACATTATTGTTGGATACATTTTTTTTAACTTCTGTTTTGTTTCATATATTAGACTTTCAAGCCTACTGTAATTGTTTTGCGGAACATAACACATTATTGTATATAATGGTCTTTCACTGGATACAGTTAACTGAACTGTTATATCTTCCAATTTAATAACCACATATTCTTTTATACATTCTCCACTGTGCTGTGACGGAAAAAATGTTTCTGTTCCATCTTCCGCAATTGTATCATATATTTGTTTTAATATACTCATGGTCTTAAATACTTTAACAACTCCTTGTACCCTTCTAATACTTCTTTACTTTTCGCATTTACAGTCTTTTGTAGTATTGCATATCTTTTTTCATGGCACAATTCCAAATATACTCCATACTCAACGCCATGACCTATATAGACTCTTGTTTTATTGCTCAGCGTTTCAACCCATCCTGTGAGTCTTTGTCTTGCGTGACCTGTTCTATCTGTCCATGGTCTATTTTGCTTTGCATAATTTTGAAATTTCTTTGCACCTTCATTTGCAAACATTTTAATAGCAATTTGCGACTTTGTTTCTGCACTCTGTAAATTCGCTAAAAGCTTTGAAGCATCTAATCTAATTCCTGCCATCTTGTACCAACTCCAAAGATAAATCTACAACCATGTTATACTCTTGTATATTGTTCTTATCTATAATATTATATCTGTTATCATTTATTATAACAAACATTCCATTTTCAATTTGTTCTGAGCCTTCCATACATACCATTAACATCGGTTGCGACTTTGCTCTTATTTTTGTTCCGTCACTTACTGTTTGTGTTGTGTATCCCTTTGTAATGTGGAATAAACCACTAACCTTTTGAATCTCTTCAATATCGCTAGTGGTTTCTCCATATTTGTCTGTTTTCTGCTTGTACACAGTGTATTCTTCACCATGCATCTGAATCTCTCTTTTTACTTTATAAAGCTCTGTAAAGAGCTTTCCGCTTCTCATATCAACACCCCACTATTTGTTTCAATATATCGAGATGCCAACATTTTAAAATAACTGGAACTGTCTTTTGTGGTAAGTCCACTTACATTCAATCCTGTAGTTTCTGCTTTTAATATCAGTCCTTCATAGCTTGCTCTATTCACATTCCCATTATTTTTTTCCAACAAATAGAGAAGTTCTTCATCTGTAAAATACGGTGTTTGTTCTTCACGTAAGTTAAATTTTAACTTTTCAAGGTTGTCCATGTTAGCACCTCCGATAATTACATATTCCGTTCTCTAATGGCGTTTTGAATAATCTGTCTTGCTTCTCTTACATTCTTTGCAGAAGAGGTATCAATGTTATGTTCTTCTGCATACTTCATAAGCTGTTCTTTATTCATTTCTGAAACCGGAACTTCTGTTTCTACAGCTTCATGTTCTGCTTCTTCGGCAAAATCATCAACAATTTCCTCTTTTGTTTTCTTTGCTTCATCTACAAGTCTATATCCTTTTTTCTTGAAAATGCTATCATAAGCACTTTTAGAAACTTTAATATAATGCCTGTTTTTTACTGCTTCTACAAATGCCATATCTTTTCCTCCTAAACTGTTGTATCAATAATGTACACTTGGTCTGCTGTTGGGAAATCTGGCAAACAAATCATTGTCACTTTTGTTTCTACGGTAACTGGGTCTGGAACTTTAATGGTCGTAACAGCAACACCAGTGTCGGTAATATTTACATTTGCAACACTTCCTGCCATAAGGTCAGATTCTTCTGGTGTTGTTCCAAACCATGTATTACCGAGTTTTCCAGACGGGAATATTACAAACACATCATCTGGAATATACTTCTGTGCTGTTCCATCTTCATCTTTATACCGTTTATCATTAACTGCAATCTCAAGTCCGAGTTCATCAGAAATGTATTGTTTGATTTTCTGGTCGGAAACAAATCCAACGCCATCAGTAAGTGTAAGAATAGATTTTTTAATTTCTGTATTATTTCTAAAATTTGCAAATACTTTTGAATTGCAAACTGCTCTTTCTGGCGTAACACCTGTATCCTCTACAATTTTATTGATACCCTCTCTGATATCATTCATAATCGTTGCTGTTGGGTCACTCCATGACTTCTTAACTGTTACTTTGTGCGATTCTGGCATCTGATAATCATATTCATATGCCTGTCCATTACCTTCCATAACAATAGTACCTGTGGTAAGTGCCATCATACGCATACGCTCTCTCTGTGCCGCCGCACCTTCAAGAAGCTGTGTTTCATCTGCAAAAATTCTGTTCACAATTGCATCAATGTAAGCCTGATTTCCGCTTTCAATAACCTTGTTAAGTTCCTGTCTAAGTTCTTCATCAATATACAACGACTCTTTGAAAAATGGCATTTCTGCACTAAGCTTTTCAAAACCAATTCTGGCTCTCGGAATAGCCGCTACGTCATATGCACTTGGTTTCAAAACTACCGGAAGTCCATTAGAACCCTTTAACCATTTAAGGTCGAGTCCGAGCTTTTTATCATCCGGGAAAAGTTCTTCCCCCATATATGGTTCTCTATCCTGTTGTAAAAGTTCCCAGTATGTTACAATTTCTTCACTAAGAATTAAATCATAAATTGTCATGTCTGTTTATTCCTCCTTATATGTTATTAACAAGCCACAAATTTAATCATTGGAAGTGCGGCTTTTACTTCTGCTGTGATTTTTGCTTTTGTTGTTTCATCAATTCGGTTTGTATTAACAAATCCAAATAAAAGAACTGTTCCGTTGTTATCATCATCTGTTACATCAACGTCATGTAAAAGAATCCCAACTGCATTTGAAGCTCCTGTTGTTGTAGCGGCTGGCGTAAATGCTGTTGTTCTTTCATCAAGATTTCCTGTTACTGGTGTTCCTGCTTTCGCAATTTTTCTTCCATTCTCTGCAACACCACAAGTAGTATCTACAACAATTCCCATAGATACTTGATGTTCTACTGCAAAAAGAATCTGATTTTTGTTTCCATATGTTTCTTTCATAATTCCTGTATTGTTAAACATTTATTTTCCTCCTTAATATTATTTGCTGAAATAATGACTTTTTGGTTTTACTCTGTTTGCAAGTAATCTTTCTGCCATTGTTCCTTTATACTGGTTTTTCTGACCGTCTGCTTTCTTATTATCATCGGTGTTTGTTTCTGGCTTTTTGTTTACTCTTTTTCTTGTTACTGTTCCTTTTTGCTTTTCTTCTTCATCTTCATTTGAAAAATAAACCTTTCCGCTTGTACTATCTTTAATTTCTGCAATAACAGCATTGATATCTTTATCTTTTGTTACCTTCGCTTTTGCAACAATTACCAAATCATCTACAAGTTCTGGTTTTGCTCCCAATTGAATTGCAGATAACTTTGCTTCTGCAATGATACGAGCTTCACGTTCTGCGACAAGCTCTTTTGTTGTAGCTGTAAGAGTATCATTAGATTTCTGTAAATCCGTTTTATTTTTTTCTTCCTCTTCTTTTGCTTTTGTAACAATACCTTTAAGAGTATCACCATCTTCAACACCTAATTCTTTCAAATACTCTGCAATTGCGTCATTCTTTACTTTCTCAGTGTCAACCGCATTTGTATTTGTGTTTGTGTTCTGTGAATTAGTATTTGTATTTTGCTGTGTGTTCTGGTTTCCATCTCCATTTGTATTTGTTGTATTATCTCCGTTTGTGTTTACATTAGTATTTGTTTCTGCCATTTGCTTTTCCCTTTCTAAAACTCTTTACTATACTTTGTTTCAAGTATTCTTGTTTCTCTTTCTAATCGTTTTTGCTTCTTCTCTACTGCTTTCATTTCCCTTTTGTATTGGTATTCATCTCTTATAGTTTGTAACTTTGCAATATGTTTTCGTATTTGCTTTTTTAACACAATTGTACTTTGTGTATCATAATAAGCACCGAACTTCTCATTGCAAAACGGACATTCTATAAATGTCTTTGTTACTTCTGTATTATCTACAATCTTTTGCTCTTGCTTTAGCGTTAAATCAAATTCCTTGTGGCACTTATCACAAGTTACTTTCAATTATATCACCAACCTTTTCAAATGTCAAGCACTCTGTAACAATTTTTTCATTTTCATCAAAATATTTTTTTCCTGCACAAATCTCTTTTAATTTCTCTCTATCTTCTCGAATCTGCTTTGTTAGTCTATCTTTTTTCTTAATATCTTTTGGAGATACAGTCTGCCCTTTTACATTCTTCTTTGCAACCTCAATAATTAGCTTTTTAAGACGTTTAAATTCTTTAAGGGTATTTTTATCATCTATCTGTACAAAATCCCTTGTATGGCATCTTACGCAATCACAATACATAAGTTTGTAAAAGTTGCCATATTCATCATGTACGTCCTTTCTAATAAGGTTGCTAGAATCAATCTCAAATACTTCTCCACATTTTTTGCATACTCTCTTAATTTCCATAACTGTTCTCACATTCCTTTCTACTGTATAAAATCCAAAACATATCTATCTATGTCTGGATAAGTCCCTGTGGGACTGTTATACCACATTCCAATCTTTTGTGCAATTGTTTTCATATCATCCGGCATTACTGCTTCAAATGTACACATTCCATTCGGATGGTCTAATGGCAACGCATCTTTAGGAAATACTCCTTCACCTAGTCCATATTGGTCTGTTTCTGCTCTTTCTCTGCATATATCACACACACGACCATGAAAGTTGCTTGTAAGCCATCTATAACCAATAACAAAAGGGTCATTTCTGTTCACGTTTTCAAAACTTTGTTGGTATGCATGGCTTATCATTGTTCTTGCCAAACGCTGTGCATTATAATCAACCATTCCAAAATAAAATGTATCTTTTATCTCTTCTCCAACATATTGCGCCCTTCCTGCTTCTACGTCACTTTGTCTTGCTATTCTCCAACTCTGTATTGTTCTGCTTTTCTTTTGTGCATTCGGTGTTACATAATTTTCAAGCTCCTTTGCTACTTCAAATGCGCTTTTCCCTTGTGCCGTACCGATAGATATAATTCTATCAAGACTATCTTGTGTTTTTTTGTTATATCCCCATATGGCGGCACTAAGACTCCAATCATCTTGATATATATTACCATTAACGATATTCCTTACAACCATATCTGGAACATATTGAAATGCATTGTGTATATCAGATTTTTTAAAACCACACTGTTTTAAAAAATCACGGATATCAACAACTACTTCATTACACACTGTTGTCATATTTCTAATAACTCCACCTTTTATATCTTTGTTAAGTTGTTCTATTCGCTTTTTAATGTCACGCTTTAAGATTATAAGGTTTTGTTTCTGATAGTTTGTGTCATTCATATTTGCAACTTTTTTAGAAACATCTTTGTATAATTGCCTATACATTTTTTGTATTTCTCTTTGCATTTGCATTGTAGTTGTATTTCTTACTTCCTCAGCATTTTTTAATCTAAACTTCTGTGCCATTTCTTGCTCCTGTCTATTTATATATTTTATGATTTCCTTGCTCATTTCGCTCCCAATCATAACCAACAAATTCCAATGCCATCAATGCTCCTTTATAATAACTCATATTACATTCACTAACACCATCACTGTTTGCAATTATCCATCTTTCATCTAACCATTTTTCAATCTGTTCTTTTGTTCTTTTCATTTTTTTGTTCTCCTTCTCTTTTGTTTTCTTTGTTCCTTACAAATATTATAATACACTATAACAATATAAATGTCAACACTTATTTAAAACTTTTTTATTCTTCTTTCAATTTTGTTTGTGTTTCTATATCATCAATATTATTTTGCACTTCGCCATCTGTTGTTTGTTTATCCAATTCACTTTGTACTTGTGTATTCATACTCATACTGTCGAACATATTCAACTCAACCGCAATCTGCATAAGTTCCTTCTCAATCTGTTCATCTGTTTTAAATTCTTCTTTACGCCATTTTTTAATGTAAGACTTTCTACTTCGTGCATTAGCGGCTATCTCTGCAAGGTCTGAATCTTTTTCTGTTTCTTCATCTTCCATCAATGCATAATTTTCTACTACCTGTATGTTGTACTGTATTTCTGCAAGTGTTGGAATAACATACAATGTTGAAACAGTATCTTTATTCAATTTAGCAAGGTCTAATATTGTTTCAACAATAAACTCTAATGCAGGACGCCATGCTTTCATCTTTTCATCACATCTAACTTGTAACGGATAATACAATGCTTTTAATGCTTTACCACTTGTTATTGTTCCTGCCATTGTTTCTTCACTTATGTTTGGAACGTCCAGTTCATTGTACATAGCTGTTTTAATTCTTGTGAGCGTCTCTTTTACCGCTTCTGTATGATTCATCTGTGGTGCTAATGTTCCAACCATAGGGGACTTGTTATCAATATTTTGATTAGTTTGTAAATCCCAATAAGCACCTGCACCACTTGGAAGATTTTTTGTCGTGTTTGGACTCATATCTACAGTATATCGAATAGGGTTCATACCTTTTCTTTCACTGTCAATGTCACCGTTACTTAGTCTGCTATATCCTCCCTCATAGTATGCTAAGCTTTCCATTTCAGACACACCACGTTTATCTTGCAGTGTCCCATCATTAAAAATAACAATTGCCGGAATATATTCTAATTCTGTTCTTGCTTCTTTAATAAGTTCCTCCACTGGCTTACCAGAACCATTGTATAATATGGAACTCATGTAGATTGCATTTTCTCTTTCTTCATACCTGTTCACAAGGTACAACCTTTCACTGGTTGTCTTGCTTTCACTCACATTTTCAAAACTGATAAATTTAGTAAGCCTATCAGAACCGTATTCTGTCTCATAATAGAATTGTAAACTATTATAAAAATGTGTTTGTATTCCATCTTCTTCTGAAAAATCTACTAAACACGCAACACGCTTTCCGATAAAACAATCTTTTGCACTCTGTAATAACGCTCTTGAAAAATTATTGTTTTTATTATTTAAAACCTTATCAACCAGCTTTTGATATTCTTGTGCTTCCACATTTGCTTGTTTTGTTACATCAATAGGTTGTACATAGAAATCTGGTGTTTGTGAAAACATAAATCTTGCTTCTTTGTCTATCAATGTTTTCGCAATCTTGAATTTAATGTTTGATGGAGCATAATCACCAGCACTACCTTCTGTATAAAATTTAGCACCTTCTTTATAATCTATATAATTCTGTTGTATTTGTAACAATTCTCTTGTATATATATTATATCCTGTTTTTATCTCATTTCTTAAAACAAAATAAGGAAAGTTACATAACGCTGTAGTTACTTCTACTCCATATTGTTTTGTTTTAGCCATTGCATATATCCTCCTTTCTTAACATATTATATCATAACAATATATATATGTCAATAATAAC
>ERZ1034920.1095-NODE-1095-length-18490-cov-16.592135_pt1 | contig 18490 bp, 16 predicted proteins | sample MGYA00520688_ERZ1034920 | MGnify/ENA primary metagenome ERZ1034920 (study PRJEB33766, sample SAMN09781785) | gut metagenome | biome: gut microbiome | host: Homo sapiens | place: Madagascar | study: EMG produced TPA metagenomics assembly of the PRJNA485056 data...
GATTTTTAGCCGGCAGCCCAAATGCTTCCTAGATATAAAATCACGGGACTGCAGGATGAACAGACTGCCAAAGGGCAGCCTTCCCGCTGGTTAGTATTTATTCCGATTGCCTCATATGCGGCATGCACCAAGATTCTTCGCCTGCGGCTGGGAATGACGATGAGGGAGGAAAGGTAATCCCGTAACGCTGACTTTATATTTATTGCCGCGTTAGCGGCAATCCACAACCCTCAGACGCAGAGCGTCTGTCAAACTTAAGAACCTTAAGAACCCTTGGGGCCCCAGGCCCCGTCAACCTTCCCCCTCTGAACCCACAGAACTCTTTGAACCTTTTGAAACCGGCCTCTTTGCGCGAAGCGCACACAACCTTTTTATACAACCTGCCGCGTCAGCGGCGCCCCTCTGCGCCCAGAGGGTTCAGTCTCTTACGCCTTTGCCGTTCCTTCCACCAGTTCGGTGAACAGGTCGTGAACCGTGGTGATTTTATTAATCCGCCATGCATTGGCACCGCAGAAGACGAGGCCGTGGTCTACATCTCCTTTGACGGCGCGGATGAGGGCCTGGGTGATGCAGTAGGGGGTGGTGCCGGGGTCGCAGGTCTTAAGGCAGTGGAAGCAGTTGGTTACCGGCATTCTTCTCTGCTGCACAGCACATACAAAGGGGTTCAGAAGGGCCCTGCCGGGCATATGAACCGGGCTCTGCACGATGGTGACGTCTTTTTCTTTTGCTTTCACGTACATATTTTTGAAAGCGTCAGAAGCATCGCATTCTTTAGTGGCTACGAAGCGGGTAGCCATCTGCACGCCGGAGAGGCCGAGGGAAAGGTAATGTTCAATATCCTTTTTATCGAAAATACCGCCGCCGAAGATGACAGGAATCCGCTTGTGGAATTTTTCTTCAAATTCTTTGACTACGTCGAGGATTTCCTTGATTTCCTTTTCATAGCCGTCGCTTTCATGCATTTTGACCTGTTCTCTGGTGTAGCCCAGATGGCCGCCGGCTTTCGGCCCCTCGATGACCACCAGATCGGCAGTGCGGTTATGGTGCTTTGCCCACAGCTTCAGAATAACCCGGGCTGCTTTGGGAGAACCGATGATGGGCGCAATTTTCGTATCGGTCCCCTCCACACATACAGGAAGGTCCGCCGGCAGGCCGGCGCCGGAGAAGATGATGTCCGCTCCGTTTTCGGCGGCGGTGCGGGCGTAGTCTTCATAATGCTGGCCCCGCCACATGATGTTTACGCCGATAATCCCGTTTCTTGCTTTTTCCCTGGCCTTCTGAATCTGGTCCTTCAGAGCACGGATATTGGCCTTCACTGTGTTGGTGCGGAAATCCGGTTCATTGAAACCTACCTGGGCGGCGGAAATGACGCCGATACCCCCTTCTTTTGCCACAGCGCCGGCCAGTCCGGAAAGGCTGACGCCGATGCCCATGCCGCCCTGGATGATCGGGATATTGGCGGTGAGGTCACCAATGTGAAGCTTTGGAAATTTCATAGTATCACTCCTGAATAGTTTTAAAAATATAATACGAAAAGAAATGATTGTTTGACAAACTGAAAATGATGTTGTATCCTGTATTCACTGTAGTTTATTCCATATGAGACAATAAGTCAATGAGAATTTTTACTGAAATACAGGAATAAAATCATACATTTATAAATGATAGTATAAATTTATAGTTTTTGTTTTTGGGTCCTGGGTTCTGGTCTTTTTATATCCTTAGCAATCAATAGCAATCGGCAGTCTGCTATCTGTGGGTCTGATGTTTTTTCATCCCACCCGCCGATTGGTATTTACCCACTTTAGTTCCACTAACGGCAGGTACCGAGATTCTTCGCTTCGCTCGGAATGACCTCTCCGGCGGACCGTCTGGCCTCTATCTTCTACCTTCTACCATCTACCTTCTAACTTCTTATCTGGTGATAACAGCAGAAATAACAAAAATCTGATTTCTGCCGGCTCAAATGGACTATGCTTTTTTTCTGCCGGAAGGCTTCTTTTCACAAAGGGCCGAGCGGGGAGAACGGAAAACAGGATGAAATCGAAAATTTCTCCTTTTATCCAATTTTCTGGTGCAGTACTTGCATGGTTGTGGTATAGTATTATCAGCAGGTGATAAAAATGACGGAAAAACGGAAAATGGATAAAAACCAAAGACGAGAAGCGATACAGAATTTACTTCGCCAAAATCCATGTCTGACAGACGGAGATCTGGCAGAACGTTTTTCTGTATCTGTAGCCACCATCCGGCTGGACAGGCAGACCCTGGGCATTCCTCAGATGAGGGAACGCATGGAACATCTTGTAGCTTCCCAGCCTTCAGAGGCCCGGGAAGGGCTTCGGGTGCTGGATCTGGACGTGGGGCAGAAGGGCGTAGGCCTTTTGAAGACTACAGACGATATGACCGACAGTGCCGGCATGGTGTCTGCGGAAAAGCTCTACGGTGCTGCGGCCGGATTTGCGGAAGCTCTGGCGGGAGTACCCTTTGCATCCACCCAGGTGGGAAATATTAAGTACAAGATTCCTGTGGTTCCCGGAACTATCCTGATAGTCAAGGGACGCATCGTCCTTATGCGGGGAAATAAGAAACATATATATATCAGTTTCTTCCGCGGAGATGAAGAGGTATACCGGGCCAAATTTATTATGGAAATTTTGAGTGAGACGGAGGCGTCCCATGGATAAAATCGCAGTTGACGCTATGGGCGGTGATTTTGCGCCGCTGGAAATCGTTCTTGGCGCTGTTCAGGCGGTACGGGAATATCATATTCCTGTGGTGCTGGTAGGTGACGAAGAACGAATCCGTGATATTTTAAAGAAACATCATGAAGAGAATAATCCCCTCATTGAAATCCACCATGCGTCCCAGGTCATTGAAATGGGGGAACATCCCGGCATGGCATACCGCAAGAAGAAGGATGCTTCCGTATCAGTGGGAGCCAGACTTGTAAAAAGCGGAGAGTGCGGAGCCCTTATCGCTCCCGGTTCCACCGGCGCTGCGGTAACTGCAGGCCTTCTGGGCATCGGACGGATTAAGGGCATTGAAAGGCCCGCCATCCTGACCCCTATCCCCAATGAAAAAGGGGGATACACATACCTCATTGATTCCGGCGCCAGCGCCCAGCCTAAGGTGGAAACCTATGTGCAGAATGCCCTTTTGGGATATATTTATGCGGTGAAGGTGGCGGGCATTTCCCATCCGAAAATCGGACTTCTGAATATCGGTGCGGAAAGTGCTAAAGGCAGCCCCCTGGTGGCAGAGGCGAACCAGGTGCTCTCCGGTCAGAAAGTGATTCCCTTTGCAGGCAATGCGGAGGGGCGGGATGTGATGACCGGCGATTTCGACGTCATCGTTACCGACGGCTTCACAGGCAATGTGGTGCTGAAGTTCGGGGAAGGAGCCGGAAAGCTCATGGCCGCCCTTTTAAAGGACGCAGTGATGAAAGGCGGTATCCGGGCCAAGCTGGGAGGCCTTCTCCTGAAGCCGGCGCTGAAGAAATATATGGCCAAGCGTCTGGATTATTCCGAATACGGCGGTGCGCCGCTCCTTGGTATCAAAGGAGCCCTTCTCATCTGCCACGGAGCGTCCAAAGCCCGGGCTATCAAGAATGCCATCCGCATGGCCAGGGACGTCTGCAGCCAGCGGCTGGATGAAGTGGTGGCGGAAACCCTGTCCCACATGGAATTACCGAAAGAATCATAATTTTTTCTTCCTTATGGAAGCATGGATATTTTGGAAAAGCAGATTCAACGGGATGATGCTTTTCCCCATTCTGTTTCAGAAGTAAGAATCTGTCTCTTTTCAGAGAAAGGATTTCTAATGATGAATACAAAACGTTTTGCCGGTATCCTTGGCACCGGTCATTATGCGCCGGAAAAGATACTGACAAATGAAGATTTGGAAAAAATGGTGGATACATCCGATGAATGGATCCGCACCAGGACAGGCATTGAGACAAGACATATTGCCGCCCAGTCGGAAAATACATCAGATCTCTGCGTAAAGGCGGCCCGCCAGGCGATGGAGGCAGCCGGAGTGACTGCTGATGATATCGATTTCGTTCTGGTGGCCACCGCTTCTCCGGACTATGTGGTGCCTTCCACTGCCTGTCTGGTGCAGGACAAGCTGGGATGCACCCATGCAGGTGCCATGGATATTTCCGCCGGCTGTTCCGGCTATATCTACGCAGTGGCCCTGGCTTCCAATATGGTGAAGGCCGGCATGTACAAACATGTACTGATTATCGGTGCTGAAATCCTGTCCCGTCTGGTGAACTGGCATGACCGTTCCACCTGTATCCTCTTCGGCGACGGCGCCGGAGCGGCGGTGATTGGAGAAACGGAAGAAGGCTATGGCCTTCTGGCGTCTGACCTTGGCTCCGACGGCAGCCTTGGCAAAATCTTAGACATTCCCGCCAGCGGCGTAGCGGAGCCGGTCACTCACCGTGCCATCGATTCCGGCCGTATTTATATCCACATGGAAGGGCCGGAAGTATTCAAGGCGGCGGTCCGCCACATGGGGGCCACTACCCTGAAAACGCTGGACGCAGCAGGCGTGAAGAAAGAGGATATTAATATGTTTATCGCCCACCAGGCCAATAACCGCATTATTCAGGCTATTGCAAAACGGCTGCAGGTGCCGGCGGATAGAATGTGGGTGAACGTAAACCGTTTCGGCAACACCTCCGCCGCCTCCGTAGGCATTGCCCTTGATGAAGCAGTGCGGGCAGGCAGGGTGAAACACGGCGATATCGTGGTACTCACCGGCTTCGGTGCCGGCTTGACCTGGGGTTGCGACGTGATGAGATGGATGTGAGGCTGTAAGGTTGAAGTTTCCGATTTTCGTCTCTGAAACAGGAAACTGGAAACCGGTCTTCCCATGAGTTTATTTCTAAAGTCTACAATGTTACTATTACGTATTACGCCATGAGGTGATATGATGAAAACTGCATTTCTTTTCCCCGGCCAGGGCTCCCAGAAGGTGGGCATGGTTCATGATCTCTATGAAAAGTACGATTCTGTAAAGCATCTGATTGAAGAAGCAGATGATACACTGGGCTTTTCCATTTCCAAAATGATGTTTGAAGGTCCGGACTCCGAACTGATGAAGACGGAATTCACCCAGCCCGCCATCCTGACTGCCAGCGTAGCCGTATGGCAGGTGCTGAAGGAAAAGGGAGTGGAACCGGACATTGCTGCAGGCCACAGCCTGGGCGAATACTCCGCTCTTGTGGCAGCCGGCGCCCTTTCCTTTGCTGACGCTGTGAAGACGGTTCATCTCCGCGGCCGTTTCATGCAGGAAGCGGTTCCTCTGGGAGAAGGCGGCATGGCGGCCGTTATCGGCCTTACACCGGATAAGATTGTGGAAGTATGCCAGTCAGTCACCACTCCGGAAGCACCGGTGCAGGCAGTGAACTTCAACTGCCCGGGACAGGTGGTTATTGCCGGGGCTACGAAGGCTGTGGAAAAGGCATGCGAAGCACTGAAGGCAGCCGGCGCCCGCCGGGCTATCATGCTCCACGTAAGCGCTCCTTTCCATTCCACCCTTATGGAACCGGCTGCAAAGAGACTGAAGGAAGTACTGGATACCATTGAAATCCATGATACAAAGATTCCGGTGGTGGCCAACGTGAATGCCAAAGAAGAAACAAAGGCCGATGAAATCCGCAAAAACCTGGTAGACCAGGCCGCTCATCCGGTACACTGGGAAGAATCCATCAGAAACATGATTGACGGCGGCGTGGACTATACAGTAGAAGCGGGTCCGGGAACCGTTCTTTCCGGATTCATGAGAAAAATCGACCGCAAGGTGCCCTGTGTTCATGCAGAAGACGTGGCAACGGTGGATGAAGTGGTGAAAGCCCTGAAGGGAGAATAATCCATGGAAAATATTGAAAAAACAGCGCTGGTGACCGGCGCTTCCAGAGGCATCGGCAGGGCCATCGCCCTGGCTCTGGCTGCCAGAGGCTTTGCAGTGGCCCTGAATTATGCAGGAAGCCATGACGCAGCAGAAGCGGTGAAGAAGGAAATCGAAGAAGCAGGCGGCAAAGCCTTCACCATTCAGGGAGATGTGTCCAAAAGTGAAGATGTGGACCGCATTTTCAAAACAGTGAAAGATGAATTCGGCGGGCTGGACGTACTGGTCAATAATGCAGGCATCAACAGGGATGCCCTCCTCATCCGCATGAAGGAATCCAACTGGGATGATGTCATCGCCACCGATTTGAAGAGCGATTTCCTCACCACCAAGGCAGCTGCTGCCATGATGATGAGAAAGCGGAAAGGCTCTATCATTAATATTTCTTCTGTAGTCGGCATTATGGGCAATATCGGCCAGACCAACTACGCCGCTGCCAAGGCAGGGGTTATCGGCCTTACCAAAGCCTGCGCCAAGGAAATGGCTGCCCGGAACATCCGCGTCAACGCTGTGGCTCCCGGCTTCATCGAAACGGCCATGACCGACGGCATTCCCGAAAAGATCAGGGAAGGCATGATTTCCTCCATTCCCATGGGACGCATGGGACAGCCGGAAGATATTGCCAAGGCCGTATGCTTCCTGGCATCCGACGATTCTTCCTATATCACCGGACAGGTGCTGGTGGTAGACGGCGGACTTGTGATGTAATCCGGATAGGGAAAGTCCCTGCTTTATGAGACGCTGTTAAAAAAACGGCCTGTTCTTTGGAAAACAGGTGACAAGCTCCCTTACTTGTAATATAATCAGAAAGGTACATTTCCCAATGAAAGGTGGTGAAATCATAATGAGCACTTTTGACAGAGTAAAGAAAATCGTTGTTGACCAGCTGGGTGTAAACGAAGCTGACGTTACTATCGATTCTACTTTCATTGACGACCTGGGCGCTGATTCCCTCGACATCGTTGAACTGATCATGGCATTTGAAGAAGAATTCGACATCGAAATTCCGGATGATGCTGCTGAAAAGATTAAGACTGTAAAGAACGCTGTAGACTACATCGACAGCCAGATTCAGTAATCAGAAAGTAATAGTCATAATGGAGCCGGGGAATTGTTTCCCCGGCAAACCAGTATGATGGGGAAAATGCCTCAAAAAAGCGGACCACCGATCCGTTGTCATCCGTTTTTTTGAGGTTTTATCCTACCGTGAATATAGATATTTATCATTGTTATTGCGAGGTGCTCCTTAATGGAAAAAAGAAGAGTTGTTATTACGGGCATGGGCGTTGTTTCTCCTGTAGGCATTGGAACAGAGGAATTCTGGAATGCGCTGATGGCAGGAAAATCGGGCATCGGCCCCATTACCGAATTTGATGCGGCAGATTTTCCTGTCCGCATTGCCGGTGAAGTGAAAGACTTTGACCCGGTGAAATATGTGGGGGACAGGAAAGCTGTCCGCCATATGGACCGGAATGTGCAGTTTGCCGTGGCTGCAGCAAGAATGGCTGTGGAAGACGCCAAGCTGGACATGAGCGCTGAAAACCCGGATCGCGTTGGTACCATCATCGGTACCGGCATCGGCGGTATCGGAACCATGGAAGATACGGTACATCGCATCGATACCAGAGGACCTTCCAAGGTCAATCCCTTTGCTGTTCCTATGATGATTGCCAATATGGCTGCAGGCCAGGTATCCATCAACTTCGGCCTCATGGGACCGGTACTGGCAGATGTGACCGCCTGCGCTTCCGGAAACAACGCCATCGGCCGCGCCACCAGAACCATCCAGTACGGCGATGCGGATGTCATGTTTGCCGGCGGCACCGAAGCTGCTGTGGCAAAGACCCCGATGGCAGGATTTGCTGCCATGAAGGCCCTGTCCTCCCGCGAATGCCCGCCGGAAGAAGCATCCTGCCCCTTTGACGTAAGAAGAGACGGATTTGTCCTTGGCGAAGGCAGCGGCGTGCTCATTCTGGAAGAACTTGAACATGCAAAGAAGAGAGGCGCCCACATTTATGCAGAAGTCATCGGCTACGGTTCCAACGGCGATGCCTACCACATCACCGCTCCCCGTCCCGGCGGAGAACTGGCAGCCCGCTGCATGAAGAAAGCCATCGACGACGCAGGCATTTCCCCTGATGACATTGACTACATCAATGCCCACGGTACCTCCACCGGCCTGAACGACAAGAATGAAACAAAGGCCATCAAAGATGTACTGGGCAAACATGCCTATGACGTGGTTATCAACTCCACCAAATCTATGACCGGCCATCTGCTGGGCGCAGCCGGCGCTATCGAAGCCATCGTATGCGTGCTGTCCATTGAGCACAATAAAGTACACCAGACACTGAACCTGAAGACTCCGGATCCGGAATGCGACCTGGACTATGTACAGGAAGGCCCCCGGGACGTGAAGGTGGACGTCACCATGTCCAATGCCTTCGGCTTCGGCGGTCACAACGCTGTTGTGGTGATGAGGCGCTATGAAGAATGAGCCATGCAGAAACAAGGCGTAAAGAACGCCTTGAGGAAGTAAGGAAATTTGCGGAAGAGAACAATATTCCCGTACAGAATATCCAGCTCCTGAACACCGCCCTCACCCATACTTCCTATGCCAACGAGCATAAGAACGAAGTCATTCATGACAATGAACGACTGGAATTCCTGGGGGACGCAGTACTGGACCTGGTGGTGGGGGAATACCTCTTCCTACGCTTTCCTACCTGGCCTGAAGGAAATCTGACCCGCGCCAAAGCCAGCGCCGTATGCAAACCGGCCTGTGCAGAATGTGCCGCCAAGTTCCACATCGGCGACTACATGCGTCTTGGCAGGGGCGAAGAAATGTCCGGCGGAAGGACAAGGGTCTCCATCCTGGGAGACGCCTTCGAAGCAGTCATCGGCGCCATCTACCTGGACAACAACTACGAAGTGGCATCCCGCTTCATCCTGGGTCACCTGAAGAAATACCTGGACCTCATCGACGAAGGCAACTACGACCATGACTACAAAACGGACCTGCAGGAACTGGTGCAGAAGCACAAAGATGCAGAAATTCACTACGAAGTCATCCGCGACGAAGGGCCGGACCATGACAAAACCATCTGGATGAAGATTACCATCAATGGAAAAGACTTCGGTACAGGCAAAGGAAAAAATAAAAAAGAAGCAGCCCAGAAAGCGGCCAAAGAAGCCATCGGCCGCCTGCAGAAAGGCGCACAGATATAAAAGAAAGCACCGGATCCGGAAGGGACGGTGCTTTTGTGATGGTCTCTTCGCTATGCAGCGCCGGAGACATAAAGGCAAATCCCGCAACGTCCCGCGTTCCCTTTAGGATGGGAAAGGGGACACGAAAAATTTAGATAGGCCTTCCTTTTAAGAGGCTGCCTGCCGACAGGCAGTCTTCTGCAGGGAGATTTGAGGACTTCGTTTCACTGAATCCATGATAGGCAGGATTCATATTGCGCTTACCATTGCTCGAAATGACTGGGGAGCAATAATGACACAAACGCAAGTCCCGTAACGTCGACTTTATACTCATAGCCGCCAAAGGCGGTGCACAGCGAACTGGATTTGTAGGGAGTCGTCAGACGACTGAAAATCCAGTGAGTCGTTTCCCCTGTGGGGCTATCCACAACCCTCAGCGGCCAAAGGCCGCTGTCAAACTTCAGAACCCTTTGAACCTTCTGAACTCTCATGCCGCAGGGCGCATCAATCTTAAGAACCTTTTTTCTCTCCCCAAACACACAATTACTTGCCTGTCATGGTATAATTAAAATAGAAAAATATCGATTATGAAACTGTTCATTTTGAATGGTTTCATTTTTCTTTACGCGAAGAGGATGTCTATGGATAAGAGCAGGATACAAAGGCAGTATATGGAGCCCATGGTTCCATTCAAGCTGAAGGCGCCTTTTCAGCCTACCGGTGACCAGCCAAAGGCGGTGAAATCACTGGTGGAAGGGCTGAATGAGGGGCAGTGGGCCCAGGTGCTTCTGGGGGCCACAGGCACAGGGAAAACCTTTACCATGGCCAAGGTAATTGAAGAAGTGCAGCGGCCTACCCTGATTATTTCACCGAATAAAACCCTGGCGGCCCAGACGGCCAGCGAGTTCAAGGATTTCTTCCCGGACAACGCGGTGTATTATTTCGTCAGTTATTACGATTATTACCAGCCGGAGTCCTATGTGCCCCAGACGGACACCTATATAGAGAAAGATTCGTCCCGGAACGAGGAAATCGACAGGCTGCGCCATTCCGCAACCATGGCCCTCTTTGAAAGGAAGGACGTTATCATCGTGGCTTCCGTGTCCTGCATTTACGGCTTGGGGGATCCGGAGGACTACAGCACCATGGGCCTTTCCCTTCGTCCGGGAGAGGAAATCGACAGGGATACCATTATCGAAAAGCTGGTGAATATGCAGTACATGCGGAATGACATGAATTTCACCAGAGATACCTTCCGGGTACGGGGCGATACCATCGACGTATTTCCTGCGTCCGAAAATAATGTGGCCGTGCGGATTGAAATGTTCGGCGATGAGGTGGACTCACTCACCGAGTTTGATGTGCTCACCGGAGAAACGGTGGCGGAACGAAACCACATCGGCATATTTCCTGCTTCCCATTATGTTACCAGCTCCGATAAACTGCGGCGGGCTATGGGCTCCATTGAGACGGAACTGCAGGGAAGGCTGAAGGAACTCAGGGATGAAGGAAAACTGCTGGAGGCCCAGCGTCTGGAACAGCGGACGAACTATGACCTGGAAATGATGCAGGAGGTAGGGTACTGCTCGGGCATCGAAAACTATTCCCGCCATATGTCGGACAGAAAGCCCGGAGAGCCGCCCTACACCCTTTTGGACTATTTCCCCGATGATTTCCTCATCATGATTGATGAATCCCATGTAACGGTGCCCCAGCTTCGGGCCATGTACAACGGCGACCAGTCCAGAAAGCGCACCTTGGTGGACTATGGCTTCCGCCTGCCCAGCGCCCTGGACAACAGGCCCCTGACCTTTGATGAATTTACGGAACGAATCAACCAGATTATTTATGTATCCGCCACGCCGGGGCCCTATGAAATGGGGGTACAAACGAACCTGGCAGAGCAGATTATCCGTCCCACCGGCCTTTTGGATCCAAGCATCGAAGTGCGGCCCATTGAAGGGCAGATGGATGACCTGCTCGGTGAAATCCATAAGAGGGAAGAGGCCCATGAGCGTGTGCTCATTACCACACTCACCAAGAAAATGGCGGAGGACCTTACCGATTTCCTCACCGAAGCAGGAGTAAAAGTGCGTTACCTTCATTCCGATGTAGCCACCATTGAAAGAGCGGAAATCATCCGTGACCTCCGGGCCGGCGTTTTTGACGTACTGGTAGGCATCAACCTGCTCCGTGAAGGGCTGGATATGCCGGAAGTATCCCTAGTGGCCATTCTTGATGCCGACAAGGAAGGGTTCCTCCGTTCGGAAACATCCATGATCCAGGTCATCGGCCGGGCCGCTAGGAATGAACACGGCCACGTCATCATGTATGCGGACCGGGTGACAAAGTCCATGAAATACGCCATTGACGAAACCAACCGCCGCCGCAGCATCCAGGAAGCCTATAACAAGGAACACCACATTACGCCTCACACAGTGCAGAAGCGGGTTAAGGACCTCATCGACCTTACGAAGATAGAGGAAAAGCCGGCAGAGTACAGTAAGAAACCCGACAAAAAGGAAGAAATGTCGGATGAAGAGCTGTATATGCAGATGCAGCAGACCGAAAAAGATATGAAAAGGGCTGCCAAATCCCTGGAATTTGAAGAAGCCGCCATGTGGAGGGACCAGCTGGCCAAACTGCGCCAGATGTGGACCGATCGCTATGGCTCCAGAGCCGACGCTGCCTTGAAAAGGGTGAGCGCGGGGAAGAAGAGAATCAACCGGCCCATGAAGAAGAAAATATAAGGGGCCGCAAAGCGGCCCTGGGTTCAAATAGGGGATGCTGCTTAGCATCCATAGTGCCCCTTTAGGGGGAAAGGCGGCGCCCACAGGCACCAAAGGGGAAGCGAACGCAGTGAGCTGAGCCGCCTCAGGCGGCTCCTTCCTGCCGACCGGGTATTTACCGGTAAATGAGACACCATCGTCATGCACCAAGATTCTTCACTGCCTTCAGAATGACGAGAGGGTGGGAAAGGTAAGCACGTAACGCAGGCTGACGTCTGATTTCTAATTTCTAATCCATGCCCCTATCCTCCGTCGCCTACGGCGACACCCGCTGGCCGGGCTTTAAGGTGTTCGCTTTGTGTGCAGGCTATGCTCACATATTAGCCCGGCTCAGAAGTGTTGCTGGCTTCTGCCTGTGGAAGGGGCTAAAATCTGCGGCGATAGCCGCCACCACAACCCTCAGCGGCGAAGCCGCTGTCAAACCTGAGAACCTTCGGGGCGAAAGCCCCGTCAAACTTTAGAACCTTCTGCGCCCAAAGGGCGCAGAACCCTTTGGACCCATAATCACATAGAATCAATCATCAGCTTATGACACTTACATCATGAGAAAGGAATAGAATGGAAAAAGGAATTGTCATTCACGGGGCCAGGCAGAATAACCTGAAGAACATCGACCTTACCCTGCCCCGGAATAAGCTCATCGTATTCACAGGCCTCTCGGGCTCCGGCAAGTCGTCCCTGGCCTTTGATACCATTTATGCGGAAGGGCAGAGGAAGTATGTGGAGTCCCTGTCTGCCTATGCCCGCCAGTTTTTAGGGCAGATGAACAAGCCGGATGTGGATAAGATTTCCGGCCTTTCACCGGCCATTTCCATCGACCAGAAATCCACCAGCCACAATCCCCGTTCCACCGTAGGCACGGTGACGGAAATCCATGATTACCTCCGTATGCTCTTTGCCCATGCCAGCCGGGCCTTCTGTCCTCACTGCGGCAGGCCCATCCAGCGGCAGACGGTGGACCAGATCGTAGACGCCCTTATGGCACTGGGAGACAGGACGAAGCTCATGGTGCTGGGCCCTGTGGCCTCCCAGAAAAAAGGCACCCACAAGAAGCTGCTGGAAGAGCTCCGGAAGGAAGGCTATGTCCGGGTGAGAGTGGACGGACAGGTAATCTCTCTTTCCGATGAAATCGAACTGGAAAAGAATAAGAAGCACACCATCGAAGTGGTGGTGGACCGCATTGTTATCAAGGAAGGCATCATGCGCCGCCTCACGGACTCTGTGGAAGAAGCGCTGAAGCTGGGGGACGGTCTCATGGTGGGAGCCGTGGTTGGCGGGAAGGACTACCTTTTCAGCACCCATTTTGCCTGCCCGGACTGCGGTATTTCCCTGCCAAAACCGGAGCCCCGCATTTTCTCCTTCAATAATCCCTTCGGCGCCTGCCAGGCCTGCATGGGGCTCGGCTCCTCCCTGGAAGCGGATTTCCGCCGTATCCTGCCGGATCATAAGCAGACCTTCCGCCTGGGCGCCATCCGCCCCTTCCCCTATAACCGGGAAAGCTGGCTGTACAAGCAGCTGGATGCCTTTTTGAAATCCTATGATCTCACCATGGATGCCTGCTTTGATGACCTTCCTCCCAAAGGACAGGAGGAATTCAAGTACGGTGGAAGGGAGATGCTCACTTTTTCCTACACCAACCAGGATGGAGAAACAAAGACGTACCAGCGCCAGTTTGAAGGCCTTGTGCCCATGACGAAGAGGCGGTATGAAGAGGCCTGGACGGAAAAAATGAAGGAATCCCTGGCCAATTACCTCATTGAAAAGCCCTGCCCTGTGTGTCATGGCGCCCGTCTCCGTCCGGAAAGCCTGGCCTTCCGGGTGGGCGGTAAGAATATAGCAGAAATATCTGATATGCCCGTTTCCGAGCTCCTCCCCTATTTGGAAAAGCTGGAACTGACAGATAAGGAAAAAATCATTGCAGACCAGATTCTTCGGGAAGTGAAAAGCCGTCTCACCTTCCTTTCCAATGTGGGCCTGGAATACCTGACCCTGTCCAGAGGAGCGTCTACCCTTTCCGGCGGTGAAGCCCAGCGCATCCGTCTGGCCACCCAGATCGGTTCCGGTCTGGTGGGGGTGCTTTATATTCTGGATGAACCATCCATCGGCCTCCACCAGCGGGACAATGACAAACTTCTTGCCACACTGAAAGGAATGCGGGATCTGGGAAATACACTCATTGTGGTGGAACACGATGAAGACACTATCCGCTCTGCTGACTGGGTCGTGGACATCGGACCCGGTGCCGGTGAAAACGGCGGATATGTGGTGGCGGAAGGGACGCCGGAGGATATTAAGAAATCAAAGAAATCCATTACCGGCGCCTACCTTCGGGGCGAAAAATATATTCCTCTGCCGGAACACAGAAGAAAAGGAAATGGCCTGTTCCTTACCATCAAGGGCGCGTCAGAGCATAACCTGAAGCATATTAATGTTTCCTTCCCTCTGGGAGCTTTCACTGTGGTCACCGGTGAGTCAGGCTCCGGCAAGAGTACCCTGGTGAATGAAATCCTCTACCAGGGCCTGTCCAATATGAAAAACCATACCTCCTATGCTGCCGGGAAGTATGACTCCATGGAAGGGGCGGAATATGTGGATAAAATCATCGACATCGACCAGCAGCCCATCGGCCGTACGCCCCGTTCCAATCCTGCCACCTATACCGGCGTGTTCAATGATATCCGGGAACTTTTCAGCCAGACCTCCGAAGCGAAAATGAGAGGATACAAGCCCGGCCGCTTCAGCTTCAACATCAAAGGCGGCCGCTGCGAAGCCTGCCATGGCGACGGTATTATTAAAATCGAAATGCAGTTCCTCTCCGACGTGTACGTACCCTGCGAAGTGTGCCACGGCGCCCGGTATAACAGGGAGACCCTGGAAGTGCGTTACAAAGGGAAAAATATTTCCGACGTCCTCAACATGACGGTGGACGAAGCGGTGCCCTTCTTTGAAAACCATCCGAAGATTCTCCGCAAACTGGAAACCCTGCAGGAAGTGGGGCTGGGCTACATCCATCTGGGCCAGCCTGCCACCACCATGTCCGGCGGCGAAGCCCAGCGCGTGAAACTGGCTACGGAACTCATGAGAAGGGGCACCGGCGATACCCTCTACATTCTGGACGAACCTACCACCGGCCTTCACTCCGAAGACATCCGTAAACTGCTCATTGTACTGCAGAAACTGGTGGACCAGGGTAATACGGTGGTGGTCATCGAACATAACCTGGACGTGGTGAAGGTGGCGGACTACATCATCGACCTGGGCCCCGAAGGGGGAGACAAGGGCGGCGAAGTGGTGGCCTGCGGCACACCGGAAGACATCTGCCGGGTGAAGCGTTCCTACACCGGCCAGTACCTCCTTCCTGTGATTGAAAGAACCAGAGAAGTGATGAAAGCCCATGAAAATGATTGACGTAAACGACAAAATCAGGGCCAAGGTGGAAGCCCTGCCCGACTCCCCCGGCGTCTATCGCTGGAAAGACAAGGACGGACGCATCATTTATGTGGGAAAGGCAAAGAACCTGAAGAACCGGGTCCGCTCCTACGTCAGGGAGGACAAGAACCGCTCCCCCAAGGTGGCGGCCATGATCCGCCATGCGGAGGACCTGGACATTACCATGACCGCCACGGAAATGGAAGCCCTCATCCTGGAATGCAACCTCATCAAGGAAATCCACCCGAAGTACAATATTTCCCTCAGGGACGACAAATCCTATCCCTACGTGAAAATCACCACCAATGAAGAATGGCCCCGCATTTTCGTCACCCGGAACATCCGCCATGACGATGGCGCCCGCTACTTCGGCCCTTTCACTGACGTAGGGAGCCTCCGTACCACCCTGAGCCTCCTGCGCCGCTACTATCCTATCCGCAACTGCCGCTCCATGAAGGTGTCAAGGCCCTGCCTCCAGTACCACCTTCATCTATGCTGTGCGCCCTGTTTCCAACTCTGTTCCAGAGAGGACTATGACTCCTATGTCCGCACGGTGTGCGACCTTTTTGAAGGGAAAAGCATGGAACTGGTGAAAGAACTGAAGCAGAAAATGATGGATGCTTCGGAAAAAATGGACTATGAACTGGCCGCCAAATTCCGGGACCAGATCCGGGCCATCGAGTCCGTACAGCAGCGCCAGCACATTGTGGCCAATGAAGGGGACTTTGACGTGGTGGGCTATGCCCGGGACGGCAGCCATGCGGGTCTGGAAGTCTTCTACATCCGCTACGGCCGTATGGTGGGTAAGGAAAACTTCAGCATTCCGGAAAGTGAAAACGAAACGGACGAAGAAATCGTAACCGCCTTCATCCGCGATTTCTACGGCGCCAATCCCACCTCCATTCCCAAAGAAATCATCCTGCCCCTCCTTCCGGCGGAACAGGACCTCATTGCCTCGTGGATGACAAAACTTCGGGGCAACGAAGTCAGCCTTATCCTGCCCCAGCGGGGATTCAAACGTCGGCTCAAGGACATGGCCATGGCCAATGCCGCCAAGTATCTTTCCGACAAGAAACTGCAGTGGGAATACCAGGACGCCCGGGAACAGGGGGCTGTGAAAAAGCTGAAGGACCTCCTGAACCTGCCAAGGCTGCCGGAACGGATGGAATGCTTCGATATTTCCCATAACCAGGGCGCTGAAACCACCGGCTCCATGGTGGTCTTCGAGCACGGCCGTCCGGCCAAGCGGGAATACAGGAAATTCAAACTCCAGACCACCCAGGGCCACGCCGACGACTTCAAATCCATGGCGGAAGTCATTAGCCGCCGCTACGGAAATCACAAAGACTGGCCTGCTCCCGACCTCATCGTCCTCGATGGCGGCCTTGGTCAGCTCCACGCCGCCCTCCCCGCCATCCGCGAAGCCGGCTGCGACTCTCCGGTCATCGGCCTGGCCAAGAGAATCGAAGAAATCTACGTAGAAGGCAGCGAAAACCCCATTATCCTTGACCACCACGAACCGGCTCTCCAGCTTCTCCAGTTCATCCGCGACGAAGCCCATCGCTTCGTCATCACCTACCACAGGAAATGGACCAATAAAAGAAATACGGAATCCGTGCTGGATCACATCGAAGGCATTGGCCCCACCAGAAGAAACGCCCTCTGGCACGCCTTCCGCTCCCTGGACGAAATCAGAAAAGCCACGGTGGAAGAACTGTCCCAGGTCCCCGGCATGAACAAAAGAGCCGCCGAAGCGGTGCACCGTTTCTTCCACATGAGAAAAGATGAAAAACAGATGATCATTAACGGACAGAAGGTGGGGGAATAGACGTCAGAAGACAGACGTCAGACGTCAGACAATCAGATGTCAGACGTTCAGACAGTCAGACAGCCCGCCGGAGCGGTCATTCTGGGCGCCAGCGAAGAATCCTGGTGCATGCCGATAGTGAAAAAGAAGCCGGTAAATACCGGTCGGCGGGGGAGAACTACGATAAGTGCTGTAAGTGACTCCTACTAGCCCACTAGTACGAAAGCACACCGATTCCCTCCACATTCATTGTCGCCTTTTCTCTCTCTGCCCTTGACAAAGGCCGATTCTCCACGTATAATGATGAAGTTGATAATTTTATCCACCAGCTTAAGGCGCTGTATAAAACATACAGCAGGAGCTATCAAGCGGCAGGCCGATAGGTAAGGAGGTGCTAAGAATGCCGGTTCCGAAGACAAAAAGTTCCAGATCCCGTCGTGACAAGAGACGTGCAAACTGGAAGCTGACTGTTCCGGGTCTTGTGGAATGCCCGCAGTGCCATGCACTGAAAAAACCTCATCATGTATGCCCTGTATGCGGTTACTACAAAGGCAAACAGATCATCAGCAAGACTGTTGAAGAATAATAGAAAAACGTTTTCCTTCAGAGGGAAACGTTTTTTTAGTGCCTGGAAAGTGGATAGATGGTAGAAAATAGACGATAGAAGATAGATTTTAGATGATAGATGGCAGAAGATGGACATCAGATGCTCAGGCGGTCACTTCCCGCTGACCGGTATTCTTTAGTGGGCTGGTGGGCTAGGGAAGCACTGATTAATTCATAGAGTCTGCTTTTATAAGAATTTTTATGCACTGCTTCGTCATGGGACTCCTTAAATAGCTCGCTATTCGCGTCGTCCCATTCCTTGCATTGCATAAAAATCCAAGAATAAAAGCAGACAGTGATTTAATCAGCGCTTCCCTAGTTGGATTCATTGTCGGCGCGTACCAAGATTCTTCGCCGGCGGCTCAAAATGACGATGAGGGCGGGAAGGTAATCCTGTAAAATAGGCTCCTTCCCGTAACGTTAGGCTCCTTCCTTTGGTGGTAATCCTGCATAGGATTGCCAAGTCGGGCAAAGTTGGCCCTGCGTAGGACAACAATGGAGCAGCATCATCATTCTTACCCTCGTACACCCTTTTGCCACTTCGTGGCATTTTCCCTCAAGGGAAAACGAGAAATTCAGAAAAGCCTTCCTTGTGTTTGCCCGACCGGAATGGAGCTGCCCGACAGGGCTGAGGGTAGGGGGCTGTGAAAAAATGTTCAATCATTTCTTTACAGCCCCTATTTTATATCAGCTGCCGCAGGCAGCTGACCCCTTCCGGCTCGCTGCGCTCGCC
>ERZ1034920.1097-NODE-1097-length-18471-cov-6.405897_pt1 | contig 18471 bp, 17 predicted proteins | sample MGYA00520688_ERZ1034920 | MGnify/ENA primary metagenome ERZ1034920 (study PRJEB33766, sample SAMN09781785) | gut metagenome | biome: gut microbiome | host: Homo sapiens | place: Madagascar | study: EMG produced TPA metagenomics assembly of the PRJNA485056 data...
TTTCATCCACTTATGAGCGAGCTCATGTGGATTTAGACCTTTTGACCCTGGCATCATTACATTCTTACCGGATTCACATGAATCAGGATATGTTTGATCTTCGGCCAGCCCTGTTCAATCGCATCATGTACGTTCTCTGCGATCGCATGGCTGTCTTTTAATGACAGATTCTCGTCTGCCCCGATTTCCATCTCCACATAAACCTTGTTGCCAAAAATACGGGTCTTCAAAAGATCCACCTGCTCTACGCCTTTGGTATTCAATGCGCAGTTTTTCAAAGCTTCCTCGGTCTGCTCATCACATGCCTTATCTACCATCTTATCAATAGCATCCTTGAAAATATCAAATGCTGCCTTTTCGATGAATATACAGATAACGACACTGGCAAGAGGCTCCATGATTGGGAATCCAAGTCTTGCGCCACCGATACCGATCAGTGCGCCTACCGATGATAACGCATCAGAACGATGGTGCCATGCATCTGCCATCACTGCACTGGAATCAATCTTCTTTGCATAATGTCTGGTATACCAGAACATTGCTTCTTTTACCAGGATTGATACGACTGCTGCGATCAGTGCCAACATTCCCGGTATCTCAGATGCGTATTCACCGTCAAGCAATGTCTTGACTGCAGCATAACCAATGCCAAGACCTGTTCCTGCAAGCACTGTAGCCAACACAATAGCTGCCACGCACTCCATTCTCTCGTGTCCATACGGATGATCCTTATCTGATGCTTTCCCGGATATCCGCACACCGATCATAACGATAATACTGCTGAATACATCCGATGCCGAATGTACTGCATCACTGATCATTGCTCCAGAATGCGCTATCACTCCTGCGATCAGTTTAAAAACCGATAAAATCAGATTCCATACTACGCTCACCAAAGAGACTCTAATTGCTGTCTTTTCAAATTCATTTTCCATGTCCATAACCTCCATTCATTGACAAGCACTCCTGCTCTTTCATAATCAGATCTTCTGTCTGCTGTTATGTACATGGGCATAAAAATACACCCACGTTTCAGTAAATCTACTGTCCCGTGGATGTACATATCGTCTTATTCTCCACTGTCACTTCTGTGACCCGGCCCCAGGTTCCCCCGGCCTGTTCAGTTTGTACTGTAGTTAATATATGCAGTGCAAAGAGTTTATAATATAATACACAGAAGTCATGAAAAATGCAAGACATTTTTCAATTTTTTCAATTATCTGAATTCTCACTTATTCGCATCCTTTCAGTACCTCCACCATATCCAGTTTACGGATACGTTTGGAGAACATGAAACTTACCAGCATAGATACCGTCATGATGAGTATTCCGGACAGCACGTAGTCGATCATCGGTAATTTCAGCATATAGTCAAAATTCTCGCCATTACTATTCATCATCGCATTAAGCGATACATTGCCAAGCGGGATACCAATCACAATTCCAGCCAGTGACAACCACAGATTCTGTACACTGAGAAGCTGACGAATCTTACCGGAACGAAAGCCCATAACTTTCAGTGTTGCCAGTTCCTTAATCCGTTCATTAAATGACAGCGAACCAGAATTATATAATACCACTATGATCATAATGGAAGAAAATCCGATCATCATATATACCATAAGATTGACCATTGACATACTGTTCTCATATGCCTTCTCCATCTCCGATTTGCCAGACACACTGATAATATAGTCTTTATCTTTGGCATTCTCTGGTTTCTGATTACTCATCAGCAGGGTCGGTGTATATTCTGCACCTGTCTCTTCATAATCTTCTCTGAGCATCGCAATTCCCTGCGTATCTGAGCACCGGTATATCATACCCACTTTTGCTTTATACCAGGTATTTTTCGAATACAGATGCCAATAGATAGTATCACCCACTTGTATATCCATATCTTCCGCCAGTTTCCGACTTAAACCTACCGTACCCGGCACAAGATCCGTCACTTCATTATTCAGATCCAAAATATTATAAAGATGTTCTCCTTCCAGAACCGTAATCGTTTCTTTCTTTTTCTCTTTTGAGGATGCATTTTTCACCTTTGAAATCTCCACTGCATCCTGCATCACCAGTTCTCCGTCCACACTGTCTGCCAGCACATCCACATCTGACAGTTTGGCATCCGATGACAACTTGGTCTGATATTCTGCTACCGCCGTCCGCTCAAAATTCAAGTCCATCATCGTGCTGACCAATGAGCCGCATCCGGTTCCGTACATCATCATGAGCATTCCGACAGCCGTTCCGACAACACACATAAATGCTCTTAGCTTCGCCCGTGAAATGTCACGCAGATTATACTGGCTGTTAAATGACAGCTTCTTCCAGAACGGCAGCTTCTCAAACAGGCATCGTCTGCCTTGTCTCGGCGGCGCCGGACGAAGTGCTTCTGCCGGCCGTATCCGCAGGATCTTTCTGCAGCTCAGATATGCCGATAATACGCATACCAGCACAACCACCATCGAGATGACCAGATACATCGGATGGAAGATGGAATGCAGACCTGGTACGATATACCACTCCGCAAACATACTCATGAGCGTCGGGCATCCCCATAAGATTCCAAGCAGCAGACCTGCGCTCACGCCAAGCATAGATACCACAAGACTGAAGCTCACATAGTGAAGCAACACCTTCCATTTTTTCATGCCGAGTGCATTCAATGTACCAATCTGCGTCCGCTGTTTTGCCACCATACGATTCATCGTCGTCGCAATCACTAACACTGCAATGCCAACAAATATCACGACAAACACATACGAAAATGACTGATGCTGGTCAAGCTCGCTGTCAAGTCTTGCAAGTCCAGGCACCGATTTGCGGTCAATCATTGCTGAATAATCATGATCTAGCGCTTCTGCAATCTCATCTTCATGATCCAGTGCTCCCTGATTCTTGGTGCGGATGATCATCTGTGTATATGGCATGGAGTCCGACTGATCTGATGATGCCAGACCTGCGATTACGTCCACGATATTAATCTTGCCCTGCGTAAAGAGATGCTGTACATACTCTTCTGCCGGAAATGCATCCATAGACATATACACGATTGCGATATTTTCCAAATATGTATCTGCATCTCCGTCTGCCTGACGAAATTCATACTCCGGACTCTCAATCAGACCTCTGACTGTCTTGGTAAATGTTACTCCGTCGTACTCAATGGTAAATGAATCCCCCACATGTAGATCGCGCCTCTCGGCAAATGCATTGGCAATCCAGATTCCATCCTTATCCGTTGGGTCAAACTTTTCTCCGGAAATGTAATACGGTGTATTTACCGTATTTTCATTTTCCAGAAACATATCTACCTGCGCTCCATCACAGTCCGGAGCTGCACCTGTAATAGCAGTCCGAAGCTGTACAGACTGAACGAAATCAAGATTCCGTACTTTATCTAACTGCTCTTCGGAAAAGCCTTCTCCATATACCCATACATCAGACAAATTACACTTTTTATGATATGCCTCTCTGGCAGCATTTTGCGACAACACATGCCCCTCAAAAGTACAGAATAATGCCATCGCCAGTGCCGATAACAGAAATACCGAGAAAAATGCTCCAAAATTCTTCCTAAAATCACGCAGCATTTTACGAAACAGCATTACCACTCCACCTCCCTTACCGGAAGCGGATTTTCATTAATAACAATCTCTGATATCTTACCATTTTTCATACGGATGACCTTATCCGCACACTTTGCGATATCCGCATTATGAGTAACGATGACTATCGTATTGCCATGTTCCTTTCCAAGTTTTTGTAACAGCTCCAACACAATCACACCCGTCTCAGAATCCAACGCACCGGTCGGCTCATCTCCCAGAATGATCTGTGGTTTCTTAGCAAGCGCTCTGGCAATAGACACTCTCTGCTGCTCGCCTCCTGATAACTGTGACGGGAACTTATCCTTGTGATCTGCGAGTCCTACTGCCGCCAGCATCTCGTCCGCACTTGCCACATTCTTTACAATACTCTTCGTCAATGCCACATTTTCATATGCCGTCAACGTCGGGATCAGGTTATAAAACTGGAAAATAAATCCAATCTTCTCTGCCCGGTAATCGGATAACTGCTTATCCTTCATCTTGGATATTGTGACACCGTCAATGATCACATCACCTTCCGTCGGCTGATCCATGCCGCCGAGCATATTCAGCACGGTGGATTTGCCCGCGCCCGACTGTCCGAGGATTACCACAAATTCTCCTTTATTGATCGTAAAATCAATATGATTGACCGCATACTGCAATGCTTCCCCTTCACCATAAGTACGTACTACATCACGAAATTCAATGACCGTCTGTCCCTCTTTGTTTCCCATATAACTTTCTCCAACTACTATTCTTTATCTAACCTTTATATGTCCCAGTTTCCCTTTTTCTATTACCGAATCGAGCATCCCCGCAAATCCTTTCGGATCACGGATTTGATACTGCATATGATTACATCCATCAAATACCGGATACTGTCCGTATGGATATGCCCGCATGACCGCATCCCGGTATTTCAAATGATCTTCCACACTTCCAAATTCGAAAAATGTACGCCTCTGCATTTCTTCTGAAAGTGCCGGAAACGGCTTATCTTCCAGACTGTCTGCAAGCTGTCTCCGCATATTGCCATAGGTCAGTGCTTTCCCCGCCGCGATAAAATAAGGTTTAATTGCCTCATCATCGCACCACAAAATCTTTTTCAGCGTTTTTCCGTTTGACCAATACAGGCTCTTAATCGCCAAATATAAAAACGGAACCATGATCCGACGCGTCATTTTATCGATCTGAGCAAATTGTCCGCCATCAAAAAATACATATTCTACTTCAACTCCCGACTGTGTCAGAAATGCCAATGCAAGGTCTGCTCCGATAGACGATGCCACTACAAGTGCCAGCCGATCAATTTGCTGCTCTTCGAGAAAACTCTTAATCTGTCTTATCTCTTCCGTCTTGCTTTCATATCTCTGTCCGGCACAATATACCGTTGATGTGGGCATAATACAGTAATATTTTTCCTGCAGATATTCCGCAACCGGCATACTGCTTGCTCCCGTTACGCCCATTGCATGGAAAAATAATATTGCCGGATTTGACTTGTTTCCTATCGTCTTAAAAAGCATAATCGAACCTTCTTTCGCTGCCTCAATATCATTTTGTATTCGTTGTAACTTACCCCCGTTAGTTCTTACTAACTTATACTCAAAATTATACCATGCATCTCTTACGTGTCAAGAAATGCATGGCATAACAATTATCATTTTTATTATATCTTAACTCAATAATTCTCTTACACTGTCCGCATCGTATACGACTTCTTTTACATGCTCCACTTCAATCTTATACAGCGCATGTGCTGCAATATGCTCCGCAGCCTGTTCCAGATCACGGATACCGCTGGTGTTAGAATACAGCTCGATGACTGCATCCAGTGCTTCGTCCGTCATAATACACTCATCCGCAGAAAGCCCGATTCTCTTCAGAATCTTTGGAAGTGCAAATTTGGAAAAAATTACTTTCTTCTCTTCAGCCGTATAATCCGGAATGTCGATGACTGCAAAACGTGACATCAACGGTGCACTGATCTGATCTCTGTCATTGGCTGTTGCGATCGGATATACGCCGGATGTAGGGATCATACATTCCATATAATTATCCGTAAATCCAAGATTATCAAGGAGCGTCAGCAATACATCCGCCGGGTTGCCATTGCCTTTTCCAGATGCTGCTTTGTCCAACTCGTTAATAATAAATACCAGATTGGAAGACTCTGCCATTCCAAAGGCTTCCATGATAATGCCAGGTTTCGCATTGGAATAGATTCTGGAACTTCCGGTAAGCTGTTCCGGATCATTGATTGAACTCATATCCAACGTACTCCAAGGGAGCTTCAAAATACGAGCCACTGCATATGCGATCTGTGACTTACCTGTACCTGCCGGACCAATCAACAACAGTCCATATGCAGGCAATGTATGTGTACGGTTAATCTGAATGATCGTCTCAATGATTCTCTGCTTTACACGCTCCATGCCATATAATTCTTCATCCAGAATACGTCTCGCTTCCGCAGGATCGATTGCTTCAAAATAATCCTTTTTCCACTGGATGTTTAACATCATAGACAGTGCTCTCTGCGCATGGCGGCGTTCCTCCGGAGACACTTCATGCGAACGTGCTACCGCAAGGTTTCTTCTCGCCCAGAGTCGGATATTATCCGGTAATGTCCGTCCTGCACAGTTCAAGAAATCTGTAATACTCTGAATGCTGGTAAGCTTCATCTCATCGCCGGTCTCTTCCTGTTCTTCGTCATCTATCTCTTCTTCCGGTGCATCACTTGCAAATAATCTTTCAATCATAAACTGCAGGAATCCATCTTCAGCAGAAAGCTTTGTTCCTCCGCCAAATGCGATCTCACGGATACGGTATACACAGTAGCCTTCTGAATTATTTACTCCGGACAGACGTACATTGATCCGGTTCTCACCCAACCATTTTAACAGGCTTACAAAACGTGAATCCACGCGAAGAATATCAGCACTTACTTTGCCGCCTTCCTCATCAAATTCGAATGCAGTCTGCTTATTCTGATTGGCGAACACGCCGCAGGAATGATGCTTCCACTCCTTTTTGCTGTTGTCCAGAATCAGAATCGGCTTCTCCGCAGATGCATGATCCGCATCTGATGCAAATGTTGTATAGGTACATTTCACCGGTTCTTTTGTATCCGGTGTATTATTAAAATCAAATACTGGCATTCTTCTACTCCTTATGCAATATATTTATTTAAAGCATTGTTCAATCATACATTTCAAAAAAACATTCTCAGTTATTATACATCATTCCTTCGTAACAGGCTATATATTTCACTTCTAATTCGCCTCTATTTTTATATTATTTTTTATCAGTCTCTGCATTGTAGCTTATAGTCTACTATCAAGAAAGCCCGGATCATTGTTATGACCCGGGCTTTCTTAATATTAATCTATACTCTTTTTATTCAACTACATTCATTGAAATATTCATTACATTATCATCACTCATAGACAACATCAACATGTACACTCCGTTATCTGCTGCATACATTCCATCCTCTGTTACAGCATTGTTATCATATCCAGCATTTTTGCATTTCTCTACATATGCGTTGTAAGAATCTTCTGATGTGTTAGCAACATCTGCAACAACTGTTTTTTCAGTTGCATACATGCTTCCTGTAGATGATGCCGGTGTTGGGATTGAATGTGCCATGTCTGTATCCGGCCAGCTCATTTCTGTGTATCCGGAGAGATCTGTCGTGAGATTATTTGTCTCCTCTGCTCTTCCCTGTCCAACTGCAAATCCACCAAGTACAAAAACCACTGCTAATGTTACTAATAATTTCTTTTTCATATTTCCATTCCTCCATTAGAACTCTTTTCCTGTCGATGTTTGCATTATATAACATCCTACATTCAACAACAATTAGCAAAAAAAACAGAAATATTTTCATTTTTATACCAGTTTGGGTATTTTTTAACAATAAAAAAGAACCATCACAGTAGATTCACCAACTGTGATAGTCCCTTTTATAAAATCGTTGTTAGAATTTACCAGCCTTTGCAGCTTCCTCTACGGAAACAGCTACTGCAACTGTCATACCAACCATCGGGTTGTTACCTGCACCGATCAGACCCATCATTTCTACGTGAGCCGGTACAGATGAAGATCCAGCGAACTGTGCATCAGAATGCATACGTCCGAGTGTATCTGTCATACCGTAAGAAGCTGGACCTGCAGCCATGTTATCTGGATGAAGTGTACGTCCTGTACCGCCACCTGATGCTACTGAGAAGTATTTCTTTCCTGCTTCTACACACTCTTTCTTGTATGTACCTGCAACTGGGTGCTGGAAACGTGTCGGGTTAGTAGAGTTACCTGTGATAGATACGTCTACGCCCTCTTTCCACATGATAGCTACACCTTCACGTACATCATTAGCGCCGTAGCAGTTAACCTTAGAACGAAGTCCGTCAGAGTAAGATGTTCTCTGTACTTCTTTCAGTTCTCCTGTGTAGTAATCATACTCAGTCTGAACATATGTAAATCCGTTAATTCTTGAGATAATCTTAGCAGCGTCTTTTCCAAGACCATTCAGAATAACACGCAGAGGTTTTTTACGTACCTTGTTAGCTTTCTCTGCGATACCGATAGCACCCTCAGCTGCTGCGAATGACTCATGTCCGGCCAGGAATGCGAAACAGTCTGTATCCTCTTCCAGAAGCATCTTTCCAAGGTTACCATGTCCAAGACCTACTTTACGCTGATCAGCTACAGATCCCGGAATACAGAATGCCTGAAGTCCTTCTCCGATTGCTGCTGCTGCGTCTGCTGCTTTTCTGCAGTCTTTCTTGATCGCGATTGCTGCACCTACAATATATGCCCAGCAAGCGTTCTCGAAACAGATTGGCTGAATGCCTTTGATCTGATTATATACATCAAGTCCGGCATCCTTTGTGATCTTTTCTGCTTCTTCGATGGAAGCAATGCCATAGCTTCCTAATACTTCATTGATTTTATCAATTCTTCTTTCATATGATTCAAATAAAGCCATTTATAATGTCCTCCTACTATATTTACGTTTCTTGAAATGTTACGGACACAACCTGAACCAGGTTCAAGTTGGCGTGTTACGCCTTCACCAGTCGTTTCAATCCGTCAACTATGCGCAGGCAGATTTAACGAATTATGACGCCTGTCTCTGTCCGCCTGTCGCAACTACTCTTTTCTTGGGTCAATGATCTTCGCTGCGTCTGCAACACGTCCGTACTGTCCTTTTGCTTTCTCCCAAGCTTCTGTCGGTGTGTCACCAGATTTGATGAAGTCTGTCATTTTGCCAAGAGATACGAACTGGTATCCGATGATCTCATCGTGCTCATCAAGAGCGATACCTGTTACATAACCTTCTGCCATTTCAAGGTAACGAGGACCTTTTGCCAATGTACCATACATTGTACCTACCTGAGAACGAAGTCCCTTTCCAAGGTCTTCCAGTCCTGCTCCGATTGCAAGTCCGTCCTCAGAGAAAGCACTCTGAGTTCTTCCGTATACGATCTGGAGGAACAGTTCTCTCATAGCTGTATTGATAGCATCACAGACAAGGTCTGTATTAAGTGCTTCAAGAATAGTCTTTCCCGGAAGGATCTCAGATGCCATAGCAGCTGAGTGAGTCATTCCTGAACATCCGATTGTCTCAACAAGTGCTTCCTGGATAATACCATCTTTTACATTAAGAGTCAGCTTACAGGCTCCCTGCTGTGGTGCGCACCAGCCGATACCATGTGTAAAACCTGAAATATCTGTAATTTCTTTCGCTTTTACCCATTTTGCTTCTTCCGGAATCGGAGCTGGTCCGTGATTAGCGCCCTGTGCTACTGGACACATCATTTCTACTTCGTGTGAATAAATCATTTTAAAACTCCTTTCAACATGTGCATGATTTTCTGACGCATGGTATATGTTACTTATTTAACACCAGGCGTAGTTATTTTCTCATAATTTACAGGATTCGTCAACTATTTTACCAAATCCCAAAACGTGCTGTCAGTCTTGCTGCCTTTCAGGTCATCAAGCTGGAATGGTGCTGTCACCCAGCCGTAATCTGATGCATTTTCATCTTCTTTGTCATAATGGAATGATAATCCTATTTCAATGCCGTCCTTATCCATGAAGAACACCGGAACAAATGTACCATTCTGTGTATCTTCGCCGGACAGAACTCCGGCAAGACTGTCTGTATCCTGGTCTGCAAGCAGAGATTTGTCATCTGCTTCACTCTGCATCTCTTTCAGCCATTTTTTTACGAAGGTCCTATCTGTATTTACAATATCTTTCACATCGTAGACCGTACCATCCTTCAGATTGATATTCTTAGTACGAAGTCCCACATAAGAATATTCTGAGTTGCCCTCATAACTGTAATCCTCATATGCCACACAGATATAATCCTGTGTCAGATAAGTCACTTTATATTTCACAAAATCTGCGATTACCGGGCTTTTTGCTTCCAATACCCGGTTTCTGATCTCATTATCCGGATTCTCATAGATCCGGTCTACGGTCTCCATCGCACAGTTCTTCAGTTCGTCATTCACTTTTGTCTGAACATCCTGATTCTCCATGCCGTCAAGCTGTGGATAATAGATTTCAAACTGCTGCGTTACGGAAGACTGATTCTCCGGTGAATAATTATAGGTCTCATCTTTCACTTCAAATGGAAGATCTTCTGCCTCATATTCTGGAATCTGGTCCAGACCGGACTGCTGCTCAGTCTCTTCTCCATCTCCCATTCCAAAATCGTACTCACCTGAATCTCCATTGCCATAATCTCCAAATGGGTTCTCCTGTTCTTCTGCATATGTATAGGATTCCTGCACAATGGATGCTGCTTCTTTGGCCACCATGCAAATCAAAAGTGCAATAAGCAGACAAATCCCGACAATGATCAATGCGATCCTCTTCTTCGGTTTCTTTGCCGGCATACTACCCGGTGCGATCAGGAGTTCCATTGGAACAAATACTTCTGCTCCGACATTCTGAACCGGTGCCACTTCCTGAAATCCCAGATGGTTAAATACTGTAACAGAAGCCGGCACAGCACGTACCGTCATTCTGGTAATCACAAGCACCTGTGCGCAGAACTGATACATTCCCTGCATAAGCTGCCTTGCTACACCTTTTCTCTGCCAGTCTTTTCGTACATATAGGAACAGAATATTACCACGGTTATCAATTCCACTGATGCCGCAGAGTTCATTTCCTTCCCAGGCGCCAAAAAGGATGACCTCTTTATTCTGTATACGCGGCATAATATTCTCATAACGGATCAGTTCCCGGAATCCGGCTATTGCTTCCGGATTCTGAAGCGGAGCTACATCCGATGCATAGACTTCCCAGATCAGATGGAGTGCAGGCAGTACTTCTTCTGGATTCACTGTTCTTACAAACATATAATCTCCTCCCTCAACAGGGTAAGTGCACGGACAACTGCATAATCTCTGTTTTTCTGTCGGTTACCGTTAAAATGGAATTCCTCTACACGGACTTTTCCCTTGACGCAACATCCAATATACACCAGACCGACCGGCTGATCTTTGGTGCCTCCATCCGGTCCCGCAATACCTGTTACCGATACTGCCACATCCGCGCCGGATACCCTGGCTGCTCCGGCTGCCATCTCTGCTGCTGTTTCTTTGCTTACGGCAGTGTATTTCTCAAGGGTCTCGTGAGATACACCCACGATTTTTTCTTTTGCAGCATTTGAATAGGTAATATATCCTTCATTAAATACCGCAGAAGCTCCTGCCACATTCATCAGTCTTCCTGCCAGAAGTCCTGCTGTACAGGATTCTACCGTTGTAACTGTCAGTTTCTTTTCCTTAAGAATATCAACAACCGCTTCTTCCAGTGTAACATCCTCTTCGGTCGCATTCATCCTACATGCCTCCCTTTGTGAGAACCTGAATATTCTTTCCGATATAATCTACCAGTGAGATTACGGTCAGAGCAAGTGATACCCATACCAGAATTGTCGCGATCGTATTGAAAACGCCACCCAGATCAGCAATCAGAAGGATAATCATAAACATCTGTGATACCGTTTTGAATTTGCCCCAGTAGCTTGCTGCGATGACCACATTATTATCAGATGCTACCAGACGGAACCCGCTGATAATAAATTCTCTTGCAATAATGATGATAACATACCATGCAGTCAGCTTGCCAAGTGGAATAAAACAGATCATAGCGGAACATACCAGCATCTTATCTGCCAGTGGATCCATAAATTTTCCAAAGTTCGTTACCAGGTTACGTGCTCTCGCAATCTTACCGTCCAGCATATCTGTCAGACTTGCCACACAGAAGATGACCAGTGTGATCCATTTATTCGCAGGACCTCCGATATCTGTCAGCATAAATAATACAAAAAACGGAACCATAATCATTCTAAGTACTGTCAGTTTATTAGGTAAATTCATTACATCAACTCTCCTATCAAATCATATTCCATTGCTCCGGTTACTTTTACCTTAGCAAAATCGCCAGACATCAGTTCTTCATCCGTATTGATAAATATCAGACCGTCTACATTCGGTGCATCTCGGTAAGTTCTGCCTACATATGCATTCTCATCAGCGACCTTCCCCTCGATCATCACCAGAACTTCCCGATCGATCATATCTTCTGCAAGATCAAATGCAATCTCCTGCTGAAGTTCCATCAATTCTGCCTGTCGGTCTTCCTTCACTTCCTCCGGAATCTGATCCGGCATCTCCGCTGCAGGTGTATTCTCTTCCGGTGAATAAGTAAATACGCCAAGGCGGTCAAATTCCATCTCATCCACAAATTCTACCAGTTCCTGATGCTGTTCCTCTGTCTCTCCCGGAAATCCCGTGATCAGGGTTGTACGAAGTGTGATATCCGGAATCTCTTCCCGCAGTGTACGGATCGTATCCACAAGCTGTGCCTTTGATGTTCTTCTGCCCATCTTTTTAAGGATTGCATCACTTGCATGCTGGATCGGCAGATCCAGATAATGACAGATCTTCGGCTCTTCCTTCATCACCTGAATCAGATTAGCATCGATCTCTTCCGGATAACAGTACAGCAGACGGATCCACTGGATGCCATCAATCTTACAAAGTTCCCTGAGCAGACGATGTAATGACTTCTCGCCATAGATATCCTGTCCATAAACGGTAGTCTCCTGTGCTACAAGAATCAGTTCCTTAACGCCACCTTCTGCCAGTTCCTTTGCTTCTTTCAGAAGCTGCTCCATTGGAACGCTCCGGAAATTGCCGCGAACTTTCGGAATAATGCAGTAAGTACAATGCTTGTCACACCCTTCCGCAATCTTCAGATATGCATAATGGCCTCCGGTTGTCACCAGTCTCTTGGAGGACACCTGTGGAAGTCTGTCAAGATCTTCCAGATACATCTCCGAATGACCACCTAATGCTTCATCGATTGCCTCTGCAATCTTATCATAAGAAGCTGTACCAAGCACAGCATCCACTTCCGGAATCTCATCAATGATCTCCTGCTGGTAACGCTGTGCAAGACATCCTGTCACAACCAGTGCTTTTAAGCGTCCTGTCTTCTTATACTCAGCCATCTCCAGGATTGTCTGAATACTTTCTTCCTTGGCATCATGAATAAAGCAACAGGTGTTGACCACAATCACATCTGCGATCGTCTCATCATCTACAATCTGATATCCGCGGGAATCAAGAAGTCCGAGCATGACTTCCGAATCCACCAGATTCTTGTCACACCCCAGTGAAATAAATAAAATATTCATTCTTATTCTCCCTTGTTACATATTTCTTGAAAAGGCAGATACCATCCGGCACCTGCCTCTTGTTCCTTAATTATTCGGCGTCTTCTTCCTCACCGATGATAGTGATTTTACCACTGTTCAACTCATCAACCGCGATAGACAGCGGCTTGTCACCAGGCTTGGTATCTACTAATGGAAGCGCTCCATCGATCAGCTGTCTGGCTCTCTTCGATGTAGCCATCACGATAGAATAACGGCTGCTGACTACTCTTGTCTCACCGTCTTCTGCCCCTTTGTTCACTTCTTTCATCAAATCTGTATAAGATGGATGTAACATATCATTATTCTCCTTTCAAATCTCTCTTAATCTTGTCTGCAAATGCATGATTTCTCGTACTGCGATTGTGCTCTGCCTGAATGATCCGATGCACTTCATCTACGCAGGTATCCAGATCATCATTGATCACATAATAATCATACGATTCCATCCCATCGGATTCTTCGATGGCTCTCTGCATCCGCTGTTCTATAACTTCCATGGTCTCTGTGCCACGTCCGATCAACCGCTTTCTAAGCTCTTCTGCTGACGGTGGAGTCACAAATAAGAGCAATGTATCCGGGAACTTTTTCTTAACTTTCAACGCACCTTGGATCTCAATCTCAAGAATGACATCCTTACCCGCTGTAAGCTGTTCCTCCACATAAGCTCTTGGTGTCCCATAGTAATTATTCACATACTCAGCATACTCTATCAATTCTTCTTTCGCAATCATTTTTTCAAATTCTTCCCTGGTTTTGAAAAAATATTCCCGACCGTCTGTCTCGCCTTCTCTTGGAGCTCTGGTAGTTGCTGAAATGGACAGAGCATAGTTGTCATATCTTTTCAGAAGTTCTTTCATGATCGTTCCTTTTCCGGAACCTGAGAAACCGGAAACAACGATTAATATTCCATGTGTATTCATAACCGGTCTCCTTATTCGATATTCTGAATCTGTTCACGTACTTTCTCAATCTCTGTCTTTAAGTCGATTGCGTAGTTTGATACCTCGATGTCATTAGCCTTGGACAGAATTGTGTTCGCCTCTCGGTTCATCTCCTGTGCAATGAAATCAAGCTTACGGCCAATACCATTTTCCTCTGTGGCAAATGTCTCTTTCATATGCGCAATGTGACTCTTTAAACGTACTACTTCCTCATCGGTACAGATCTTATCAGCGAAAATTACAACCTCAGCTGCAATACGTCCTTCATCCATCTGCGTATCAGCAAGAAGTTCTTTGACCTTTTCCTCTAACTTGGCACGATACTCTGCCACAATCTCCGGTGAACGAACTTCAATGCATGCCACTTTCTCAGACATACCGTCTAACTTGGCAATAATATCATTCTTCAGATTCTCACCCTCAATACCTCGGGTCTCTACAAACTGCTTCAGTGCGCCTTCCAGTGCCTTCTTCAATCCTTTCCACAGCTCATCCTCATCCGCAGACTGTTCTTCCATCGTAAGAACCTCCGGACATCTGGATACGGTAGATACACGGATATCATTCTCCAGACCAAAGGTCTCTTCCATTTTCTTAAATGCGTCCAGGTATTCCTTCGCCAGAGACTCGTTGTACTTCAGGGCTACCTGATTCTCCGTAAGATCTTCATATGTAATAAAGATATCGACCTTACCTCTGGTCACATACTGCTTCAATACGGTGCGGATCGCACTGTCAAAGAAATTCAGCTTCTTTGGCATACGGATATTCGCATCCAGATAACGGTGATTAACACCTTTCATTTCTACCGTGAATTTACGGTCGCCCTCTGACACTTCACAGCGTCCGAAACCCGTCATACTCTTAATCATAATATTCTCTTACCTTTCATTATTAAAAATCAGGACTGTCTGTCCATTCTCCTGTGATGCAGTCCCAGTTTTCCATGTAGCATTATAAAGCATTTTATTTGTTCCGTCAACAAATCTGTGTTATCATAGGATAGATATAAATGAAAGGACTACTTATTATGGCATTCGATGGAATTACCGTTGCTGCGTTAACGCAGGAACTGAAAAATACACTGGACGGTGGACGCATCAGTAAGATTGCACAGCCGGAATCCGATGAACTTCTGATCACGATCAAGACCCCACAGGGACAGAGACGCTTATATATTTCTGCAAGTGCTTCTCTCCCACTCGTCTATCTGACCGATGAAAATAAACCAAGCCCTATGACAGCACCGAATTTTTGTATGCTGCTCAGAAAACATATTGGCAATGCACGCATTGTCGGCATCTCACAGCCGCGCTTAGAGCGTATTATCAACATTCAGCTTGAGCATCTGGATGAGCTCGGTGATATCCGCCAGAAGACACTGATCATTGAAATCATGGGCAAGCACAGCAATATCATTTTCTGCGATGAGTCCGGGCGGATCCTGGACAGCATCAAGCATGTATCTGCGCAGATGAGCTCTGTCAGAGAAGTACTTCCTGGCAGAGATTACTTTATCCCGGACACCATGCATAAGCTGGATCCGCTGAGTGCAGACCCACAAGCATTTGCTGAAATGCTCCGTTCCAAACCAATGCCGATTAGCAAGGCACTTTACTCCGGTTTTACAGGCATCAGCCCTGTTGTAGCAGAGGAAATCTGTACCATTTCCGGTATTGATTCCTCGATGACTGCCTCTGATCTATCAGATGATATCATGCACCATCTGTACAATCAGTTCAAAATCTATATGGATCAGGTGCGCGAAGGACAATTTCAGCCAGTCATTTATTATGATAATGGCAATCCAAAAGATTTTTCCTGCCTGCCGCTATCTCATTACAGCGCCTATACTAAGACCCGCTTCGATTCCGTCTCTAAGCTCCTGGTCAGCTATTATGCAGAGAAGAATCTGATCACACGTATCCGCCAGAAGTCTTCCGACCTGCGCCGGATCGTGCAGACTGCACTGGAACGTGCCCGCAAGAAATACGATCTCCAGTCCAGACAGCTCCGTGATACCGAAGGCCGCGAAAAATATAAGGTCTACGGTGAACTGATCAATGTCTACGGTTACAATCTGGAACCAAATGCCAAAGTATTGGAAGCAGAGAATTACTACGATAATAATAAGCTCGTCAAGATACCGTTGGATCCGAATAAGACAGCACAGGAGAATTCACAGCGTTACTTTGCACGTTATAATAAGTTAAAACGTACTTACGAGGCACTGAGCGAATTTATCAAAGAAACGCAAGACGACATTCTGTATCTGGAATCCGTCAACAACGCCTTAGATATCGCACTCAGTGAAGATGATCTGGCACAGATCAAGGAGGAACTGACTCAGAGTGGATATATCCGCCGTAAATTCACCAAGAAAAAAATTAAGCTCAAAAGTCATCCATTCCACTATCTGTCCAGTGACGGCTATCATATTTATGTAGGAAAAAATAATTTTCAGAATGAAGAACTGACCTTCCACTTTGCCAATGGCGGAGACTGGTGGTTCCACACCAAAGGAACACCTGGTTCTCACGTTATTGTCAAATCCCAGGACGGCGAAATGCCTGACCGGGTATTTGAAGAAGCCGGTAAACTTGCTGCCTACTACTCCAAGAACCGTGGAAATGATAAGGTTGAGATTGATTATATTGAAAAGAAACATGTTAAAAAAGTAAACGGAGCCAGACCGGGATTCGTCATTTATCACACCAACTATTCGCTGGTCATCGACTCAGACATCTCAGGACTGACTCTGCTGGAATCATAATGTGAAGGAGACTTAGCTATGAGATACAAAGCTTTAAAAGCCGCATTTCCCTATACTCTCCCGATCTTTACCGGATTCTGGTTCTTAGGCATGGCATACGGCATTTACGCCAATGCTTCCGGCTTTTCATTTTTATATCCGATGTTCATGAGTCTGCTGATCTATGGTGGTTCTCTGGAATTTGTAACCGTAGAAATGCTCTTAAGTCCATTCGCACCGGTACAGGTACTGATTATGGCTCTGTTGATCCAGGCAAGGCATCTGTTCTATGGTCTTTCTATGTTGGATAAATTCAAAGGACTCGGCTGGAAGAAATACTACCTGATCTTCGGTATGTGCGATGAGACATTTTCCATCAACTGCTCGGTAGACATCCCTGAAGATGTCGACAGAGGATGGTTCATGTTCTTCGTCACACTGTTAAATCAACTCTACTGGGCCGGTTCTGCAACACTTGGAGCCCTCGCCGGATCGCTTCTTCATATAAACACTGAAGGAATCAGCTTCGTCATGACAGCCATGTTTGTCGTAATCTTTCTGGAGCAATGGATGAAAGAAACGAATCACACAGCTTCCATTCTTGGACTACTGATCTCCGTTATTTGTCTGATTTTCTTCGGTGCTGACGCATTCCTTATCCCAACTATGATTCTGATCGTTGTGTTGCTGACACTGTTAAAGCCACGACTCGATAAGAAAGAACAGGAGGATTAACCATGACACTTACACAACAGATTATCACCATTGCCATGTGCGGACTCGGAACCATGGCTACCCGCTTTTTGCCATTTATCATATTTAATGAAAAAAGGAGGACTCCCGAATTTGTACAATATCTCGGAAAATTCCTCCCATCAGCCGTATTCGGCATGCTCGTTATCTATTGTCTGAAGAATGTAAGTCTCTTCCACGGAACCCACGGACTCCCGGAAGGAATTGCTATCCTCGTCACAGGTGCACTTCATCTCTGGAAACGCAATATGCTGATATCCATTGCAGGAGGCACGATATATTACATGTTTCTGCTTCGTTTTGTCTTTGTATAATTCTTTTACGTCAGAACATTGAACAGCATAATCACGATTCCAAGTACCACGAGGATCACACCCGTCATTCTATTCAATGCTTTTGGCGTTGCCTTATTGGCTATCACTGCTGCTATTCTCGACAAAAAAGGAACTCATCCGAGTCCCTTTCATTACTATATATCCACTATTCTGCACATTCCGCGTTGATCAGATCCTCGCTGGCTTTCATTGCCTCCAGTGTCATTGTCAAAAGCTTCTCAAGCTCCCATCCGAGCTGATCCGCACCACGCTGGATGACCTCTCTGGAACATCCTGCCGCAAAGCCTTTGCTTTTATATTTTTTCTTCAGAGACTTTAATTCCATATCTTT
>ERZ1034920.1098-NODE-1098-length-18468-cov-5.349699_pt1 | contig 18468 bp, 8 predicted proteins | sample MGYA00520688_ERZ1034920 | MGnify/ENA primary metagenome ERZ1034920 (study PRJEB33766, sample SAMN09781785) | gut metagenome | biome: gut microbiome | host: Homo sapiens | place: Madagascar | study: EMG produced TPA metagenomics assembly of the PRJNA485056 data...
TCAAAGTTCAGGTACATGGTTTTTGTCAGCATCCCACGGAACAGGTCAATTTCCAACTGTACGGTCACGTTGCCGGCAGAAGCGACCTTCAGCACATCGTCTGTGATTTCTGCATTGCCGGACACAACCGTCCACTTTGCCGTATAAATGTCCGAGTTACCGTCGCCGCCGGTTGCCTCATAGCTTAGCTGAACATCCTGACCGACCGTGCGATCCAGAACAGCTTCTGCATAGGCTTCTCCGTCTGCATACAAGGTGATGCGTTCGTTGGTGTTCGGTTTTCCGATGAGAATCGGGATTTCCTTGTATATACTCGGATTTACTTTGGACGCTGCGCGGATGGTTCCTGTAACATTGCCCATCTTGGTGGCGTTTTCGTATGCCACAAATTTGTCGGGACGGATTTCCACGGTGCCGTTTTCAGAAATCGTCAGCCAGGCTGCCGCATCGCCGCTGACGGTGTAGACCACCTCCTGCGACGCTGCGCTCGGCTGAATAGACGGGTTGATTTTCGCAGTGGAACTCAATGCGCCCTGTACCGGGACCAGCTTGATGCCGGAGGTTGGATTCAGATTTACGCAGTCCACCGTGCAAGTCATCGTTTCCGGGGAAACGGTTGTGCTGTATACCCCCAGATCATCAATTTGCGTTGTCCACGAAGCCGACGATTTGAAATAGTGCGAAAAGGCAATGGCACCTACGCTATCCGTATACGCAACCGTTTCATCCATCGTCAAGCCGGAAACCGTTGCAGTAATCGCGGGGTTGGTCACATCGGTCACCGTAAAGGAAATGGTTCGATTGACAAAATCCAATTCCAAATGAATGTTATAAGTCTGGTCTGCTCCGGTAAGGATTCCCTGTCCTACATTGACACAGTCAGAATAATTTGCAATGCTGGAATTTGTTCCGCCATGAATATAGTTAGGGATTGTCGTACCGGTCGTGAATGCCGTAGAATCATTTTTATAGTAGTAGACCATTTCGGCCTGCTGCGTCCCATTTGTGGGGAAGGAAGCCAACGCAAGATAGGCGTTTCCCTTTTCATCCTCAATCGAAAGATGCGCACCACGTTTTTGACTATCCGCTGTAAAGTGGCCTACATTCCATGTGAAATCTACCGCTACGGTTTCACCTGCCACAGGGGTAAAGCTATACCGCTGTATGGTTTTATTGCTGCCTGTTTTTCCATTGACACTGACCTGCAGGGATTGACCATCGATGGCATTTTCAACAACAGTACCTGTAAAGGTGTTTCCAGCCGTAAATCCACCCGCTGTACCGCTGTCAAAGTTTTCCCAGTCTTCACTAACGGTTGGGACATATACAACAGCAGCATCTGTCAGGCGCCCGTCAGGTGTTGCTGCGGTTATTGTTGCAACGCCGCCTTTATGTGCCGTAACCACACCGTTTTCGTCGACTGTTGCAACCGCTTCGTTATCGCTGGACCATACAAGTTCGGTCTCCGTGGCATTCTCAGGCGCAAAAGCAGCGCGCAACTGATAAGTCGGCTCATTTTCCGCTTTTCCGTCTGCCGATGGTGAGAAGTAGCTGGACTTCAGCCATACTTTGTGTTCAGACAAGGTCAGCTTGTCTGCGGCAATAGCCTCTGCCTGTACGGTAACAGTGCAAACCGCAGTTATACTCTGGTTGCTGTTCGCCGTAGCTACGATGGTAGCCGTTCCCACGGATGTGCCGGTCACGGTTCCGTTTTCATCCACCGCAGCCGCGTTGCTGCTGCTTGACCATGTCACGGTCTTATCCACTGTATTGGCAGGCAAAATTGTTGCCGAAAGAGCAAGCGTTTTGCCGACCTGCACCGTTGCTGTACTACGTGAGAGGAGGATTTCCTGCGCTTTCACTTCTGTTACCGTGATTTTTTTGCTGGTCGTTACATTCGGGTAGGAATAAGATTTCACTGTAACTGTAAATTTGCCCGGCTGAAGTGCAGTGACAAGCCCGTTATCGTCAACCGTTGCGACAGACGTATCCGAGCTGCTCCAGATAACTTTGTTGAGTGTTGCGTTGGCCGGTTGCACAGCTGCGGATAGCTGCAGGGTCTTTCCTGCCTGCACAGTGTCCTCGCCGCCAATAACAATAGAGGTAACAGGTATTTCGGTAATGTTGACCGTGAAGTGCAGCGACGCACCCGCCGCCGTTGCCGAAACAGTGACTGTACCGCCCCTGCGGGGGTTCAACTGGACAATGGCATTTTTATTCGCAGTTGAGTAGGTTATATCCTGTGTGCGCATTTCTTTGGCATTTGTCTGCCATGTCGTGCCGTACCATCCAGCCAAACCATTTGACACGGAATCATTATCCATCGTAAAGACAATTTCGCGGTCTGTTGCATCATCATTCAAAGTGGGCGTTAATTTGATTTTATCATAGGGCAACGCCGATATTTCAGCATCCTGCGTAATGGTTCCGGTTGTTACGGTTTCCCCATCGCGGACGATTTGATAAGAAATCGCAAGTTCCTGTACAGCAGTTGCCTCCGTGACTGTCACGGTTACAGATGTCTGCACAGTTCCGATTGCCGCAGTAATTGTTGCTGTTCCGGGTGCAACTGCCGTAACAATCCCCTGCTGGGACACATCTGCCACATTACTGTCGGAAGAAGTATAGTTGACGCCGTAATCTGTCAAGAGCGCATCTGCGGGAGAAATCGTCACAGAAAGACGTTGCCTCTCCCCCACTTTCATGGTAAGTGCCGTATTCTCGGTAGTGATGGCTGTTGGTTCGCTCACTGTATACGTCGATGCCTGCGATTTCAACGGGGTATACACATCGGCAGAAACTGCCTTTTCCTTGCCGCGGTGCAAATAAGCGTACATGCCCAAGGTCATATCGCCCATTTTCCCGTCCTGATTACAGCCCATTTCGTGAATGGATGTTGTTCCGTTATTAAAAAGCGTTCTGACCGTGCCGGAGATCGCCTCACCCTGCTTATGCCCCGCACCGTAGACGGCAATACCCTCTGCATCCCAGAAATAGAAGCCGCGCTGCACACCGTAGGGGTTCGGCATATCCAGCGGTGCCTGCATATAATCCAACAGATAGTTGTATTGCCCCGTGGGACTTACATCATAATAGTTGTTGGTTATACCGCCAGCATCGCCGACGATGGTGCTTTTGGTAAAGGAAACGCCGGTCTCTACATTGATATAATCATACCGCTTTAGGGTGTCATTGCCTGAGGCTGCTTTCATCATTTTGAGCTGGCTGTTGATATCCCGCCCGGCGTACAGGGAAAAGCCCATGCCGTCAAAATCAGCACCCTTGTCCAGCAATGCGCCAAAAAATGAAGTAAGCTGCGTTGTGTCATAGCCGGTATTGGTGTGAATGATATTCAACACACCGGGATACACTTCTTGCACCGCTTTGGAAGATGCTGTAATAATAGCTGCCTGATTCGCGCCGCTGCCAACAGGAAATACAAGCCCGCCGTCCTGCTCATTGCCGTCCTTTACAAAGGCGAGGCTTTCGACCCCTGACTCCTTCATGTCGGAAAGAAAATCATGTACATAGTTATACACAGCTGTTTCCAGCATGGACAGATCCGGGTTGGAGAGGGTCCCCTCGTAGTCCTCCTCAATCCAATCCAGCGGCATATGTGCTTTGGCGGCGCTGATCCATGTATCGCTGTAATGGAAACTGGGAGCAAAACTCATACCAAGAGCCTGACAGCGTAAAGCCAGCGCCGTGATATGCGTTTCATCAAAATAGTCATACACCTGCTGGCGTCCGGAAACGGTTTCGCCCGCATAGCCGGCAACACTGGCGGAAAGAGGTGTAAGCGAATTCCAGTCGTATATATCATTACCCGAGTGGACAAAAATCATGGACATGACCGAGTTCACACCATGGTTGGAAAGGATCCGCAAAGCATCCTGCTGTACACCGTTGGCAAAGTATTTGCCGCCGCAATCCTCAATGACCTGCAAAAACGCCATATCGGCACCCTTGATGTAGGTGTTATCAACCTTGAATAGGTCAATATTGTCTACATAAGCAAAATCCGTGCCGTTGCCGGTCCAATCATCGGCAACATGGGTATTGTTTGTATTCGTCGGATCCGGCTTCTGATACCCATTGGGATAAGTACCGCTTGTGTTTTCATAGACGGTTACGGATTCTTTGTAAGCATCATCGTATTGTGTGTTAAGATAGATAACCGCCTGCGTCTGATTTTTTCCGGTGTGAAAGGCAATCGTCAACAGCGTATAATCCGCTGTCGATGCCGGCGCCTGACGCAGCACAACAGAGTCCGCATCCATAACGCCGAGATTGATTCTGTTCCCGGTGGACTGGCGTGTGACCATCATGCCCAGTTTTGTGGTTCCGTCCAGGGAATACTGCAGCTCCGAAGAAAAAGTGTCTTCGCGGTCTACTTTTACGCGCGCGGTAGCAATATAATCTGTGTCCGGCTCCACAGAAATCGTCTGATAAAGTCGTGCCTGATCTCCCAGACGCGCTGCTTTACTGCCGGTATCCGCTTGGTCGGTCACGCCAACGCTGCCATCGGTGCTCCATCCGGAAAGTTCGTTCTCAAAATTCCAGTTGGTCACGGTGTTTTCATCAGCGCTGTCCAATGTGATTTCCATTTTATCAATGTACAAGCCCGCTGCGTTGGTAATGCTGACGGTCATCTGCCCGTTATAGACCAGCACATTGCGATGTGCAGCCTGTGTCCATGCGGAAGCCTGAATATCTTTGTCCTCGCTCAGTTTCAGCACAGAATCCGGACCGCCCGTGCCGGAAACCTCCAGTCGGGCACTGCCCGCACTGCCTTTGAGCCACAGGCTGACCGTATAACTGCCTTGAGGAATATCGGTAACGGTAACAGATGCAGACCCGCTGCGTATAAGCAGTCCCTGAGCGCTGTCATAGCCTTCTGCGCAAAGTTCGGCATCGGTCACTGTCCAACCCGCAAGGGCGTCCTCTCCCTCAAGGGAAAAGGTTGCCTTTGTGTCAGAGGGGGACTCCGACGGCGCACTGCCCTCGGAGCCGCCGCCCTCAGAGCCGCCGCCCTCGGAACCGCCGCCCTCGGAAGCACTGCCCTCGGAACCGCCTGTATTGTCACCGGATTCCGGCTGCTCATCCCAAACATACACAAAATTGGTCAGTTCGGAGGAAGATACATTGTAAGTTACCAGAGAATACACATGGTTTGCCTGTGTGCGGAATGATGCCTGCTGTGCAACGCTCTGGTTGGTTGCGGTAACAAGCACAGTGCCGTCTTTTTTTATGCGGGTAAGGTCCACATCATCAAAATTGCTGACCTCGCCCATATCCAGCATATATACACGCTTGGAGCGTCGCGCGTTTGTGTCCCCGAACAAGGCATCAAAGGACACGGTACCGGCGTAGGTCGTCCGCAGCAGGATATACCGCCCGCTTGCCGAGGCATCCGGGTTTGTTGTATCGTTAGATTCCAGACACCCCGCGCCGTGAAAGCTGATACCGGACGCTGTGAGTTTGTCTTCAACAGAGCCGAGACCGACGCGCAATGCCGCGTACTCGTTCGCCGCGTCATAGACAGTTTTCTCTGCTTCGGGGATGGTTTCCGCAAAGTTCCACATCACAGTGCGATTTTCTGAATCAACCACACTTGTGATGGGTGACGCTGTGGCAGTTCCGTCCACGTCGTCCGCAAAGGCAGACAGCGGTATGATGCCGCATATCATGACCCATGCGAGTAACAGACTGAAAATACGTTTCATTATCATTCCTCACTTTTTGAAATTTCTGTCTTTTCAGAATCTGATTCTATTATAAAATTGAACGAGTTCCCGCGTATATAACAAGAATTTCGGAAAATATCAAAGATTTAGAATCCCACTGCACAAAAATTGCCGCCTGATATTGTGCATTTTGCACAGTATCAGGCGGCAAAGGAATTACTTCAGCCCATAGGGCACGGGGTGTTTTCCGTGCAGGTTAGCCATGTTGCCGGTAACGGTCAAGACAAGCTCGTTTTCCCCTGCTTGCAGTAAATTGTCCGGTTCAAAGGTCTGCGGCGACCAGAAAGCCACTCCTGCCGATTTGCCGTTGACCGTCAGTTCAGCCATTTCCTCGGCGGATACAGTCAGCTGTAAATGACGTTTGGCAAGCTGCGCCTGTGTGACCGTAAGCTGCGCCTTGTAGGTTTTCTGTGCCGATACAGGGTCACAGCACACAAATTCAAACTTTGGGCAAGGCAGCTTATAGGCAGCGCAGGCTGTCGGCAGTTCTGCATATTCCGCACCCGTACAGGTGAACAGCAGCAGGCTGCCGCGCGCGGGCAGCTCCAGCGGCAGGCAGGCCCCCTTGGCGGTGCGCTCGGCCGGGCAGGCGCAGGGCTGGCCGCTCCACAGCTCGTACCGGCAAAGCGGAGCGTCCACCGGCAGGGTCAGTCGGGTCTTGATGGGGGCGTTGCCCTCGTTGACAAGCAGCCAGCAGGCGCGCCCTTCCTTATTAAAATAGGCGCAGCGCAGCATGGGCTGCGGCGGGTCGCAGCGGCAGTCCGGCTCGAGCGCCGAGACCTCCGGATGCGCAGCGTCCGGGAACAGCGCCTTATCCCCCAGCACGGCGGTGTAGCGGTGTCCGTGTAAGCAAAGCGTGCCGTCCTCGACCGTGCAGGCAGGAAAATAGCTTTCGGGAATGTACTGAAAACCGATCTGCCGTTCAAACAGTGGGCGCACGGTGTCGGGGCAAAGATCGCGGTTGCGGCAAAGCACGGCAACCTCCGCATGCAGGTCGATGTCGGTCATCAGCCAGGACAGCCGCCGCCAGTAGGTGCTCCACGCATCGTAATGCGCCCACCAGATGCAGTGGGGACCGACATCGGGCGGGCGCTCGTCCTTGCGCTTGCCGCGGATGCTGTAATAAAAGGCGTGCGGGATAAACAGGTTGACCCCGCGCACTGCCAGCCAGTCGGTGTACCATTTGATGTCCCCGCCCGAAAGCTGCCACGGGTTGTCGTCCTTGTTGCATGCGCCAAAGCACTCGTTGGCGTTGCGGCGGCGGTGCATCAGCCGGGCGGCGTCGGCACTGCACTTGGCCATCGTGGAGTCGATGCCCGCCAAGCCGTCCTTTTCGGGGGCGAGCCAGCGCAGCACCAAGTCCTGCCCGGGCACGGCAAAGTACTTTTCTACCTCGATATCATCGCTTTGGTGGGGGTGCCCCATCAGACCGATGCCGTGCGCCTCGCACCAGCGGGAAAGACTGCCGTAGTAGACCTCGCCCTCGCGCTGCAAAAGCAGCTTGTGATACAACCTTGTATCGTCGTTTTCCCTGCCGTCAAACAGGGCGGCGAGGTTGGCGGCATCCCCGCCCGCGCGGCAGAAAATTTCGGCAAAGCCGTGCGTCCACGGGAACATACCGCTGACGTTGCGTCCCAAAATGCTCGGCTCATCGGTGAAAAATCCGATGATCGTAGTTCCGAAATACTCTTTCAGTTCCCGATAGTAGGCTTCGTGGGTCAGTTCAATAAAGCGGTTGACTGCCGCAGGGTTCAGAATATCAGCGGTTTGGGGAGCGTTTTTCTCGCCGTCATCCTCGCCCCAGTGCAAGCCGCGCATCGTGCCGCCGCTTTTACGAATGACCAGTGCGCCGTTTGCGGTTTCGGCAAGCACCTCATCGCCGTGGAGAACAGTCTCAACCAAGGCAAGACCCTCACTGGCCAGTTCGGGGTGGTCCTTCACCACAAGACCGCACGCCGAGCCGGAGGGGTACATTCCCTCGTCATACAAAACGATTTTCATATCCAGCGCGGCGGCAGTTTCGACAGCCGTGCGGATATAGTGGAAATAGGTGCTGCCCAGATATTTTATGCGGGCAGCCAGCCCCATGCGCGGGTGCAGCACAACGCCGTAAATGCCGTGGTCAGCAAAGTCCGCCAGCTGACGGCGCAGCTCGGCATCGGTCAAATCCCCGTTCAAAAACCAAAACGGGATGGCGGTAAATTCTTTGGGCGGGTTCGCAAGCTGTTTCAATAATTTCATAAATTCTCCTGACTTTCGGCCAGAGCGCATAAATCGCGCCAGCGGTGGGTTCGGAAATAAAGCAGCATGGCTACCATACCTGTCACAAAACTCAGCGATACGCTGATCATAGCGTAATCCCCATGTCCGGTCCATGCCAACAGATATGCTGCAGGGATGCGCACGACCCATAGCAGCAGAATGTTCACGACAGTCGGATAGCGTATTTCCCCAATGCCATTGACAAAGCACATGATACCGTTGAACACGGCATAAGCCCATGTGAATGGCAGTACGATATAAATATAACGCTGCGCAAAATCCAACACAGCAGTGTCCTTAGTAAACAGCGCCAGCAGTGGACGGCAGCAGGCTGTTACAACCAGGCCGCCAATAAATGTGACCGCACCGGAAAACAGCGGTATCTGCCAGGCACCCTTGCGCAGGCGGCGGTAATTTTCAGCTCCCATATTCTGCCCTGCAAATACTGTGGCGGCTGACGAATAGGAAGTAATGGCAATGTTGGCAATACCGCTGACCTTACCCGCAACCGAGCAGCCCGCCACAAAGGTTGCGCCCTGCCCATTGAGGATTGTCTGCAGCAGCAGATGTCCGACGGAGTACAGAGCCGTATTGAGTCCCAGCGGCAACCCGATGCGAATCATATCGCGCAGGATATTCTTATCGAATCCGCAGGGGAAAATCGGAAAGTTCATCTCTGGGCAGCTGTGCCGAATATACAGGATGCTGAACCCCCACGACAGAAACAGCGCTGCCGCTGTGGCCCACGCTGCACCGGAAACACCCATGCCCAGCCCTGCAACCAGAACCAAGTCGAGTACTATGTTTGCTGTACACGAAATACCGAGCAACAGAAGTGACGAAGTACTGTTCCCCAGCCCGCGCAAAATACCGGCGTTGAAGTTATAACCCATGTTGCCAAGAATTCCAATCGTGGTAATTTGCAAATACTGCACCGCATAGGGCATGGCATCTGCCGGAACATTCATCAGCCGCAACAGCGCAGATCCCAACAACAGGCCGACGACCGTAAGCGGCAGTGCGGCAGCATACAGAAAGAAAACGGCTGTTCGCACAAGGTTTTGCATCTGTGTGCTATTCCCTGCCCCGGCCATCTGCGACACCAAAATAGAGATACCCGAACCTATGCCAAGGAAAACGCACAGCAAAATTTCCAACGGCTGGCTGCTGGTAGCCACCGCTGCCAGCGCCGCAGCATCACAATAGTTGCCAATCACAAGTGTATCTACGGTGCTGTACATCTGCTGCAGGATGTTGCCAATGCAAATTGGCAGTGCAAACCATGCGGCACGACCCAAAATAGATCCTTGTGTAAAATCCACTTGAAAGGAAGCGGTTTTGTTCATACTATCGCCTCTGCTTGAAAAAAGGGGCTGCTGCCGACGGCAGCAGCCCCAAATTAGGAGGAAGACAATTAGGAGGGAGAAAAATCAGTTCGCAGCCAGAGAATCACGAATGGCTTTGGCGTTTTCAATGTCAGCCAGACGCCAGCTGATGATATCCTCGGCACTCAGACCCTCGCAGTCGGAGACCATCTGATCCCACAGGGCGTCAAAGTCTGCATCGCTTTCCGCATATACCATCTTCCAGCTGTCGGTAGTAACGATATCCTTGATGGAGTCGATGGTCAGCTGCATCATGTCGTCCGGGATGCTTTCGAAGGATTTCAGGTTATCCAGATCGCTGGAAGCGCTGTACGCACCTTCTGCCTTCAGCCAATCCATCCAGTTGTCGTAACCGGTCTGTTCCTGCCAGGCAAGATACTTTCCGTTGTTGGAGGTGATCTCCTGAACTTCGTCCCACACATTGATCATAGCGGGGCGCGGGTTGCCTTCGGAATCGGTGTACGTGGTCATGCAGCCGCCATCGCTGACGATCCACGGCGTGTTCCAGATAGCGACTTCTTCGCCGCTTTCCAGCTTAAAGCTGTAGGTCAGTCCGTTTTCCTTTGCGGCAGTCATGCCGGCGTCAGTAAGGGCGGCTACGCCGTTTTCATCCACATCCCAGGAACCGCCGGCAGGGCCGGAACGGCACCACAGGTAAGCGTTGGGGTCAGCCAGCATGTCGATAAAGTTCAGGCAAGCCTCCAGGTTTTCCGTCTTGGCATTGATGCCGATGACATAGTTGGCATCGCCGTAGGGGCTGTTGTAGTTGTAATAGACTTTGGTGCCGGGCACATAGACGGGCAGGTAGTCGGGGGCCCAGCCGGGCAGGTAGCCGGACGGGGTCATGGTGTAGCCTTTATCTACCTTGGGTTTCTGCGTGGCGCGGTCATTGCTGATGCTGTCCGGGTCGATCAGGCCGCGCTTGTAAGCGGAATTGTACCACTTCAGGCCTTTGTAGTACATGCTGTCCTCAGACAGAATGGAGCTGACCGTGCTGTCGGCCATGTTCATTTCCAGCAGGTAGGACAGCTCGTTTTCCGAGTATCCCTGCATGCGGTACCACATGACCATGCTTGCCCAGTAGCTGGTGTCGGAACCGGAGTTCAGCACCGTGCCATACATGGGGTTGCCGTCCTCTGCGGTGGGCATGGCGTCCAGCATAGCCTCGGTCGTATCCAGCAGGTCGTCCATGCTGGTAATCTCCGGGTAGCCGGCGGCCTCATACGCGGACCAGTTCAATTTGACGGCGTTGCGCTCGGTCGGGTCATAGTTCTGGTAACGGGCGGCGTTGTCGCCAACAATCAGAGGCATGACGTACACACTGCCCGTGTCGTTGCTGCGATATTCGCGCACGAAGTTCAGGGCGGTGTCAAGACCCTCGTAGGACTGCACGTGCGGCATCTGGTCGAGGTAGTCGTCCAGATTCAGCAGCATACCGCTGTCAATCATATCATCCACATTTTTGGTGGGGATGTACATGATGTCAGGCATATCGCCGCTCGCCATAATGGCGTTGGTCTTTTCATCGGAATAGGCCCAGACCTCCACGTTAAAGCCGCGGGAGGCAAAGTAGTCGCCCTTGAAACCGCTGACCAGGCCGCTGGTCAGGTTCGCATCACGGGGATAGAGGGTGATGGTGGGCACATCGGCAGAAGTCGTAGTACCGACCTCGCCAATGTTGAACTGTGCGGTGGACTCCGCCGATTCGGAGGCGCTTTCTGCCACTGTGGAGGAAGCGGTAGAACTGCTGCTGGAGCCGCAGGCTGCCATGGAGAGCGCCATAGCACCGGCCAGACCCAGCGCGAAGGGTCTTTTGAAGGGGTTGCGTTTCATAAGGGATTCCTCTCTTTCTTAATTAAGTATTATAGCAGGGTTCCGTTGAAAACGGTACTATACGATAAATTTTTCAGCCCTTGACGGCACCGACCATCAGGCCCTTGACGTAAAAACGCTGCACAAAGGGATACACACAGATGATGGGAATAATGACAATGGCCGTCAGCGTCATCCGGATGCCGGTGGGGGTGATGGTTGCGGCAGCGCCCGCCACATGGTCAATCTGCTCGGCTGCGGCGGCAACCTGATTCAGCAGCTCATACAGCAGGAACTGCAGGGTATAGAGCTTTGTGTTAGTGACGTACAGCTTGGTGGTGAAGAAATCATTCCACTGATTCACCGCCGTAAACAGGCTGACTGTTGCCAGAATCGGGGTCTGCAGCGGCAGGACAATTTTGAAGAATCGGGTCAGATACCCCGCACCGTCCAGATAGGCGGATTCTTCCAGTTCCGGGCCCATCGCCTCAATGTTTGTCTTTACCAGAACCATGTTGTACACCGAGATGGCGGCGGGAATTACATAAATCCAGAAGGTGTTGTTCAGCCCGAGCATGCGGTTGTTCAGATATTCGGGAATCATACCGGCGGAAAAGTACATGGTGATGACGGTAAAACGGTACCAGAACGTGTGACCCCACATATCGCGTTTTGTGAAGAAGTACGCCATGTAGGAGGTGCAGACCAAACTGACGGCCGTTGTCATCACGGTTCGACCCACAGAAATCAGAAAAGAATTATAAAGATTCTGCACGCCGAATATCTCTACATAGTTGCGGAAGTTAATCCCCTTCGGCAGCAGCACGACCTGATTCAACTCGACCATCTTCTGGTTGCTGATGGTGCAGATCAGCAAATACCAGAAGGGGTACACACAAATAAACGTGATAAGAAGAAAGATGATGGTTCCGACAATGTTGTAAATTTTATCTTCCTTGCTCATTTTGATTTTGCGAGAAGGCATCGCGTGAGCAGATGATAGTTTCATAGAGAATCCTCCTCTCAAAATACGCTGGTGCCGCGAATCTTCTTAGAGGCGAAGTTCGCGCAGGCAAACAACACAACGGCGACCAAAGACTTCATCATACCGACGGCGACGCTGAAAGAAATCTGGCCGTTGCCGATACCCAGGTTGTACACATACAAATCCAGTACCTCAATGTACTCCTTGTTCATGGCGTTCCCGAAAGCGAGGAACTGGTCGATGCCGGAATTCAGGAAGTTGCCAATGCCCATGATCAGCAGCACGAAGAAGGTGGGAATCAGCAGAGGAATGGTGATGTAGCGAATCTTTTGCCAACGGGAGGCGCCGTCCACCATGGCGGCCTCATACACTTCCTGATCTAGGCCGGTGATGGCGGCAAAGTAGATGATGGCGCTCCAGCCTAAAGATTTCCAAAGACCCAGCAATGCCTGAATGAGCCAGACGTGACTGTTGGTGGTCAGAATATTGATTCCTTCGGCCCCAAAGCGCGCCAGGACGCTGTTTACCACACCGCTGTTGCCGAAAAGGCTGGTGGCCAGCGAGAACATGATGACCCAGCTGATAAAATGCGGCAGCGTCGTCAGAGTCTGGACGGCTTTTTGAAAGTTTGTGCTCTTGATTTCACTCAGGAAAATAGCGAACAGCATGGGGACAGGCATCAGCAGATAATTGAGAAGCTGAATGCCAAAGGTGTTGCGCAGGACGCGGAGCAGATTGTCCCGCATAATCGGGTTGCCAAACAAGGCGGTAAAGTTCTGCAGCCCGACAAAGGCGCAGTCAAACAGCGAACGACCCGGCTTATACTGGAAGAATGCGTAGCTCCAGCCCCAAAGCGGCAGGTACTTAAAGATGAAGATGAAAATCAAACAGGGCAGCACATACAAAAACAGCTTGTAGCTTTCCCACTTTTTGCTGTGGGTGTTCAGCAGCCTTGGCTTTGCCATAGGGCATCTCTCCTTTGGTGTGATGTGATTTGTTGTTCTGGCATTATTATAAATCCGTAAACATTTTGTGTATATGAAAAGAATTTCGAAAAATATCACGGATTATGACTGCCCCAAAACAAAAAAGCAGGGCTGAATTTGTGTAAAACGCACAAATCCAACCCTGCTTTTTGTATGAAATATCAATTATTCGGAATTCTATAAAAAATTACGACCTGCTCCCCTGCCCTGCCTCACGGCAGAAAATCGGCGCAACGCGCATTTCCAAGGTCAACCCACCGGACAGATTGTTGTGCAGCTGCAATCCGTAACCGTCGCCGTAGAACAACCGTATACGCTGGCTGAGGTTTTTAAGACCATAGCTTTCTTTTTCGCTGGCAATCGGTTCCTGCAGTTTGGCGTTGAGTTTTTCCAGCTCCTCCTGCGGCATACCCTGACCGTTATCCTCCACCGAAATACACATTGTCTTTTCGTCCGCCATGCGTCCCTTAAAACACAGCGTATTGTCCTGCCGGGAGGTATCGATGCCGTGAACGAAATAGTTTTCGATGATGGGCTGGAACACATTGCGGATGATGCCGTAGTCCATTATTTCTGGGTCCATATCATAGAGGATCTCCACAGCATCACCGTACCGCGCCCGAAACAGCGAGAGATACCGTCGGCTGAACGCCATTTCCTCTCGCAGGGGGATAAAGGTCTGCGGGTTGATGAACCCACGGAAAATTGCCGCTGTGTCGGCAATCAGATCCGCGGTTTCCTCGTCGCCGTTTTCATAACAGCGTGCGCGGAACATATCCAGCGAGTTGTAAAGAAAATGCGGGTTAAACTTTGCCTGCAGCTCCTGCATTTCTGCCTCGCGCTGCTTTTGCTGATATTCCTGCACACGGTCAATGTTTTCCTGCAGGCTCTGCGCCATCCCGTTGACGGCTTCCGCAATCTGGGCAAAGTCCGGCTGGGTGAAGTTTTCTGCAATGCGGTAGTCAAGGTGGTTTTGCCCCAGCTCCTCCAACCCGGCGCGCAGATAGCCCACCTCGCGGTTGATGTGGTTCATGACATAGCGGTACATGGCCAGCGACACCACCAGCAGCACGGAAACGATCAGAAAAATCATCGGCGTATGGCGGTTGGATTTGGCGATCACCTGCCAGTACGGCACCGCATAATACAGACGACTGTTCTGCGGCGTCTGCTCACAGACGGAAACCATGTAGAGCTGCCCATCGTCGCGAACGAGGGCTTTTTCCCCCGGGGCAGGCAGCCTGCCTTGCAGTTCGGGCGCATCATCGTCCCCAAGCAGAAGCTCCTGACCGCGCACAATGGCAAAACGCAGACCCTGCAGCGCACGAAACTTTTCGGACATTTGGCTCAGGGTGGTTGTGTCGTAGGCTATCAGTACACTGCCCTGCCCGCTGCCCAGCGGCGGACCGCCTGCCAACACCAATTCCCGATTGCTCGTGCTGAGAATCTCAAAAACATCGGTCTTATTTTGTAAGGCATCCAGATAGGTGAAATCCTCCGGCAGCTTTTGCAGGGTACTGTTCTCGTTATAAAAGATATAGTTTTCACTGCGGGCGGCGCTGTATACCGCCACCCAACGGATGCGGTTGTCCCGCTGTGCCATACGCCGCATCACGGTTTTCAGCTCAAAGGTTTCATAGGGGGTCACGGGTGCGTCGGTCATAAAGTAGTGCTTTAACGCCACGCCGTCGTCCTGTTCAAACACCGGCAGATAAACATCCCAGAAATTTTCTGCAATGCTGCTGTATTCGCCTTCCAGACGCAGCAAAGAGTTGTCCATACCGCCGATCAATTCGGCATATTGTTTTGCACAGGAAAAATAGCACGCCAACAACGTGGTAAACAGCACAACCGCCAAATAAAATCGCAGCAGCTGCCCCATGCGACCGATCTTGTGTTTTTTTATCACGGCGCACCTCCCATTTCCGCCCAGGTGACGCGGTATTTGGCAGGTGAAACACCCTTGTACTCACGGAAGCATTTTACAAAGTAGCTGGTGGAGGTGAAACCGACAGTTTCGGCAATGTCCTTGATTTTTCGGTTGGGATTGCGCAGCAGAATGACCGAGCGCTCCAGACGGCAATGCAAAAGATAGTCGTTGAAGAAGATGCCGGTTTCTTTTTTGAACATATGCCCCAGATATGCGGGAGTTACCCCACTGCCTGCCGCCAGTGTTTTGATGCACACGCCTTCGCCGTTCATGACGCCATCGCGCACATAGCGTATCATGTGCTGCACCATAGGGCTGTACTCGGCAAAGGAACGGGCAAACAAGCGTTGCGTTCCCTGCAGCAGCGCGGCAACGCCATCGCAGCCGCTGTCCACATCGGTGGGGTGAGAAATGCTCTCGCTCAGGTCATACAGCTGTTCCTGCAGAGTCTTTTGCATGGGAAATTCCTGCGTCATTACGTGCAGACAGGCACGGCAAACCTTGGGAAATACCGTAGCGTCCCATCCGTTGCGGTAGAGCTTTTGCGCCAGATGCAAAAAGCCCGCCGATCCGTCGTCAATATCGGCATTGAAGAACAGCACGCGCAGCTCCTCGGTCAAAAGGTCCGCATCAAAGCCCTGCGCGGTATCGTCCAGCCGCACAAAAACCTGCCCGTCTGCGGGGTTGGCGGTTTCCAGCGCATCACCTGCCGCATGGTAGCTTGTATGCAGCAGCTCGTACTGTGTTACCACCGTACCGAACGCCATCAAGGCGTCCTTTTCAAAATCCTCGTAGGCTGCCAGCTCACTGATTTGACGGGAAAGCTCCTCAGTGTTCAATGTCTTGCCACTCAAAATCAGGGTGTAGCGGCCTTTTTCGTCCCAGAAACCTTCAACCTGACACTGCATTTTAAGCAGCGCCGTGACCGAGGCGCGGCAGACCGTCAGCGAGCCATTTTTGCGCGGTGCCATGCAAAGTACACAGAAGCGCGGGCAGTAGAGATCCCACCCCAGCACCGATGCACGCTCGCCCAATTCCTCAGCCCCGATGGTGCCTGCCGCCCAGCGGCGCAGGGTGTTTTCGCGCAGAAGATTTTCGCTGCCGGCGCGGTTGCGATAGATGTTGTCCAGCGCTGCCTGCACAGTCTGGCAGACTTCCTCCCGTGCAACCGGCTTGAGCAGATAGTTGTCCACGCCCAGGCGGATAGCCTCCTGAGCATACTGGAACTCACCGTAGGCGGTCAGCAGAATGCAGTGGGTGCTCGGCTGCAGGGCGCGCACACGGCGGATCAACTCCAACCCGTCCATGCCGGGCATACGGATATCGGTGACCAGCAGATCAATTTTTTGCCCGGCAAACTGCTCCAGTGCGCTTTTTCCGTCCGCGGCGCACAGCAGCGTGTCAACACCCATCTCCTGCCAGTCTATGCTGTTTGTCAGGATATGCAAAACGCTTTTTTCGTCATCCACCAACAAAACGGTGTACATGCGTGCAGCCTCCTTTCGCCTACCTCTTTTTTCTGTCTCTATTGTACGGTCACGGCGGTACTGCTGTCAAGAAAGCCGCGGCAAACTATGCGCAATCTGTCATACGATTCGGAATTTTTTATATAGACTTTTGCGGAGTTTCCTCCGTACAATAGAGGCAACAACGATATTTGAGGTGAACTGCCTATGAACACAACGCATCTTTCCGCTGCGATGACCGCCACCACGGCGGAACTTTACTGGGAACCGGCTGCCGAAGGTCACGCTGTATATACCATTCTGCTGGACGGCGCGGTGGTCGGGCAAACGCAAAAGACCCATTTTACCGTAACCGGGCTTGCGCCGCAGCGCGCGTATGCCGTTGCAGTAACAGGCGGGACGTCTCCGGCACTGTCAATCTGCATTACCACCCCGCCGCAGCGCCGCCGTCTGGACGTGACCCGTCCCCCCTACTGTGCCAAAGGGGACGGCAAGACGCTGAACACCGCCGTGCTGCAAAAAGCGCTGGAAGACTGCACCGAGGCGGACGAGGTGTATTTTCCTGCCGGGTGCTACCTGACAGGTGCTTTGAACCTGCACAGCCATATCGCGGTCTTTCTGGATGAGGGTGCTGTGCTGCAGGGCAGCGATGACCCGCAAGACTATTTGCCGCGCATCTGGAGCCGCTTTGAAGGAACCGAGCAGGAGTGTTACCGCAGCCTGCTGAATGCGGGGCAGTTGGACCATGCCGCCGGGCCAAACTGCGAGGATATTTTGCTGTACGGCAGCGGAACCATCAGCGGCGGCGGACGGGTACTGGCCGAGCGCATCATTGACTCTGAACGGGAACGCCTGAAGGATTACCTTGCTGCCAACGCGGCGCTGGTTGCCACCTGCGAAAATGACCGGACAATTCCCGGACGGGTGCGCGGGCGGCTGATCAACCTGAGCAACTGCGCCCATGTGCGCATCAGCGGGCTTACGCTGCAAAACGGTGCCTGCTGGAATGTCCACATGGTCTACTCAGATGACATTCTGACCGACCATTGTGTGCTGCGCTCCACCGGCATCTGGAACGGCGACGGCTGGGACCCGGATTCCTCCACTAACTGCACATTGTTTGCCACGGTCTTTGCCACCGAGGACGACTCCGTCGCCATAAAATCCGGCAAAAACCCGCAGGGCAATATCATTGATCGCCCCACAAAGCATATCCGTGTGTTTGACTGCCAAAGTCTGTACGGGCATGGCATCTGCATCGGCAGCGAGATGAGTGGCGGTGTGGAGGATGTGAAGATTTGGGATTGTGATATTTCCGAATCTTCCAACGGCATAGAAATCAAAGGTACGCCCAAGCGCGGCGGTTATGTACGGGACATTTGCGTGCAGAATTGCAGCTTTCCCCGCTTGTTGATTCACGCCGTACCCTACAACGATGACGGCGTTCCGGCTCCGCAGCCGCCGGTATTTGAGGATTTCCGCTTTGAAGGGCTGCATCTGACCGGGCTGCGCAAGGAGCACGGCACGACCGAGTGCGTAGCTCCGATGGAAATTGCCGGGTTCGAGGCTGCCGGGCACGAGGTGCGCCATGTTGTCTGTAAAAACCTCGTTCTGCCATCCGGCGCACCGCTGCTGTTTTCCCGATATAGCGGACTGACGCTGGAAAATATTGTTTCGGAGGATACGGTATGAGTCTGCAAGTATATTCGCCGCTGCACCCCGCTGTGCGTGTTTGCGGCAGGACCCTGCTGCGTGAGCCGCTGCCGCTGTTCTGGACGGGGGCAGGCGTGGAATTTGTCACCGATTCCACCGCGCTGGCCTTTGACTTTGAGACGGATTTCACTACCCGAGAACAATGGATTCGTATTGAGGTGGACGGCGTGAGCCTGCTGCGT
>ERZ1034920.1099-NODE-1099-length-18463-cov-4.247773_pt1 | contig 18463 bp, 12 predicted proteins | sample MGYA00520688_ERZ1034920 | MGnify/ENA primary metagenome ERZ1034920 (study PRJEB33766, sample SAMN09781785) | gut metagenome | biome: gut microbiome | host: Homo sapiens | place: Madagascar | study: EMG produced TPA metagenomics assembly of the PRJNA485056 data...
CTCGAGCAGCGGCAGCACCGTCGCGCAGAACAGCGGCGCGTCCTCGGGGGCGATGAAGAGGCTGTCGTCGTTGGAGCGGTACACGCTGCGCAGGAACTCGCCGACGCGGGCGAACGAGGGCGTGCAGCGGTGGAGCGTCGCGTCGCGCAGAACGATCATGCGATCGGCGGCGCAGGCGAACACGATGGCTTCGTCGCGTTCGATGAGATAGCCGCCGTCCTCCTCGCGTTCGATGCGCAGCGGCACGCGCGGATCCTCGTCGACGACCGTGACGCTCTGGTGCGCGGGCATGCTGCCGTCGGTGCAGTCGAGGTCGAACGGTGCATCGGCGATGAGATCGACGAGATCGACGGCCTCCTCTTCGCTCAGATCGAGGGCGCGCCCGACGGCGGCGCGCCGTGAGCGCGTATGCCAGGAGAGGGCTCCCTCCTGCTGGCTGCGACGCTCGACCGCGCGCCTGATGAACGAGACGAGACGGCGGCTGCGCGCGTCGAAGGCGCCGAGCGTGTGCGCGAACGAGAGGCGCTTGCCGTACGTCACGACGGCGCCCGTCTCGAACGCCTCGGCGAAGTCGCTGATGCTCTTCATCACGTAGCTGTTCTGCGGGCCTCTGATCTTGAGGCGGGCCGACCAGTTCTCGAAACCGTACGACAGCGTTACGTCGATGCGAACGGATCCTGCGGGAACATCGTCGTGCGCGGCGCGCTCGGCGCGATGCATGAACGCGGTGATGGAGGGGCTCGTCTCGGGCGCGCGGTTGCGCTTGAACCCTGCAAAGCGTTCGGGTTCATGCAGGTAGGCGAGCGCGAGGGCAGCGGTGTGCTTGCACATGCCGTCGGTGCGCATACTCGCGGGGCACGTGCAGGCGAAGTCGAGCACCTCGCCGTGATCTTCGTCGAGTGCGACCTGCACGCGGTAGCGGTCGGTCCAGCCGCTCGAAGCAGCGACGAAGGCGAGCAGTTTCGTCTCCCCGTAGCTGAGGCGGCACTGGGGCGACACGATGTTGCGCGGCTTCTCGGCGATCTGGCGGGCGCGCTGCATGGTGCGCTCGGGGCACCTCTGGGCGACATCGGCTTCGGTGATCATCGGAAATCACCTTTGAACAGGCGGAATGCGAATGGAACCGTCATGCGCCTACCTCCTCGAAACTGCGTGGCCGCCGGCGTCGTGCGGCAGCGCCGGCCGCACGATCGAAAAAAAGAGCATCAGTCATCATAGCACGCCGCCGCCTGCCGCTCGTCGCGCGCGGCACCGTATGCGCATGCGTGCTGGGGCAGCGGCGGTGGTGCATGCGCGCCGGGGAAGCGGCGGTGGTGCATGCGCGCGCCGGGGCAGCAGCGATGGTGCATGTGCACTGGGCAGCGCAGTGGCGTATGCGCACCAGGCGGCGGTGGCTCCGTTCTGCAGCGATCTTTTACGCCGATTTTGCAGAGCTCGGCAGCAGATGTTCCGAGCGCCGTGCTATGTTGAAGGGCGCATCTGATGAAGGGAGGCGCAGTGATCGAGTACTTTCGAACCGATGAGCAGACGCGCTCGCTCGTGAAGCTCGAGACGGAGCGCGCGGGCTGCTGGATCGCGCTTTTCGCGCCCACAGCGGCCGAGATCGACCAGATCGCGCGCCGTTTCTCCATCGACGAAGCCGATCTGCGCGCCCCGCTCGACCTCGAAGAGGTGTCGCGCGTCGAGGTGGCCGACACCTACACGATGTTCATCGTCGACACGCCGGTGCGCAGCGGTGCTCCTGAGAGCCACGGCTTCGAGACGATCCCGATCGCGGTGTTCGAGACGCCCCATCACGTGATCTCGGTGTGCTCGCGCTACCACATTCCCATCATCTCCCTTCTCAAGGCGCAGCGGGGACTCTATGACACGGGGATGATCAAGGAATTCACGAGCGATCTGCTCATGGCATCGTCGACGGCGTACTTCAATGCGTTGCGCGAGCTCAACCGTTGCCGCACGGAGGTGTCGTCGAGCAGCGAGCGCCCCTCGCGCAAGGATCTCGAGGAGCTCTACGCGCTCGATGCGTCGTTCGTCTACTTCACCACGTCGCTCGCGACGAACGACGCCGCCTTCGAGCGTTACCGTCGCTACGTGCTCGTTGGCAGCAGCAAAGAGGTGAAGGATCTCTTCGACGACGTGGCGCTTGAGAACCGCCAGGCGCTCGAGACGACGCGCATCTACTCCGACATTCTCGATTCGGCCATCGATCACTTCGGCCTCATGATGGACTACGACCTCAACCGCACCATGCAGCTCGTCGCCACGCTCACGCTCGTGCTGTGCGTGCCCACGGTCATCGGTGGACTCTTCGGCATGAACCTCGGCGGCATCCCGCTTGCCGACGCTCCCTACGGCTTCGCCCTCGTCACTGGCATTACCGCGCTCGTGCTCGTCGCGCTGCTCGTCCTCCTCAAGCGCCTGCGGTGGTTTTAGGGGTCTGCGCAGCGAAATCTACAAGGTCACTTTTGATGAAGATACAAATGTGTTTGCATTTGTCGTTTTGATGCGCTCGTGAGAACCGTCCTCTCGTGTCTTCCGAGCGCCCACTGTGATTTCAGAATTGCTTGTTCCGCTTTTGCGTCCAATGTGAAAAGGGGCGGAGCAAAGCTCCGCCCCTTCGGGGAAACGATGTGAGGGATTGCAGATGCCGATTGTTGCACTATGCCTGAGGCGGTTGAGGCCCTTTGGGGGCAGCGGGCGACGCCGGCTTTCCGGGGGTCGGCATCCCCGCGCACGAATCATCGAGCTTGGTTCCGCATCCTGGGCAATCTTCCGGTGTGGGCATGCCGGGAATGACGGGGATGATCTTTCCGCATGAGGGACATGTTTTGGGTCCAGAAACTTCGGCTGGTCTAAAGCACATGGCCTTTCTCCTCTCGAATCGATTGTGTCTCAAGCTTTGTTGTGATCGGTGGCTTTACCGCGTGTGCGCAAGTGGCATGTAGGCTGCGGTTTTGCCAGGGTGTCCTCAGGACACAAGCGAAAGGATATGCATCGCGCATCGATGCGGCTATGGAAGAATCTCTAAAATCGACGGCTTCTTTTTGGAGCCTCGTCGTTTTTGAGAAACCTCCAAAAACTGGCAGTGAGCTTTGTAGGACCTTACATGTTCACGTGGGCGCTTCCTTCGTAATCTTGTCGCAGGTTAGCCACTGGCGAGCTTTTCATGGTTTCAGATGAGGATGCTTGCTAGGAAAAAAGGCTGCTTTGCTTCGGAGAGCAAGAGAGAAGAAGGTGACTATGGAGCTTTTTGAGAAAAAGTTCGATCCCGAACTCTACAAAACTGACTTCCATTGGAAGGAGGGGGACTACGACGTCTACCGCGTATGCCACTGGTCGGCACCGGGCTGCCACAATTCGTGCGGTATCCTGCTCTACGTCAAGGACGGCAAACTCGAGCGTGTGGAGGGCGATCCGAACCAGCCGTACAATCGAGGCCGTCTGTGCATGCGCTGCCTGAACCTTCCCGAGGCGTGCAACGAGACGCTCAATCGTCTGAAGTATCCCGTCAAGCGCGTCGGCGAGCGCGGCGAGAACAAGTGGGAGCGCATCTCCTGGGATGAGGCGTACGACATCATCGTCGACAACGTCCGTCGCATTCAGAAGGAGTGGGGTCCTGAGGCGATCTGCGGCATGATCGGCACAGGTCGCAACGTTTGCTGGCAGAATCCCCTGATCTGCTATGCTGGCTTCGGTACGCCGAACATGAGCTTCGGCTTCCTCTCGGGTGATTGCTGTATGGTTCCGCGTACGTCGCTTTCCTTCTGCGTGTGCGGCGATTTGCCGGTGGTTGACGCATCTCAGTTCAACGAAGAGCGCTGGGATCATCCCGAGTACGAGTATCCCGAGGTTGTGCTGGTTTGGGGCAACGATGTCATCAAGTCCAACGGTGACGGCTTCCTCGGTCATTGGATCGTCGACATGATGACCCAGGGCGGCACGAAACTCATCGTCGTTGATCCTGACCTGACGTGGCTCGCATCGCGCGCCGACATCTGGATCCAGCCTCGTCCGGGCGTCGACTCCGCCATCGCCATGGCCATGACGAACGTGATCATCGAGGAAGACCTCTATGACCACGACTTCGTTGAGAACTGGACGTACGGATTCGACAAGCTTGCCGAGCGCGTCAAGGACATGACTCCCGAGAAGGCGGCGGAGATTGCCTGGGTCGACGCCGAGGATATCCGCAACGCCGCCCGCATGTTTGCTGCGGCGAAGCCTGGTGCCCTTCAGTGGGGCCTGACCACGGATATGCGCGTGAACGGCATCTCGGAGGCGCATTGCCTCATGTCGCTCAACGCGATCTGCGGCAATGTCGATCAGGCTGGTGGCAACTATCTTGCACGCGAGGCTTACAGCATGAACCTCGCCTATCTGTGCGGCTACTTCGAGAACCTCGACGTCGACATGCGCGCTAAACGTCTGGGCAACGACATCTCCCCGATGCACCAGTTCGGCTTGAGCTCGACTGCTTCTTCGGATGTCGTTCTGCAGGCGATCGAATGCGGCGAGCCGTATCCGGTTAAGATGCTGTGGTTCCAGGGTTGTAACTCCATCGCCAACATGGCTGCGGAGGCTCCGCGCGTGTACGACGCGATCAAAACCACGGAGTTCAACGTCGTCGTCGACTACTGCATCACTCCTACGGCAGCTGCATGCGCCGACATCGTCCTCCCGTGCGCGATGAGTCCCGAGCGCAATCAACTTCGCACGTGGTGGACGCCGCTGCGTCAATCGACGCGCGTTGTGGAGTACTACGAGTCGAAGACGGACGAGCAGATCATCCTCGAGCTCGGCAAGCGCCTGAATCCTGATGCCTGGCCGTACGAGACGGACATCGACCTTCTCAACGCCCGCCTGAAGGAAGGCGACGTGCCTGAGGACTTCGCCGGTCTCCAGGAGATGGTCTACGATTGGGAGCCGCTGCAGTACCATCGCTATGAGAAGGGCCTGCTGCGGCCTGATGGCAAGCCGGGCTTCAACACCCCGACGGGCATGATCGAGCTGTACTGCACCACGCTCGAGGCGTTCGGCAACGATCCGCTGCCTCACTACGAGGAGCCGCCTGAGAGTCCCATCAGCACCCCGAAGCGATTCAAGGAGTATCCGATCGTTCTTACGACCGGCCATCGCTCGTTCGAGTTTTTCCATTCCGAGCATCGCAACCAGAAGACGATGCGCGAGTTCCATCCCAACCCGCGCGTGCGCATCCATCCTGAGACCGCGGCGAAGTACGGCATTCAGGACGGCCAATGGGTGTGGATCGAGAACCAGCGCGGCCGCTGCCGCCAGATTGCATGGGTCACGGAGGGGATCAAGCCGGGTGTCGCAAGCGCTGAACACGGCTGGTGGTTTCCCGAGACCGACGGCGCCGAGCCTAACCTGTTCGGCGTGTTCGACTCCAACATCAACAACCTGACGTCGATGATGGTCGTCGGCGAAACGGGTTACGGCGCGCCTTACAAGGGTCTCCTCTGCAAGATCTATCCGTGTACCGAAGAGAACAGCAAGGTTATGCCCGGCGAGCAGGTGACTCGCCGTGGCGGCTGGACGTACGATCGTGTTGAGAAGCTTGCCATGGGAGGTCACAAGTATGAATAATTACGGGCTTTTCATTAACTACGAGTACTGCACGGGCTGCCATACGTGCGAAGTTGCCTGCAAGAAGGCACTCAATCTTCCCGAAGGACAGTACGGTATCGTGCTGTGCGAAGACGGCCCGCGAAAGAACATCAACGGCAAGTGGGAGCTCACCTATCTGCCGCTGCCCACCCATCTGTGCGATTTCTGCGCGGACCGCGTGAACGAGGGTCGTCTTCCGATGTGCGTGCATCATTGCCAGTCGGGCGTCATGGTCTACGACACGCTCGACAACCTGGCGAAGCTCGCAGCTGAGCATCCTCGCAGCGTGATCTTCAACGCTCAAGAGTAGTCGATTTTGCAAACGGGCGGTATGCGGCATGCAAGGTCGTGTACCGTCCATTACGGGAAACGCTTTCCAGTGAGGAGGAATTGAGATGTCGGCAAGAGAACCCTTCCCCACGTTAGTGGTCAACGAAGTTTGGGCGCGTTGTGGCGGGTGCTGCGAATGTACTGATACGGAACACGGTCATGATGAGGTTTGCGGACAGCGCTGTATTCTCCCGATGCAGGGTGGACCTAACATCGGCGGATGGGAGGCGATTGCCAAAGATCCCAACGGGACGCTTGATGCCGACAACTGTATGATCGTATGCGCGCCCTGCTTCAAGAAAATGAGAGATGCTGGTCAGATCTAAACGGCGGTCAAACTCATGCCGTGCTATGTATGCAATCCGCGATGCGGTCGCTGCAGACCCCCGCGACCCGCTCCGGTTTCCTGCCCCCAGTGCGGCAAACTGACGATGGAGGGGATGTCGGCAGAAGGCAGACATCCCCTCTGTTCACATTGCGGCGCAGCGCTGCCTGAACGTGAGCGTGTGTTTTGCCGATACGCACAACGTGCATGCGGCATTCCGTGTGTGAGGGCGAGCGAGCTTGCCGAGTCGAACAGGGGCGATCCTTGCCCATGGGGTGAGAGCTTCGGGATCTAGACGGCGCGGTACGCGCCAGTATGTGACGACGGAAAGGTCCGATTATGGAGTTTAAGAAGATCGATCGAGGCGACGAGGGCCTCAGGGTTTCATATGAGGTGTCGCTGCCTCATGACGAAGCGTCGAGGCGCATCGAGGAAATCTACGTGTTCCTCGCAATGCAGACCGGTGTCGACTACATCGCTAATCAGCCGAAAGACGCATTGCGCAAGCGCTTCGGCAACGATCTCGACGAGCGCGTCCTCTCATGTCTTGCCAACGAATGTGCCGACGAGCTCATTGCTCTCGAAAGCCTTCCCGCCACGTTGGAGCCTGTCGTCCTCGATTCGTCGTTCGACGAGAAATCGGGGTTTGTCGCCTCGGTGCAGATATGCCTCAAGCCTCTGTTGGACCTTTCGTCGTACGATCCGGTGGCGCTGCCCCTGCCTGAGCCAGAGGTGACAGACGAGATGGTCGAACATGAGATGGCTCGCATGGTGGCTGACAGAGCACGCTTCGTCGAGGACGAGTTCGCGAAGAATGTGACAGAGGAGACGACCGCCGTACTCACCATCGATACGAAGAAATGCGGAATGCAGGTCGATGCTCTCACGGCCGAAGGCGTCATGTATCGAATCGGCGACGGCTTGTTACCGAAAGAGATCGAAGCGCAGTTGATTGGAATGGCTCCTGGGGAGCATAAGCAGTTCAGCTTCACGCTGACGAGCAAAAACTTTCTCGGACTCGATGTCGACGAGAGCATGGATTGTTCCTTGTCGGTTGACAAGATCGTCAAAAAGGACACTCCTGTGCTCGATGACGCATGGGTCCGCGATCATATTCCCGGAGCCCACAGCGTTGAGACATTCCGCGAAGGCGTGAGACGAAATCTTCTTGATTGGGCGATGACCGACTACCGGCGGCTCAAGGAGGAGACGGCTGTATCGGCGCTTGCGGACCGTCTGCCGCCTTTCGAGCTTCCTGAAGTGTATTACGAGTACGCGCGTGCTGGATTGCTTCAGAATATCTCCGCCGCGCTTTCCCATCAGGGGATGTCGCGCGAGATGCTGTACGAAGCCCAGGGCGTTTCGGAGAGCCAGTTCATGACTCAAATGAGATCAAGGGCGATCGGCATAGTGCGACAGGGTCTCGCCCTTGATGCTCTTGCGCGCCACGAGGGGATAACGTTGACCGAAGACGATTACCTTCGAGCTCTGAGGTCCATTTCGACAGGCAACGAGACGGAGACGCGCAAGATGCTCGAGATGAACGGAAGGCTGTACCAGCTGCGCGAATCGGCGTTGAGATCCAAGGCTCGTGCATGGCTCATGGATCATGCGGTGGCGAGCGTTTCGTAGTGCTTTGCGTTGTACGCCCCTCCTGCGATGCTGCAGGAGGGGCGTGATGCTTTCATCTTTTTTTTCTTCGAACGACCCGAAGAACCTCTCTTTGAGAAGTGAATCTTTTGCGAGCTTGCAGTACAGGATGGTGAAATCGAGCGTGACGCGATTGCGTGACCATTCATTGTCGAAGTCGAGCCCAAATCTTTTCTCGATCTTGTCGATGCGGTAAAGAACGGTATTGCGGTGCATGTGCAGCTCCTCCGCAACCGCAGTGGCTTTTCTCTCATGATTGAGGTACGAGGCGAGGATGCGCGTGTCCTCGCCTCCGTTCGCACGATCTTCCGCAATGATCTTCTCAAGGATGGTGTGGGAGAAGGCGAAATCCCTCATTTCCTGCGTGATGTCGGAATCGACGAGGGCGAACGTGAGGGCTTCCTCAAAGGTGTAGCAGAGTTTCGAGGAGAGGCGGGTTGCCTGCGTGAAGGCATTGCATATATCGATGTGTTCGCGGTATTTCGCAATGAGACTCGTCTGCTCGTACGCGAACGCGAAGTTCGTCACATCGTTGAATACCTGGGATACAGTAACGTATCCGTCGAACAAAGGCGCGATACCCTCAAGCTCCTCTTCAATCTCCTGGGTGGACAAACTGCTATCGAGATCTTTCGAATGAAGCAGGGCAAGCAGATCGCCGTTGTAGACAGCAACGAGAACCTTTCCCTTGTTGAACTTGCGCACCTGCTCGATGATGCCGTGGGGAACGATGTCAGCCCCTGTTTTTTGCTTGAAGCGCAGGAGTCTGAACTCCGCGTCGAGCGCAAAACCGTAGAGCGACGCATAGTCGTCGAGGTAGCTGCGGCCGACGTATCGTCGGCTGATGAGATCGTTGAAGAGTGCATATACGGAACGCCGTGCAAGGTTGGAGAGCGCGGAGGTCTTGCTGCTTTTCCCCAGCACAGCCTGCGCAAGCTTGTCGAGTAGATCCTGTTGGCCCTTCGAGGGCTGCTCGGGATAAAGTGCGACGAGATAGTAGAGCTTTTCTCCCTCAAGGCGGATGAGGCGATGGTCGACGTACACGCCGGTTCCCGCGTTACTGAAACATACGGGGGTTCGGCGCAGAAGAGAGATGAAATCGAAGATGTCCTTCTCTTGGCCAGTGAACGATTTGTACATCGGGGGTGTCGAAGTGGAGAGGGATTTGCCGACGATGCGTCCGTCGAGGCCGTAGAGCACGAGGGGTGCGTTGATGACGTCGCTGCTGCGCCTCAGCATTTCGTCGAACGTGCGATTGCTATCGCGCGACGTCCCTCGCAATTCGCTTTGCCACGACTGTATGCGCAGGAACATGTTTTGGAGCTTTTGAAGGACGCCGTCGTCGGCTCTCGCTTTCACGATGACGTACTGATTGGGTATGTCCAGCGAAGAGATATCGCTCTCACACGAGAGAATGACGAGGAAGGCTTCGGGATACAGCTCCGACGCCTGCTGAATCGTTTTCTCGCGGCAGACGATCACCATGGATTTCTCGGATATGAAACCCCGCTCCCAGTGAATCGATGATGCCCACTGAAACTCCCTTTGCGTGACAGGGGATCTGCTCAGCAGCGGAAAGGGGCGCAGAGCGTCGATGAGCATATCGTACGTTACGGTTGCCCTCGTTCCTGTCATGGTCTCCTCCTTGTCGTTCGGGACATCAAATCAGCGGCGCGTCAAGCAAGAAACGCCAAAGCGGCACAGGGGGGTGCCGCTTTGGCTGAGGAGGGTTGGCTTCGTGTATGGCGGGAAGGCTCTAGTCATGGGTATCCTGCAGCATGGTAGCTGACGAGTGCCTCACCGCCCAGGCGAGGGCAGCGGCAGAAAGGGCGATCAAGATTGCGGAGATGTACATGCCGATCTGGTATCCGCCCGTGAGATCGTAGGCGAGACCCCACAGGGGTGCGCCGATGGCCTGGCCAAGAACGCATGCCATGCTAATGAAACCCCAGATGGCAGCGTAGTCCTTCTGGCCGAAGAGCATGCTGGTAGCGACGGGCGCGAAAACGGTGGTGTTCGCATTGCCGATCGACATGAGCACCAGGGCAACGCAGATGAGCGGAATCGACAGTGTGAGCGGCAGTACGACAAACGAGACGAGGTAGAGCGCCGAGAAGATGACGAAGGTGTGCATGAAACCGAGTTTGTCGCTCACGATGCCGGCTCCCGAGTTCGTCAGGATAATGCCCGCCGAGATGATCGACATGAATACGCCTGCCATGATGGGCGAGAAGCCCACGCTCGTGAAGTATGCGGCGAGGTGCTGCGTAACGGTCACGGTGACGGCAAGTAGCACGAACACGATGACGGCAACCCAGAGCTGGGGACTCTTGAGGGCGGTGCGGTACGGCACGCCAGAAACCGCCGTGGCGTCGGCGTCCTTTGCGTTCTCCGCCGTGCCGTACGGTGTGAGCCCCATCTCTTCCGGAGTGGATCTGAGCAGGAAGATACCGACGGGCGTGGTGAGGACGAACACGAGTGCTCCGAGAAGAACATATCCTGCGTTCCATCCCATCGTCTCGATGACCGTGGGGAACACGAGGCTCATAACCATCGCCACGGCTCCGCCGCATGCGCCGGCGACGCCCATGATGAAGCTCTGTTTCTCGTGGAACCACGCAGAGACGATGACGGGCACTGCAGCATAGCTGCAGCCGAAGAAGCCAAGTCCAACGAGACAGCCGACGAGGTAGAATAGCGGTAGCGACGTGCAGAGCGAGAAGCACGCCATCGTGATGCCCGTCCAGATTCCTCCGACGATCACCATCTTCCGCGCGCCGATGGCGTTGATGACGCGGCCGTAGATGGGGAGGGTGACGGTTCCGACAATGGTCACAAGGCTGAAGTACAGCGAGAACGTCGAGCGGTCAAATCCGAGATCGGTAGTGACGGGATCCATGAAGAAGCCGAAGCTGACGGTCCCCACGATCATGGCGCTCATGATCAGGCAGGCCGCTATGGCTGTTTTAAGATAGGGTGCGCGCATGAATTATCCTCTCTTGCGCACATGTAAGCGGCGCCGGGTAAGGAGCGCCGCCTACATGTGATCGCATCGCATGCGTTGCTAGGGAATGCGATGCCTTGGCTTTGCGAATGCCTGCCTCTGTATGTTCGCCGTGCGCTCAACGGGCATTCTCTGCTCGGGAAGAGTTCCCTTCCGAAGCTTGAGCGAAGTGGCGAGCCAGGCATACGGCGCTCTGGGGTCGCTCGTCGTCTCCGCATCTCGCAACGCGAAAAGTATAGGAACCGCCCGTTTCCCAGTGCTATGGAACATCCTCCAAAATCAGCATGCTCATTTTGGAGGGTTTGCCGTTTCGGCGTATGCGGCCCGCTTTCTAGAATGAATTCCAGATTCGGCGTTCGGCTTTGGCTCTTTTGCTGATGATTTGCGGTTCCTCGAGGAAACGCCCAAGGCGATGAGGGTGCAACCGCGGGTCGATCGAGCTATATGCCAGCCGTGCCGGAAGGGGAAACTAAGAGAGGAGACGGAATGGAGTACAACAACGAGTACAACCTCGATCTGTACCCGAAGAAGCTTCACTGGAAGGAGGGCGACCTCACGGCCACCCGTACCACCATGTGGTCCGGCCCCGGCTGCCATGAGGGCTGTCAGGTCATCTTCTACACCGACGACGACGGCAAGCTCGTCAAGGTCGAGGGTGATCCGAACTCGCCGTTCAACCAGGGTCGTCTATGCATGCGCTGCCTTGAGCTGCCTGAGCTCGTGAATCATGAGAGCCGCCTCAAGTATCCGATGAAGCGTGTCGGCGAGCGCGGCGAGGACAAGTGGGAGCGCATCTCCTGGGACGAGGCGTACGACATTATCTGCGAGCATGTGCGCGAGTATCAGGAGAAGGACGGCCCAGAGTCCATCATCTCCATGATCGGCACTGGTCGCAACGTCTCTCAAGTCATCGCGCACAACCAGTACGCGAACTTCGGAGGTCCCGATTTGACGCTCTGCTTCCTGTCGGGTGACTCCTGCATGCTCCCGCGTACGGCGCTGTGCTACGTCGTGATGGGCAACCAGTGGGTGGCCGACATGAGCCAATTCCGCGAGACGCGCTACGAGGCCGACGAGGACTGGGTGCGTCCCGAATGCATCGTGCTGTGGGGCACCAACCCCGTTGTGTGCAACTCTGACGCGTTCCTCGGCCACTGGATCGTCGAGGCGATGAAGCGAGGCAGCGAGCTCATTTCGATCGACCCGCAGCTGACCTGGATCGGCTCGAAGGCCAAGTATTGGCTGCGCCTTCGTCCCGGCACCGACGCTGCGTTGGCACTCGGCATGCTCAACGTCATCATCAACGAGGACCTTTACGACCACGAGTTTGTCGAGAAGTGGTGCTTCGGCTTCGAAGATCTCAAGGAGCGTGTGCAGGAGTACACTCCCGAGAAGGTTGCTGAGATCTGCTGGATCGACAAGGATCTGCTCATCGAGGCTTCCCGTTTCTACGCGAAGGCGCATCCGTCCTGCATCCAGTGGGGCCTCGCCGTCGACATGTCCAAGATCGGCACGCAGACGGCACTCGGCATCGCCTGCCTCGCCGGTATCACGGGCAACATCGACAATCCTGGTGGCAACATCCTTATCGATCAGGCGGGCGGCCTCGAGTTCGGCTACAACTCCGGCATCGAGTATCTCGAAGAGGGCATGGTTGAGAAGCGTCTCGGCAATTCGAAGTACAATCTCAAGAAGTACGGTTTCACTGCTTCCTCTCAGTCCGACTGCATCCTCGAGGCGTGTGAGACGGGCAAGGATGAGAACGGCAACCCTCGTCCGGTGAACATGCTGTGGATTCAGTCGTCCAACCCGATCACCAACATGGGTCAGGATGCGCCGCGTATCTATCGTGCGATGAAGAACGTCCCCTTCATCTGCGTTATCGACATGTTCAAGACGCCGTTCGCCACCGCGTGCGCCGATCTGATCCTCCCGTGCGCCATGTCCAACGAGCGCGACTGCGTGCGCGTCTGGTTTGATCCGATCCGCTCGCTCACCAAGTGCTCGAGCTACTACGAGGCGAAGGAAGACGAGCAGATCATGATCGACCTCGGTCATCGCCTGTCTCCTGAGCTTTGGCCCGAGTGGGTTCAGACGCCGCGCGACTATATGAACTGGCGCATGCAGACCGCTCCGGCGTGTCGCTACGACAGCATGGAGGAACTCGAGGAAGCGGGCGGCTGGCATTACCATCCGTTCCGTTACTACAAGCACGAGAAGGGTTTGCTGCGTCCCGATGGCCAGCCTGGTTTCAATACGGTGACCGGTCTCTACGAGCTCTCTGTCACGCTGTTCGACGCGTGGGGCGATGATCCGCTGCCCTTCTATGAGGAGCCGCCGACAAGTCCGTACCGCACGCCCGAGTTGTGCGAGGAATACCCGCTCGTTCTCACGACCGGCAAGCGTTCCTTCGAGTTCTTCCATTCTGAGTGGCGTCAGGCGGACACCACTTCGCGTGAGCTTCATCCCGTGCCCTATTTCGACATCCATCCCGACACGGCCGCCAAGTACGGCATTCACGAGGGCGAGTGGACGTGGATCGAGAACCAGATGGGCAAGTGCCGTCAGGTTGCGCGCTTCGACGCGACGCTTGATCCGCGTGTTATTTCCACCGAGCACGGCTGGTGGTTCCCGGAGAAGAAGGCCGCGGAACCCGAACTGTTCGGCGTGTTCGACTGCAATCCGAACAACCTTATCCCGATGTGCGAAAACGGCGAGAGCGGCTACGGCGCACCGATCAAGTGCGGCATCGCCAAGGTGTACCCGTGCACGCCCGAGAACTCCAAGCCCGAGGATCAGCCGACGTACCAGGTGACGGCGGGCAGCGGCTACACGCACGGCGAGTCCCATACCACTGATACGCCGAGCTTCTACGACATGAGAAAGTAATGAGGGGGAGAGCAAATGACACGAGGCGAATACGGTCTTCTGATCGATTACCAGTACTGCTCTGGCTGCCATGCCTGCGAGGTTGCCTGCAAGAAGGAGCATGACATGCCCAAGGGCGACTTCGGCATCAAGGTGCTGAAAGACGGCCCGCGCCAGTCCTCCGACGGCATTTGGGAGTTCGACTACATTCCGGTGCCGACGCACCTGTGCGACTTGTGCGCTGCGCGCGTCGACATGGGCAAGCTCCCCACTTGCGTGCACCACTGCCAGGCAGGCGTCATGGTGTACGGGCCGATCGAGGAGCTCGCCGCCAAGGCTAAGGCGGCTGCGAAGGACAAGATGGTCATCTTCGCGAAATAGTCAACGGGTGAACGCGGCGGCCCGTCGTATTGGGTAAAGCGCGAACGGGCCGTCGCCCGCCATACGTCCACAGAGGGGTTTCGGCTGATCGGTGAAACGATCGGCTGAACCCATATGGGCGCAGACATGAGGGGATTTTAGCAAAGGAGGTTTGGCAAATGGAAGAGAAGCTCTATCCCCGACGCTGGGCAATTCTCGTCGGTATGACGTTTATTCTGGTTGCCATTCAATTTAGCGTCATTCTTCCTGGTGGCGCCGCTGTATTGGTCATGCAGCAATACGGTATTGAGCCGATGGCTTTCTCGATGATCATGACGGCTCCGTACCTGACGGGCTTTTTGTTCGCAATTCCTGCGGGCGCGTTCGCTGACCGCATCGGCCTGAACAAGGTTCTCATGGCCGGCTTTTTCCTGTGTTTGATTGGCGTCGGGATTCGTATCGCTTCTGGCAGCGATTTCGTGATTCTCATGATTGGTACGGTCGTGATGGGATTCGCCCCGGCAGCGCTTAATGCCAATTCCGCAAAGCTGTTGCGCGCGTGGTTCCCTGGCAAGGCAAACTCGTTTGCCATGGGCGTGTACACGGCTGGCATGAGCCTCGGTGCTGCTGCAGCTCTGTTCTACGGTTCCCATATCGCCACTATTGGCGAAGGCTGGATTTTCTCCACCGCTCTCGTTGCAATCGGTATTGTTGCATGGGCGCTTCTGTATCGGGCTCATCCTGATGGCGAAGAAATCGATCACGAGCCTATCGGCCAGTACCTCAGCGTCGTTCTCAAGAACAAGGAAGTGTGGGGCATTTCGATCTTCGCATTCCTGGTGTTTGGCGGCATGAGCAACCCGAATTCGAGCTTCATGGTTGCCGCAATTACTGCACTTGCGGGTGGCGATCCGTCGTACGCCGCTGAGGCTGGCAACCTGTCGACGATCAACACCATCGTGGCCGCTGTGCTCTCCATGGTGTTCCCCGTGATCTTCGTTGCGCGCTTCAAGAGGATGCGCACGCCTGCTGCGATCTGCTGTTTCGCGTGTGCCGTTATCTACGGTGTCCTGTACTTCGTGCCCTATGGTCCTGCCACTTGGGTTCTTTACATGCTCCAGGCCATCTTCTTCTGCTCGATGATGCCGATCGTTAAAATGCTCCCCGCGCTGCTTCCGAGCGTCAAGCGTGAACATCTCGGCGTCGTCGGCGGCGTTCAGGCAACGTTCCAGAACTTCGGCATGTTCCTGATCGGCTCCTACATTCTGTCGCCCGCTGCAATCGCGGTGACGGGAGCCACTGACGGTCTCGTCTTCTACCAAGGTGTCTACGTGGGCATTGCTATTATCTGCGTGCTCTCCTTCCTGAGCATGTTCCTGTTCAGCAATGTTCGCTCCAACGTGGCGGACAAGATCGCTGACGATCAGGCTGCTGCAGCTCAGGCTCAATAAACCTGACTATAGCTCTGTACTTTGTTGCTTTACCCCGAAGACAGCCTCTCGTGCGAGCGGGAGGCTGTCTGGCGTATGAGACATTCACTTGTTTTGCCTTACGAAGGAATTCGGTATGGGGAACTGTCATTACTGCATGAACTGCGGGCGCTGCCGGGGGGAGACGCCTCCTGCGGTGGTGGTCCACCGGTGCCCGATGTGCCGCCACCGGAATCCCGACGGGGCGGTCGTCTGCGAGAAGTGCGGCGCATCGCTTCGCCTGGATCCGGGGAAGGTCCTCAAGCGGCCTTCCCCGCAGCGCTGAGATTTCTTCCGCCGACGCACGAGGGCCGGATCCCCGCGGGGACCCGGCCCTCGTTTCGATGCGCTCTGCGTCAGCGGGCTAGTTGCTGATGCACACGCCTCCGTCGACGGCGAGCGAGGCGGCCGTCACCCACGACGACTCGTCGGAGGCGAAGTACGTGGCCGCGTAGGCGATGTCGTTCGGCTGGCCGAAGCGGCCGATGGGGCAGAACTTCTCCACGAGCGCCTGGTACGCAGCGGGATCGTCCATGATCTCCTTCGGCGTCATGCCGCTCTCCACGGGCCCGGGCATGATCACGTTGATGCGAACGCCCTTCGACGCGAACTCCTTCGCGACGTTCATCGAGAGGTTGCTCACCGCAGCCTTCGAGCAGCCGTAGAAGTAGGAGTTGAGCTCGGGCCACACCGAGGACACCGATGCGATGTTGATGATGCTTCCGCCGCCGATCTTCACCATGTCGGGGATGAAGTTCTGCATGTTCCACACGTAGCCGCGCAGGTTCGTCTCCATGATGAAGTCGTAGTCCTCGTCGGTGAGGTCGAGGAACGGCTTCTGGCAGAGCACGCCGGCGCTGTTCATGAGCACGTTGACCTCGCCGAGCTTCTCGAGGGCGAACGCGTGCAGGCGGGCGGCGTCCTCCTTCTTGCGCATGTCGCAGGAGATGAAGTAGGCGGTGCCGCCGGCGGCGCGGATCTCGTCCACGACGGCCTCGCCCTTCTCCTGGTTGCGCCCCGTGAGGACGACCTCGGCGCCTTCCTTCGCGAACATGATCGCGGTTGCGCGCCCGATGCCCGACGTCGCGCCGGTGACGACGGCCTTCTTGCCTTCCAGTCTTCCCATACGTACCTCCTTGGTTGCGATGCTTTCCGACGGGGCGCGCAGAGCGCCCCGTTCGACGGTGTTGTCTGCTGCCGTTCGGTGCCGTTAGGAAACGGGCTCGGCGGGCAGCTTGCCGAGCTTCTCCATCTCGTCGGCGATGTCGGCGAGGCCGTATCTCTCCCACGTGCTGCGGTAGGGCCACGACGTCTCCTTGTCCCAGCCGCGCTTCTCGTAGTACCGATCTACGAGATCGTTGAACCCGTCCCAGTCGGCGACCTCGCCGTACTGGTCGGGGATGGAGATACCGGGCCAGACGGCGTCGACCTCCATGGCGCGCGTGCGGCCGTGGTTGCGCATGAGGATGGCGCGGAACAGCAGCTTCGAGCGCACGGCGGCCTCGTCGAGGTCCTCCTTCGTGATCGGGTAGCCCGTGGCTGCCTCGTACATCTCGGCCTCCATCTCGGGCCACCAGATCTCGGGGCTCTGGAACTCGCAGCAGGTCACGCTGTCCTTGAGCTCGCCCTTCGTCTCGTTGTAGATGATGATGTCGACGAGGTCCTGGCTGTGGTAGGGGTCCTTCTCGATCTCGGCGTACTTGCTCATCTCGCCGACGACGTGCTCGATCGTCTGCATGTCGCGCGTCGAGGTCATGAGCTCGATCGTCGAAGCGAGCCACGTCGGCTTGGTGATGGTGGCCTCGAACCCGCGGCCCTGCCAGTGGAAGCTGTGCCCCCAGGCGGTCTCCATGCTTACGGGCAGTGGCAGCTCGGGATTGCCCGGCAGCATGCCGGAGCGGCGTCCGTGGTAGACGGTGTCGCCGTACTTCTCCTTGCCGAGCGTCCTGATGCCGCGTGCCATGCCCTCGGCCAGGATGTCGCCGATCTCCGTGCGGCGGTACGCAATGTCGGTGAGGAGCTTGTACACGAACTCGTAGGACTCGGCGTCGGGCTCCATGCCGAAGTCGATGTCGTCGAAGATGCCCTCCTGCTTGCCCATGGAGATCCAGGGGAGCAGCCAGATGAGCACGTCCCACTTGTCGAGTCCGTACTCGTTGCACAGCTCGTTGATCATGTTGCCCTTGTCGAAGTCGGGCTTCCAGAAGCCGAGGTGGTCGGGCGCGATCGGGGCGCTCATCTGCTCGTAGTAGGGGTCCGTGGGGTCGGGTTCGGGGAACTCGCGTGCGAGGAGCTTGCACGGCAGGATGTGGTTCTGGTGCGTCGCCCAGTTCGCTCCCAGGTTGTTGGGCACGTCCTTCATGAACCCGTAGGCGACAGGGCTCACGCATTTCTCCACATGATTGATCTTGCCGTCCGAGAACACCGAGTCGGTTCCCATCATGAGGCAGTTGCAGTGCTGGTTGCACCCGTGGCTGCACGCGATGTTGCCGCGCACCCACGAGCCCTCCGCCTCGTTGAAGGGGAGGCCCTGGCTCGTCTGCGGCTGCAGGGGGCTGCGGCGCATGAGGGGCGTTCCCATGCGAAGGCGCAGGTCGAGCACCTTCTCGGTGTCGTAGACGGGGACGCATCCCGTGCCGCGCACGGCGATGGCCTTGAGCTTCTTCGATCCCCACACGGCGCCGAAGCCGCTTTTCGCCATCACGTTGTCGTTTGAGGTGGTGATGGAGGCGTTGCGACAGAGGTGCTCGCCCGCGGGGCCGATGACCATGCTGAGGAAGTCGTCGCCGCACAGCTCGCAGATCTTCCGCTGCGTGTCGTGGACGAGCG